>ERZ1292644.1276-Hain-H14-01um-R2-1276-length-13407-cov-5_pt2 | contig 12890 bp, 13 predicted proteins | sample MGYA00564402_ERZ1292644 | MGnify/ENA primary metagenome ERZ1292644 (study PRJEB36523, sample SAMEA6512644) | groundwater metagenome | collected 2019-01-09 | study: AquaDiva: Metagenomics assemblies of 32 groundwater samples | reverse complement strand
TCACCCGCCGCGCCGCTGCCATCTTGAAGAACCGCCCGTCGTCCGCTTCGACGTCAAGCGGGCGGGCTTCTGTCGGAACCGTCCACTCTGGCGGGACGGCGCCCGGGACGACGCGACGGTGCCCGAATCTCAACCACGCGCGTTCTGATACGAGGCGCCCGACCTGATTGCGCAGGTGCGCGATCATCGCCTTGCAATCGGAGAGGTCGTCCTCAAGGGCGGCGATCCGTTCGCGCGAGCGTCGAACCGCGGCCATCACGGTGCGCGTCTCGTCGGCCGAGCGGCCCGCCCCGCATCGAGCTCCGCGAGACGCGCCAGCGCCGCCTTCGTCTCCGCCCTCTTCTTGATCCGCCCCTCGTTCATCACGCGGACCTGCTCGGCCCTGTCCGCCGCCGTCGCCCTCGACCACCGCCTCATCGCCAGCGCCCGCGCCGGGTTCGTTTCCGCCTCGTCTTTCATGTGCGCACGATATCATGCGGAAGGACCCGTGTCAAACGGTTGCGAGGATCGGGCGCGTGCGCGTATGCTCCGCGCGACGGAGGTCACGACATGGCGGAAGGAATCGAACTCGGGCAGGCCCACCGCGACGACTGCCTCACGCAGGCGAACGACGCCTATAACCAGACGGCCACGGCGTCGGCCGCGACCGGCCGCGATCAGGTGCGCGAAGAGACCGCCGCCCTCATCGCCGCGCTCGCCTACCGCTGTCGGTCCGGGCCGGCCGACATAGAGGAAGTCGTCGCCGCGCTCCGCAGGCAGTACTACCTCGCCGGCCAGAACTTCCACTTGGGGCAGTCTCCCTGCATGGCGGCAATGCTCGCCGGATCGAACTTCCCGGTCATCTCGTGACCGCGGGCCCGGCTTCGGCCCGCGACCCGCGGGCCGAACTGCCGATCCTCTTCTTCCGGCCGAGCCGGAAAGGCCGTGTCCACCGGGGCCAGGTCGCCTACCACCAGTCAGTCGCCCGCATCCGTCTCGTCCGTGGCGGCAACCGTTCGGGCAAGACCGAGATCCTCGCCGAGGAGGGTGTCGAAACGGCGACGAACCTCGAAGCGGCGTGGTTTATGAAGCACGCCCCGCGCGGCACCATCCGCACGGGACCACAGAGCGTGTGGCTCGCCGGAGAGACGTTCGAGACCGCGCGCGTCCTCGCCAAGAAGGCCCGTCGCCTGATCCCCCCATCGCTCGTGGCCCACTGGCCCGAGAAGGAGCCCATCACGGTCCGGCTGACGAACGGCTCCGAGATCGCGTTCAAGTCCTACTCGCAGGGGCGGAGCGCGTTCGAGACGTTCGACGTCGACCAGATCCTCCTCGACGAGAAGCCGCCCGAGGACATCTTCACCGAATGCCTCGCCCGCATCATCGATCGCCGAGGCACTATCTCGATCGCGCAGACGCCGACGGACGGCCTCTCGTGGGTCTACCGCCGCATCTTCAAGCCGTGGATGAACCGCGACCGCGAGCCGATCAAGGGACACTCCATCGAGTGCTTCGCCTTCGCGACCGAGGATAACCCGTTCGTCCCAAAGGACGAGATCGACCTGTTCGCGGCCTCCCTCGACGAGGACGAGCGCCTCGTCCGGCTCTTTGGCGAATTCATGCCGATCGAGGGCAGAGCCATCTTCCGGCGCGCCCGCCTCTCCGAGATCGCGGTCTCGCTCCCGCCCCCGATCTGGAGAGGCGAAGTCGAGGTCGTCGACGGCAGGGCGAAACTGCACGGCGACGAGCACGGCCGGCTCTCCATCTGGAAGTATCCGGCGAAGGGCAGAGCCTACGCGAACGGATGGGACGTCGCGCTCGGCGTCAAGGGCGGCGACTACACCGCCGGCAGCAGCATCGACCGCCTCGACGACCACCAGGCCTACGAGTGGCACGGCCACATCAAGCCGGGCGACGGGGCCCGGGTCGGCATGGCCCTCGCCCGCCTCTACAACGAGGGATACCTCGGATGGGAAGTCGAGAACCACGGACACGTCTGGTCCGAAGTCGTCGGCGACCACTACCCGAAGATCCTCTACCGCGACGACCCCGATGCGGTGAAGGGCTCGAACTGGTCGAAGATGGGCTGGAGCACGAACTCGAAGACGAAGCCCCTCCTCATCAAACTCCTCGACGAGCGGCTGAAGATGGCCGATCCGGGCTTCCGGTCGTTCGGCCTCGTGCAGGAGATGATGACGTTCATCCACAAGCCGGACAGCGGGAAAGACGAGGCCGCCAACGGCGCCTTCGACGACCGCGTGATGGCGCACGGCATCGCGCTCCGCGTCGATCGCATGTGCCCGAAGGAAGGCCCGGCCGAAGAACGCGATCCCATCGCGCTTCAACTGCGGCTCTTGGACCCGCGCTCGCGCCAAATAGTCGAAGGCGAGATGGAGGAGCGGAGACGATCGCGAGACGATGTGCTACGCTCACCCGAGCACGAGGACGGCTTCGGCACGGACTGGTGAAGAATGGCGACGATCAGCGAGCGAACCGCGATCAACACGGACTACGCGGAATCGGCCGACTACCGCGAACTCGACTGGCGCGACGAGGACGTGCTCGAAGCGACCTACGGCGCTCGCATTCAGGTCGAGCGGAACTGGCGCGACACGGACAACCTCGACGGCGTGGGCGTCGGCGTCGTGCGCGTGCCTCCGGGCGACTTCTCCGATGCCGTCGCGGGCGTGCGCCCGATCCGCTACGCGAAGATCGAACTCGAACCCTCGGCCAACGCCAACACGATCGGCGTCGAGTTCCGCGTCGTCCCCATCACGGCTACGGCGCTCTGGCTGCGCGCACCCTCCGCCACGCAGAAGGGGCTCTGGCTCTTCCGCAACCTCTTCATCGTCGTGCCCGCCATCATCTCCATCAACGATCCTGACGGCGCGCTCTACTTCCGGACGACGTCGACGACCCGACTCACGCTCAAGGTTACCCTCCTCGGCGACAAGCCGGCCGGAGGTTGACAGCCCCGCACGGATGGGGGAGCATCGAAACGGAGGTCCACACATGGCACATGGCAGCATGAAGCCGGGCGGGAAGTACGAGCGGATGAAGCCGACCGGGAAGAAGCCCGCGACGGTCCGGCACAAGTACTCGCACGGCACCGAACAGGGCGGCTCGAACCAGCAGGTCAAGAAGATCATGGACCGCGCGCAGACGATGGCCGCGAACCTCGACAGCGGGCTCTTCGGTCGGGGCGGTACGTGACCGTAACCGCCACCCTCCTGCTCGCCGCGCTGGCCGCGACCACAGGCGCGGCGCTCGGCGCACTCGCCGTTCTCATCAGGACGCGCGCCACGGGCGGCGTCGCGGCGACGCCAGCCATTCCGAAGGGCGCGGGGCCCGACATCTCCGCCGTCAAGGCCGCCGTTGAGGCGAACGAGAGAATCGCGCGGGAGTCCATCGCTGCGTCGGCCAAGATCGCACAGGCCCTCGGTACGCTCATCTGCCACACAAACGAGCGGTTCGCCGAATACCGCCTCCACGTCGAGGCGCCGGACGCCGCCGCCGCGAAGGCGGCCCACGCGGCAACCGCAACGGCCGTCGCGACCCGTAGCGGCGCCGAGCAGGCCATCGCCGCACAGGTCGCCGCCGAAGATGCGGCCGCGCGCGAAGCGGCTGAGCGCAGCGCCGCGGCCGAGCGCGACTTCGCCGAGGCACACGACTTCACGGACGCCTACCCCGGCGGCGACGGCACCGCCCCCTCGGCCTGACGATCATGGCCGCGGTTGGCGGCACGCAACACATCGTCCCGGCGCACCCGACCCTCCCGAGTCGCGGTCCGGGCACGATCGGCCACGTCCTCGACGAGCGCACGAAGGCCGAGCAGAAGGAACAAGACCTCCTCTCCGAGATGAAGCGGCGGCTTCGTCAGATGCGAGCCGTCCGCGCCCTGCACGAGGGCGCGTGGCTCATCAACATCGCCTTCTACATGGGCAACCAGTGGGCGACCTACAACCGCGCCACGCGCTCCGTCTACGTGCCGCCGCAGCCGCCCCACCGGGTCCGCCACGTCTCGAACGTCGTAGCCCGTCACGTCGATCGGTGGGTGGCGAAACTGACGAAGAACAGGCCGACCATGAACGTCGAGCCGACGACGAACACCGATGAGGATAAGTCCGCGGCCCGCGCCGCCAACGCCGCGCTCGAACACGCGCTGCGCGTCGTGAAGTTCGACCGCAAACTCCGCGCCGCCCTCAAGACGGCCGCCGTCTGCGGCGCGGGCATCCTTCGACCCGCCTGGGACTGGAAGGCCGGAGAGTGGAAGACGGAGAAACGCTACAACCTCGATCAACAGGCCGGCACCGTCATCGACATCAAGACGGGCAAGCGCATCCCCGTCGATCGCTTCACTTCCGACGCGGCGGAGACCGTCGAACAGCCTCTCGGCGAAGTCGTGCTCGATTACGTCCCGCCCTTCGACTTCTACTGGGACACCGACGCGCAGGGTCCGTTCGACTGCCGCCGCGTGATCGAACGCTCCTTCCTTCCCATCGACGAAATTGCGGCGGAGTGGGGCGACCGCGGCAGGCGGGTCCGGCCGCAGAAGCAGGACCGACCCGAGATTCTCGACTACTCGCGGCGCCTCATCGCCGACTTCGAGTCGAAGGGGGGATGGGAGACGAGCGGCGTCAACGAGTCCATAAGGGACCGAGCCGCCGTCTACCGCTACATGGAGGAGCCGTCGCAGACCTTCCCGAAGGGTCGCATGGTCGTGTGGGCCGACGAACAGATCCTCGACGCCGGCAAACTACCGTGGGGTCTCGACCGCATTCCCCACACCGTCGTCCCCTGCACGACCCTCCCGTGGCGGTTCTGGCCGCGCTCGCTCATGGACGACCTGCGCCGCCTCCAAGTCGAGCGGAACAAGGCGCTCTCGCAGGACATCGAGGCGCGCAATCTCACGCGCTGGCCCAAACTCCTCGTGCCGCACGGCTGCAACCTGCGCCGCGATGCGTGGAACTCGGAGGCGGGCGAAAAGGTGTTCTACACGCCGATCGGCCCGTACAAGCCGGAGATGCTGACCGTCGGCTCGACGCAGCACAACGAGGGTCACATCCTGCGGATGGACAGCGACATGCGAGACATCTCGGCGCAGCACGAGGTCTCGCACGCGCAGGTGCCGGGTGGGGTGCGCTCGGGCAACGCCATCATCGCCCTACAGGAGGCGGACGACACCGTGCTCGGACCGGCCGCCGCCGAGGTCGAGGCGGCGACCGAGTGGATCGGATCGACGCTGCTCCTTCTCCAGCGCGAGAACTACGTCGAGCGGCGCTTCCTCAAGATCACGGGCGAGATCAATTCTCCCTACGTGACGGCAATTATGGGAAGCGACCTCAAGGGCAGCATCGACGTCCGCGTCGTGCCCGGCTCCTCCATCCCGCAATCGAAGTACTTGAAGGAGGAGCGCGTGCTCGCCCTCTTCAAGGCGGGCCTCATCCCCGATCCGCGCCGTGCCCTTCGCCTTATGGACCGCCACGACGCGCTCGACCTCTACTTCGGCGAGGGCGCGTCTCGCCAGATCGCGCGGAAGGAGAACCTGATGCTCGCCCGAGGCGAGCATGTCGACGTCATGCCCGAGGAGGATGCACACCTCCACATCGAGGAACACGAACAGTTCATGCGGGAGCGGAAGTTCGACACGCGCATCCCGCCCGAGGCGTGGGCCGTCATGCGCCAGCACGTCGGCGACCACTACGAGTCGCTCGCGGACAAGGCGCCCCTACTCGACCTCCTCGCCAAGACGGGCATGGGCGGAGGAAACTTTCGTCAGCCCGGCTCCATTGCCTCGGAGCCGGGAGGGCGATCTGTAGGAGCCGGCGTCCCGCCGGGACGCCCACCGGGGGGCGGCGGCCCCCCGGGTCCGTCCCGCGCGACGGCGGGCGCCGGGTAGCCTCCGGGTCCGTGAGGCAAGAGGCAGAGGCGAGACGACCATGCGATGCATCGGAAGACTGCGACCGGACGGCGACGGCGACAACGGAACGGGCGGCGGCGACGGCGCGGCGCCCGACACCGGCGAAAAGGCGGACGAGTGGAAGCCGCCGTCCCGCGAGGAGTGGGAGAAGACGAACGAGCGCATCGGCTACCTCGACGTCGAGGCGAAGCGCGCATACAAGGAGCGCGACGAGGAGCGCGCATCCTCCCGCACCCTCATGGAGCGCGTCTCGGGCGCGTTCGGGTCCAAGAAGGAAGAGGAAGTGCCGCCCGACTACGGCGACCTCTCGGCGGAGGACCGCAAGTACTTCTACATCGGGGAGAGGCGGGCCGAAGCGAACATCAAGAAGCACATCGAGGCGCTCCGGGCCGAACTCGGCCCGCTCGCGCAGGCGGGCGCGCAGGCCGCCTACGAGAAAAGCGTGGACCGGGCGGAACAGGACATGCGCTCGAACATCACCCGACTCGTCGGCGATGACGAGACGACGGGCGCGTACCCGCTCGCCGCCCCGGAGGCCGTCCTCAACGTCTACGCCGCGCTCGGTGCGGCAGTTGACAACGGGCGGATGACGCGAGAGGATTTCAACAAGGCGGTAGAGGCTGCCGCCAAACGAAGCCATGACGCGACCGAGAAAGCGGTCGGCAGGCTCCGGCAGAGGCAAGAGGCAGAACGGGCCACGAGAGCCGCGAAGAAGGTGGAAGCGCGCAGGGGCGGCGGGTTCAGGTCGGGAATGCCGACACCCGAGACCCCACCGAAGTCCGACCCGACGAGGGCGGGCTTCAAGCAGGAAATGCGCGACTTCCTCGCATCGAATCGCGGCGCGTAGCCCGGCGGCTTCCGGATAGTCCGGGAGTCGTGGCCGATCCGATAGGCGGATCGGCCCGTCCCGTGGAGGACTGCCCATGCCGGCCGGAATATTCCAGCGAGCGGGAAACGTCGCCGACGCGCTGCTCAAGCAGGTCATCATCCCGCGCATCGTCGACCTGCTCCCGACCTCGGCCCTCTTGCTCGAACTCATCAAGAACCGCGAGACGACGAACGCGGAGGGCCTCTTCGTCCGGTCGCTCGCTCGCGTCGGCCGCAACCCCTCTCCACAGTTCCGCCCCGACATGGGACCGATCCCTCCGGCCGGCCGGCAGGGCTACGCCGAGATCCGCGAGAACACGCGGCAGTGGTGGGGGTCGCTCGCGGTCTCCGACAGCGTGCTCGAATCGACGAAGAGCGACGATGAGGCGTTCATCAACGCGCTCGACGGCGAGGTCTCCGGACTGATCGATGACGCGCGGAACTACATCAACCGGATGGCCTACCTCCCGGGAGACGGCGTGCTCGCCCTCGTGGCCGGAATCCACGCGGTCGGCGCGACGACCATCAACCTTCGCGGCCCCGGCAGTAGGTATTTCGTCGATAACATCGGCGCCGACATCGGCTTCTACCCGGTTGGCGTGGCCCGCCAAAATCTCGTGCCGGGGGACCTGCTCGCGGCGGTGGGGCGCCAGCGCGTCGCCACCGTCGTCGATACGGACACCATCACGATCGAGGCGCCCGGGCTCGGTGCCGCTCTCGCCGACGGCGACCGCGTTTGTCTCGCGGGTTCCGACCTTTCGGCCACCGTCACGAACGCCTCGACGGTCGGCAACTCCGTTCTCGGCCTCCTCGCGCTCGTCGATGACGGAACGTTCCGCGACGTTCTCCACAACGTCTCGCACACCCTACAGGCCCGCTGGAACTCGGAGATCATCCGGGGTGCCGGGGGCGACCCCGCCGCAATCGAGCTCGACGAAGGCGCGGGCGCCGCCGACGCGAGCGAGCCGTTCGACTTCCTCCAGCGCCTCGTCGATGGCGTCCACAACCGCTCCGGGGCCTATCCGGAGGTGCTGATCACGGACCACGCGGGCAAGCGCAGGTTCCAGGCGTTGCTCGCGGCCGACGTGCGGTTCGAGCCGCTGTCGCTTCGTGGCGGCTACGAGGTCCTGACGTACTCGGGCGGCGGGAAGCCGCTTCCGTTCATCGTGGACAAGGACTGCGTTCACGGCATGTCGTCGGACGGCTCGGACGGCGCGGCCGTGCTGGGGCGCTTGCTCCGCACGTTCTACTTCGCGCTGAACCTCGACGGCTTCGCGCTGCTCGAACGGACGCCGATGCACTTCCGCGACTACGACGGGAGCATTCTCGTCCGCGACCCGAACCGCTCGCCCTTCTTCGAGGCGCAGGCGGGGTGGGCCTTCAACTTCCTCTGCCTCGAACCGCACAAGCAGGGGATGCTGGCCGACATCGCGGTTCGCTCGCTTCCGGACTGATCGCGGTTCGACGTAGACAGGAGGTAGAACGATGCCCTCGGATCTCAACGACTCTCACGTCGCACGAAACGCGGCCTTCATCCTGACCGAACTCACGTTCCCGATCGGCCACGGCCTCAACACCGGGACCGATCCGCTCGCGACCGACGCCGATCTCGGGCAGGTCCGGAAGGTCATGCCGGCGCGCGGCCACGTCGTCGAAGCGACGCTCTCGATGCGATCGCGCGGGACCGGCGGCGCGACGACGGTCCAGCTGCGAAACATCACGAGGTTGCTGGAACTCTTCGCCGACGCGAGCCGTCCTTCCGTGGCCGGGGCGGCGGGTGGCGGCATCAACCCGTTCCACAACCGCGCGCAGACGGTACAGAACGCGAACTTCTCGGCGGGCGACGTGCTCGCGATGGTCGTCGATGCGGTCGCGACCGGCGCGGGCGCGGACGGTCCGGTCAACCCCGTCCTGTCCGTGTGGGTCCGGATGGGCAAGTGGACCACCGATCCCGTGACGCCGTAAGGGCGAGAGGGCGAGACCACATGAAGCGCACCGTCGCAGCCGCGGCGCTCGCCGCGGCACTCCTCGTTCCCGACGCGGCGAGCGCGCGGCTCAAGCCGTCCGACTTCTACGACGGGCTTCGTATCCCCGCGTCCGTCATCTTCACCGGCTCTCCCGTCTACCGGGGCGCGTCTCCGTTCGTCCTCGAAGGAGCGACGAACGACGAGTTCGAGACGACGATCGGGGCCCCCGACGTGACGGTGGACCAGACCGGGACGATCCCCGACGTGTCGCTCGCGGCCGGCGCGGCCGATGCGGACTGGTCCTTCGTGATCTCGCTCGCGAATGCCGGACTCAACGATCCGCACGACCTGAACAGCCAGTGGTTCTCGGCGGCCGGGCTCAACTTCGAGGGGGCGACCGCGAACGGCATCGAGATGACGCTCGCCGTGGCCGACCCCGACACGGCCGACCGAAGCATCACCCTCCCGAACGAGGACGGGACCGTGTTCCTCTCGACCTTGCTCACGAACGGGCCGGACGAGGCCAACGCCGTGTGGGGCGCCTCGAACGCGCTCACCTTCGAGGGGGTCACCGCCGACGGCTTCGAGGTTTCCTTCTCGCCCGCCGATCCGACCGTGGGCGACACGACCATCACCATCCCGAACACGGCCAGCGTCGCTGACACCCTCGCGCTCCTGACCCTCGCGCAGACGTTCGTAGGCCTCAAGACGTTCGGAGCCATCACGGTGAACGGCATCGCCACCATCGGCGACGGCGGCGATGCGGTGACGGTGAACTCCGACAACTGGGACATCGGCGCGACCGGCGACCTGACCGGCGTCGAGAACTACACGACGACGACGAACGTTGCCTCGATGGTCTTCAACCTCGACGTGTCCGGGGTAGACGTGGCGGCTCACAACGTCGAGTTGCGTCTCGACGGAAACTCGCTGTTCCTCGGGAGCGGGACCGGAGGTGGAGGCGGCGCCATCGCGGCCATCGCGATCGACATCGGCCTGACCGCGCTCGCGGAGACGTTCCGCTACGGCGACGCAACATCGGTCAGCCACGCGTTTCTGTCCGATGGGGTTGGAACGGCCGAATTCACCCTCGTCGCGGGCGCCATCGACGGCACGGAAATCCTCGACGGCACGGTGGTCCTGACGACCGACACGGACGGCGCCTACGTGGCGACCGTGGCCGCCGCCGCCGCCCCCTCGGGTGTGGCGGTTACGAGCGCGGGCGGCGAGGGCGCGGCCGGCACCTTCGACTTCGACTACACGGCGACGACGGCGGCGAACCCGACCCTTGCCATCGGGGAATGCGTCTTCGGCACCACAGGACTCATATGTGAGGCCGGAGCGGCGGATACGTTCGAGTCGCTGCTTCGAGTGGCGACGCTCACGGCGGATCAAGCGTACGACCTGCCGGACTGGTCCGGGACGATTCCCGTGCCGACGAGCGCGGGGACAACCACAACGGTCCTCCACGGCAGCGCGGCCGGGCAGCCCACCTACGGCGCCGTCGTTGCGGCCGACATCACCGACATCACCCGCACCGTTCCCCTCCCGCTCGATGCGTGGGACTACTGCGGCACGGCCGACCGCGCGGGCGGCGCCGGGCTCAACTTCGCCGACACGGCGGACGCCTTCCCCGACCTGACGCGCGGGAGTGCCGGAACGACGGCGGGCTCGCTCGCGCTCGAATGGGACACCGGCGACACCGAGAAGGTCTGCGTTAGCGTCCCGATCCCGACCGACTACGTGAGCGGGTCCACGGTGCGGCTCTACTTCCTCGACACCGCGACGAACGACCACACGCACGATGCCGACACGCTCCTTCAGGCGACCGGATCGGCCGAGGATACAACGCTGGCGCCGGGGGCCGGAACCATCACCCCAACGAACGGCCCGTCCGGCCAGAGCGCGGTGACGGCGTGCGACAGCTCCGGCACGGCGAGCGCGATCTACGCCTGCGACTTCGCGACAGAGGCCGTCGCGGCCGGCAACATCATCGTCTTCTCCTACGCGAGAGCGGCCGGGACCGAGGCCACGACGATGTTCGGGGCGGAGTTCCGCTACACCGCGACCGAGTGATGCCGCTCCGCGTCTACAGAGGCACGACGCCGAAGATCGTCCCCGTCTACGAGGACGAGAGCGCGCACCCCACGTTCAAGACCGTGAATCCGGGCGACACGCTCGAACTGTCCGACGAAGCCGCCGAGCGACTCGACACGGATGCGCCCAACCTCTTCGTCGAGCCAGAGCGCGTCGAGGTGAGGCGGTGGCGGGACCTGCGCTGATAGAGCCGCGCCCGCTCCTGTACGGACCGCGCGGGCAGCCCATCTCCCTCTCGCATGGCGTGGGCGGACAGGAGGGGCGCACCTTCAAGTTCGACTGGGCGCGGCGCCCGTTCCACGCCGATGTCGTGGCCGACATAGAGCGGACGTGGCCCGGGGTCCGGATCGTGTGGGTCGCGGGCGTGACGATTCGCCTGCTCGAACCGAGAACGAGCATCCTGCGTCATTCATGGCTACCGATCGAGCGGTGGCGCCTCGGCGAACCGCACAAGGCCGGCCACCCGCGCGGCTGGCTCATCCGCGACAATCCCTACGGGACGCCCTACGACTTCTTCTACACGGTCGAGAACGACGACGGCACCTACCGCGACGTGGATGCCCGCCTCGTCGCCGCGCTCGACCGGATGCACGCCAAGAACCGCGCGGCCGTGGCGCACGACAATCTGGTCCGTCGCGAACGGCTGATGCGGCAGAAGCGCGAAGAGTTCCGTGCGAGCCTGCGCGAGCGGATGCCGGCGCTCCGCTCTATGGCGTTCGACATGGGTCGCACCGGCATGACGCGCGAGGACTGGCGTCCCGAGGTCGAGCGGAAGATCGAGAAGGCCGAGAAGTGGCATGAGCGCGTCGCCGCGGAGGTCCCGGCCTGATGCACCGCGTCGTCGACATACTGAACCGCTGCCGCATCTACATCGACGACGAGTCGACCATCGCCCGTTTCCTGACCGGCGCGAACGGGCGCCAACTCGTCGACGACGCGGAGGCGCACTTCCGCTGCGTCGTGGGCCTCCCCAACATCGACATGCTGGTGCAGCGCGAGGGGACGTTCTCTTACACGGCGAGCGCCGCCAGTGTGGACCTCGCTCGGAACGAAGTCATCAGACGTTCACTCGGGGGCGCGGTGGAGCGCATCCGCCGCGTGCTCGACGAGACCGGCAGCACGACATCGCCTATCCCCGTCGAGGAAGTCTCGTGGGGCGATCTTGAGGAGTACGACGCGCCGCCCGGATACGCGACCTCGGCGATCGACGGCCCCCTCGTCTTCGCGTGGAGCGGAGGCGACTTCGCGCTTCGGCCCCGTCCGACCGCGGCACGAACGATCCGTCTGCGCTACGTGCCGCGCCGTCGCCCTCTCGACCGCGACGAGGACATAGCCGAGGCGCTGCCGTCCGACTTCGGCGACCTCTACTCGCTGTGGGTCGCGATCCTCGCGAAGGGCCTCAAGGCGGGCGAGGACACGAAGGCACTTGAGGCCATCTACGACATTCGAGAGAAGGAACTCCTCGCCTTCGTCTCCAGCCGCTCGGAAGAGACCGCCCGCTACATCGACTACGTGCCGGACGCGGGGTACGATACGATGCTCTAGGAGGAAGCGATGAGGCTGACGAACATCATGTGCAAGACCGCCTCGCCCGTTCGGGGCGGCGGCAGGCGACCCTTCACGTCATGGCTGGAAGCGCCGTTCGATGAGGTCCCAAACGTCGCCGAGGTCGGCTGGTGGCTCAAGAAACACGGCGTCGGCGGCATGGACATCGAGCGGGCCATCGATGACGCGAAGAAGCAGCACGAGGTTCTCGCCGAGGAGGGGAAGGCGGATCAGAACGCCGAGATCGACGTCCCGAAGTTCCTCGTTCGGTGGGAACCGGGCATGACGGAGCGCCTCATCAAGGCATGGGGCCGGCAGCCGGAGTACTACAAGCACCACGCGGAGGCGGCGACGACGGTGGAACTGCCGAGCGACCGCTGGACCTCGCAGGCGATCCTCGCATGGGCGAAGAAGCAGGGCATCGACGTGAATGTGAGCGCGTCGAAGGCGAACGGATCGTCCTCCTCCTTCGAGATCAGGAGTCCCCAGAAACGGAGCTTGGCCCAGTCGCCCCC
>ERZ1292644.1031-Hain-H14-01um-R2-1031-length-15394-cov-12_pt2 | contig 12905 bp, 16 predicted proteins | sample MGYA00564402_ERZ1292644 | MGnify/ENA primary metagenome ERZ1292644 (study PRJEB36523, sample SAMEA6512644) | groundwater metagenome | collected 2019-01-09 | study: AquaDiva: Metagenomics assemblies of 32 groundwater samples | reverse complement strand
ATGATGCAAATGTTTTCTACGACACGGTTAATCAAGTAGCTTATACAAACTTGGCAAAACCGATTGGGGGACTGGTTATAAATGCAGGAATGATAAGTGCCTTAATAATGCCAGTAACTTATTCAATCAGTTTAAATGCCAGAGACCAATGGTCTCGGCTAATAAAACCAACATAAAATGGCATATAATGCAATAGACGCATACTCCTCCGTCATCACTGTAGATTCCAGTGTTATTTCTGGTACTGGGATTACAGGAACCCAAAGACCCATTGTAAACATTGCTTCTTTCCTTAGTGCGGTTCCCACCACACCTAGTGGCAATCAATCAGTCTCAGGAACAGTCGGAGCTTCTATTATTGGCCTCACACCAGTAACCTTTTCTGGCTCCCCATCTATATCGGGCGCAGTAACTGTCGTAGGCACTCCCAATGTTAATGCGGCAGGTTCAGTGGTGGCTTTCCAAGGCGGAGCTTGGACTCCTTCGGTTTCTGGGACGATTGGCGCTTCGATTGTTGGACAACTTCCAGCAGGCACTGCTCCCATTGGCTCAGTGGCGACCCTGCAAGGCACTAATCCATGGGTTATTGTCGGTTCCGTCCAAGGATTTCCTACTACTCAAAATGTTTCAGGTTCTGTAGTTGCGACACAAGGCACCAATCCTTGGGTCATTGGTTCGATTGTTGGCACTTATGCCGAAGACGTAGCCCATTCGACTGGAGCTAGTGGCTTGTTTGTCTTGGGGGTGAGAAATGATGTAGCGGCTTCGTTCGTATCAGCAGACCTTGAATATAGTCCCTTGGCGGTAGATTCGGCGGGCCGCGTGATTGGCAAGCCCTTTGCAGCCGATGAGACCGCCTTCAGATTTACTGGCTCAGTGGTCTCTCCAAGCGTTACTCTAATTAGAGCTTCGGCCGTGGGACTAAGACAATACATTACAGATTTTTGGGTAGCTAACACGAACACGGTAACTTCTGTGGCCGCATTGGTTACTTTCCAAGATGGCAGCACCTCGATTGTTGGCAGAACAATCGCCCCAGCTGGAGGAGGTTCCAACTCTCAAGGTATTGCTATGCCCTTGAGAACCAATCCTAGCCAAGACCTAGCCTTCACAGTAAGTCCAGCCCCTTCAATTCTTTACGTTACAGTCAGTGGATATCAAGCACCATGAGATACTTCCTTCCACAAATAATGGTTTGGTTGACAAGAGAATCTCGTTACCTGCCAGAAATAGAATGGTCTAAATCATGGACACATAATGTCTTTAGGTTTTACGAGCTTGTTTTTGGGAGAAAGTATGGAATTAAACCAGAAACTTCAGCAATAAAAGTAAATGGAAAAGTCTACTATGCTTTTCATACTTGGGAATCGGCCATATCACATTTTGAGCAACTTATCAGAGGGTTATTTAGAATAAAATGGTTGCCTATTAAAATCTACATTCCTCAACTAGCGACTCCGCAGGGTATTGTCTTCTCTCCATATTTGTTTGCCATTGCCTTAGACACGTCTGCTGCTTTATTTCAAACATCAACTCAAAGCAGAATTAGTTTCACTGCCACAGGGTCAGATAGAATCTCAATATCAACAGTTTTTGATGGCAGTGGTGATTTGGTAACAAGCTATCAAGTTGACTTAGTTAGTGGCACGCAAGTTACCAAAGAAAACGGTCTAGGGGGAAACAACTGGGGATATATGTATTACTTCATTGCACCCAACACCACGGCGGTCAATCACGATATAAACTCCTCTGCTTCAAACGATACCGACCACCATATTGTGTCTTATTCTGGGGCCAAACAATCTGGGCAAATGGACTCTTTTGCTACAGGAACGGCGACTGGAAATCTTACTCTTTCTACTACTGTTGTTGCTACTGACTGTTGGCTCATTAGTTGGGGTAGAAACTCTGTCATTGGCCCTCCAGGAGCAGGGACAGGCACTACTCAACGAGTGGCAGGTACTTACCACCGTACTGGAGATTCTAATGGTACTGTTGGCACGGGAGCGCAGACAATGCAATGGACAAATGCTACAGGCACTACTGTGGGTATTATTGCTTCTATTGCTCCTGCTCTTGCAGTAGCAACAGCGGCAAGAAGTAGGTTATTAACACTAATGGGAGTAGGAACCTAACATGAGCACTTGGCCATCAGTTGTATCAACAATTACAGACCCTACAGCCGGCGATAGATTAAACGCACCTTCTCATTCCTCGATTGAGGCCTCTCAGAATGATGCCATCGAGAAGTTAGAGACTTTTATAGGTACAAACGCCTCTGCGGTTGGAACTTTGATGTATAACGTCCGAGCCGCCGCTTCGGATGGCGGAGGGCATGTGCAAACAGCCAACAGAGGAGGCACGGGACAGACTGCTTATACTCTGGGAGATATTCTAGTAGCCACTTCTAGCTCTGTCGTAGCCCGATTAGCAGTAGGGCCTAATGGGCAAGTTCTTCAGGGGGACTCTAATGCAGCCGCAGGAATAAGTTGGGGTTCAGTGGCGGGGTTGCCTGCCAGTATTACTAGTTTTATCCCTCGTGGTGGCTTGAATATGATTCTAGACCAGCGACCCTTTACCAATCAAAGCGTTGCGGCAGTTTGGCAAGTGCCTATTCCTTTCCCGATTAGAGTAAGTGTTATCACAGTGATGACGGGCGATGCCGTAACAACGTCGGGCACTCTTGATTTTACTTTGTATAGAGAAAGTGGAGCAAGCAGTCTCTTCACGGTAACGACTCCAACCCTTAGTGCTATTTATACCACTTATAGTGCTTACTTGTCTCCAACTATCGGTATAGACGCCGGTAATTATTATGCTATGGCCAATACCAACGCGGCTACTAATTTTAACGCAACGGGGTGGAATGTTAGCGCCAGTGTTTATGGTCGCTTGGGAAATATCAGCGGCGAACCTGTCATCAACGGGACTTATGTTATTGCCGGAGGTTCTCCACCAGCTTCTATTGTAACTACGGCGATTACCAGTGTGGTTACGGCGCAAACGGATAATTTATTTTTTAGAATTGATGGCTAATATGGCTGATAATCCAATAGAAACATTGACGATAAATAATTTCACTGGTCGTTTGGCTCGCTACAATAACGGGGATATTAACTCTGGTTATGCCAAGTATGCGACAACCTTTGGCAATGACCCTTTTTCCTCACCTGGCAATTTAACCTGGTTTGAGGCACCTACAAGGATAGATTCCGATGGGACTATCATTACCGATTTGATTGTAGCCGCTAAGCCACGTAATGAATCTGGCGTTACTTACGTTTACGCCATTGGACATTTAGGCAGGCTTTATAGAATCCAAGTCAATAATACATCCACATTCAACCCTGATTTTGACAATGCTGTTCTGCTTGCTACATTAACCGCCCAATCTCCTACATTCTTATACGGGGGCAGTGTTAGTTTCTTTGGTACTACCCAACGAATCTATATCGGCCATGACAGAGGAGTAACTAGAATAGACTTTGACGGCACAAATGAAACTTTTGTTGGTACGCAATCCTCATACACTTCAGGCGTGCCTCGTCCCGCAGTGCAATTTGGAGCCTCCTTGTACTTTGGCAATGGAGTGAATCTTGTAGAAGTGATTGGTGCGGGAACGGTAGCCACTTACGCTAGATTATCTCCGGCGTTTCCTATAGGAACCCAAGTCAGAGACATAGATATAAGCCCTGACGGAATTTATGTCCAAATAATTGTCTCTCGTGTTCCCGCTCCCGATATGACAGTCTCAACTCAAGACACTTCTTCTCTTTCTTCTGCAGATTCTTATAGATTTCTTTGGAATGGCACAGATACGGGGGCGACTTCTTACGACTCTTTTAATGCTTATTCAATAAACTCCAATCTCTCCTTTGGCCCATATACATACACTGCGGGTTATGACTTAGGTAGTACTGCTATTTACGCAGCAGGACAGAAAGTAGTCAGCTTGCCTAACTCATTATCCCCTAACTTTGGGGCTTTATTCTCTACGGGCAACTTACTAGGCTTTGCCGCCCCTGAACAGGATGCTAGTTTCCTTCGGGGTACTTTAATGGTCTATGGTCAATACGATAAGGAAATCCCAGAGGGATTGTTCAGATTCTTTCGGATTAATGCAACCACCCAAACAGATATTGTTCAGATGCCGTATTGTGGGATAGTTTCCAATCTATTTTATGGTTCATCAACGGCTACCTACACCAACAACATTGTCGGTTCGGCTAAGGTTTATTTCTCTACGTTAGAAGCAGATTCTGGGCCGACTACCGATTACAAACTCTATAAATTTACTACCGTTCCCACTGGTGTGGGGTCGTCAATGGCGGGGGTATACGAAACTCAGACCCAATTATTCTCTAAAAAAATAAAAGTTAGTGAAATCAGAATCTATGGCGAGCCGTGGGTAACTAACAATTCATTCACTATTGCCTTAATTGGTTCGGGGGGAACAATAATAACAGGTTCAAGTCAAACTTTCACTCCAACAGTAGGAAATGATTTTGTCTATTATAACCCCGCTATTCAACCGACTTATGCCCTCGCGATAAGAATTACAAATGCGGGTTCTGCCAATCATGTAATCACGAAGTGTGAAATAGATTATGCTGCTGGCGGAAAATAAAATGAAACCTGAAGAAATAAAACAATTAATAAAAGAGGCGGTAAGACAAGAAGTGAATTTTTCCTCACGGAAACTTGCTGACACTCCCACGGATGACTTAATGGTTACCCCTAGAGGTTATGTAAATCTTAATGGAGATTTTGCTGACAGACCGATTTCTTCAGTGGCAACCCTAGGTCAGCAATATTTTGCCACTGACTTGAATTATCCAGTTTTTCGAGGAACAGCAAGCTGGTTTTCAGCTTCGGGTTCTATCGTAGGCGCATGATATAATATACATATGGCAATCACTCCTTCACAAACAAAAAGCATCTCACAGCAAATCTCCCAGATTCAGGCCGGTATCAATAAAGTCGCGGCAGAAAGAGGTGTAACCCTACAACAGTCTGGCGGAGGTTATACGGCGACACCAATTCAACAGGGCGGGGCTGTTGTTGGCGGAAGAATTGTTGGTGCGGGTGGGACGGATTTGGGCGCAGCTAATCCTGCCGACATTCAGGGTGCAGGCTCTCCAAGAATCAGTCCGCCAACTGATGTATCTCAACCAAGTCCCCTAACTTCACAAATCAGTCCTTCGGCACAAGCACCTAAAGAATTAGTCCAACAAACCCAGCAAGTTCAACAAGGAATAAATCAATTAGCCCAGCAAAGGGGTGTAACACTCCAACCAGATGGCAAGGGCGGTTTTGTTTCTACCCCTAATGTTGGGCAGGGAATTAAAGACAGCCTTGCTCTCGCCAAAACCAGTGGTCAGGCTGCCCCTGATAGTGCGGCGGTAGGTTCTGCGATTATAGGGGGGAATGTGCCACAACCCAAGGGAGAAGAACCATCTATTTTAGGGCAAGTGCAGGGATTCGATGCTAACTTTGATTCCATATTTACCAACTTTGATGATTATTTTTCTCCTATTAAACAAAGAGTTTCTCTTGTAGAGGAATATCAGAAACTCTCTAAGTCTCTTGGAATTGAACAACTCAACACAGAAATTATAAATACGAAAAGAATCCTCGAAGGCACAGAAGATGATATACGTCTTGAAATAGAAAAAAGTGGAGGATTGGGAACTGAAAGCCTTGTCATGGCACTGGCATCTAGCAGAAACAAAGTTTTGTTAAAAAACTATCAGACATTGCTTGATACTCGTGAAGCGGCCATGACACAACTTGATACTTTAATGGATTTAACTGTTGAGGATAGGAAATCCGCAGAAGCAGAATTCGATAGAAAAATGAATTTTGTTTTCAAAGTGTCTGAGTTTAAGCAAAGAGCAAGTGATAATGCTCGCCAAACCTATTTATCTCTTGGAGATAAGATGGGCTGGGACACACTATTGGGTTCGGCTTCTCCTTATGAACAATCCCTGATTCAGAAATCTTTAGGTGTTTCTTCTCAGGCCCTCTCCCAACTTGCTACCACTTCTGCTCAACAAAGGGCATTGAAAGGAAAGGAAACAGCTATGGATAACGCGATTAAAGCACAGCAACTCTACAACTTACAACTTACGGGCAGAAAGCAGGAAAAAGAGTTGGGTATTGGAACAACTCCTGCAACTACTCTCTCGCTTTCTAAAGCCCATGGGGATATTCAGCAAATAGACGAATTGACTAAATCTGCCGGATTAGAGGCCTCGGTAGGCACTTCGTTCCTGACACGAAAACCAACTGGGCTCTTTGGGGGTTTGGGGGCTCTATTATCTGTTATCGGTATTCCATCTCTAGTTGGAGGAACTTATCGTAGCTTGACGGGTCAGCGACAAGATTTTATTGCCGGGGTAGAACAACTTAGGTCTAACCTCAATTTAGATGCCCTAGTCCAAGCAAAAAGCGAAGGAGCAACATTTGGCGCGCTTTCCGACAACGAATTGCGCGTCTTAGCCAATGCCGCAACCAAACTTGGTAGCTTCGCTATCTTAAAGGACGGTATAACCATTGGATATAATGCCAATGAAAGAGGATTTAGGCGGGAGCTTGATAGGATTAACTATTATGCAAAACTTGATTATGTTTTGAAGGGTGGCGCACCAGAAGATGTGGGCGCGATAGAAAAACCAGACAAAACTCTTTGGGTTAAAGATAGCTTTGGTAATTTGCAACAACTACAATGAGAACTCTTACACCAGAAGAATTTGAAAAAATATATGGGAAGGAAAGTCTCAATGAATTTCCTGTAACCCTACCAGAGCGGCCTAGTTTTTTGACTCGTACAAAGGAAACATTTTCCCAGGGCATATCCAAGATGGGGCGGGCCATATCAGAATCAAGACAGGGGGTGAATCCCCTCAGTACGGGTTCAAAATTTGGTGCAGGGGCAGTTGAGGCGGTTTTTTCACCCGCCATTGCTGCGGCCCAACCTATTATAGAACCTACTGTTGGGCAAGGGATTGAGTTTGCTTCAGAGAAAATTTCAAACATTCCTGCTGTGCAAAAGTTCGCAACTTCTAAAGCGGGGCAAATTACTGCTCGCATAGCCGAGGATGTTGGTAATATAGCAGCAATCGGGGGGGCTCTAGTTGGGCAAAAAGGAACATCAAAAGCTCTTGGTGTTGGAGCTAGGTCAGCGAAGGAAGGAATAAGTGCAACAGTAGCCGCAACTAAACAATTAGTAAAAAAAACCCCAACACTAGACGAAATTAGAACGGCCGCAATTAAAGACGCCACACCGGACTTTGAAGCCCTAGCTCCTGGTAAAAGGGGGCAATACTTAGCTAGAACCCAAGAGGGAGGCATCATAGAGGGAAGAAGTATCAAACCAAATGCCTTAGAAATTGAAGCTGGTGAACAGCTATCAAAGGTTCCTGGCTACGACGCTAATGCCACCAAGTTGGTTAAATACCAGGCCGCCAATAAAGAAGTAACAAGAATGGCTAGGAAACTTGAATCTGACCTAAGAGCAGAAGATGTTGTCGTGCCCAAAAGAGAGGTACAGAGGCGTGTGGTGGATGCGGTGAATCAGGTTCCTAAAGAAAGTTTGTTACTTCAAAAGTCTGACCCAGTTATTCAAAATTATTTCAGAGTAATGAGAAATGCCCTAGCAAAAGAGCCTGGTAACTTATTGGGTGTTCTTAGATTAAGAAAAGTTCTTGATGACGCCTATGAAAATGCACGGGGAAAACAAGCCTTTGGCTCCGACAAAATAAGCGCTTTGGATGATGTGCATAAGGCGGCCCGTGATGCCCTAACAAATTATCTTATTGAAACAGCGAGCACTAATGTTAAATTAAGTTTAAGAGAACAGTGGAACCTGTTTAGAGCATTGGATGAGTTGAAGGCCGCCGCCGAAAAAGAATCGGGCTCCTTGCTAGGAAGGTTTGTTCAAAAGCATCCAACTGCCACACGAGTTATCCGTGGGACAAGTCAGGCGGTGGGAATAGGACAGGCTGTAAATATCCTAGCTCCTTAACTCGCTACTCAAGAGACCATATATGATAAATGCCGCGATTAAAATTATGAACCCCATTATTCAATCCTACCATGAATGAACAAATAATGCAAGCAGAATTAACCCCAGAAGAGGCGGCCGCCTCCCTAGGTCTTTCCACTCGCCTATCCGAGCAATTTCTCATGTCCCAAGCCCCACAATTACCCCATCAAGATGAGACAGAGGCCCCAGAAGCCCCCCAAGACGCAGAATTGCCCCAAGGACAAGCGGAACAGCCGAAAGTGGAGGAAGTCCCACAACCCCCCAAAAAACCCCAAGAAAACGATAATAGGGCTTTACTTGACGAAATGAGAGGGATGATGGAAAGGATGAAAGAGGAGATTATTTCTGAACTAAAAGAATCAAAAGATGGACAGCGAGACTCTTAAATCGGTCATAGACCTAGGGGGCACGGTGGCAGTAGTCGGAGCTTTTCTATGGTATCTCCGAGATAGAAATGGCCGCCACGAAAGGGCAATGACCAAACTTAGTGATTCGGTGGACAAAAACACCAAGGTTCTAATTAAAGTAGCGATTAAACATAAACTGATTAAAGAGGTAAATGAACTCATATAGAAATGAAACTTGAACTCTTTTATCCCATAAAACCCTGGTTACAGACTCAAGGATTTGGAGGCAACCCCGAACTATATAAAGAGTATGGCATTAAAGGACACAATGGACTGGATATTTTCGCCCCTAATACTCCACCAGCAAAAGTCTATGCCGCCCATGATGGGGAAGTAGTATATGCGGGAGTAGATTCCAATGAGGGTTGGGGTGTTGTGGTGAGAACTTTAGAGCCGAGGGAATACAATGGCGGAACGGCTTATTTTAAGAGTATCTATTGGCACATGGTCAAAGATTTTCCAGTAAGGGTTGGTCAAAAAGTTAAGGCGGGAGATTTTATCGGATATGCTGACAACACGGGTAAAAGCACGGGCGCGCATTTGCACTTTGGTCTCAAGCCCCAAGCTAGGGGTGAAAATGATTGGACTTGGTGGAACTTGGAGCAGAATAATGGATTTGCTGGAGCGATTCCGCCAGGGCCATATTTCAATGGCTATTTTGCTCAAGATTCGCAAGCCGTTCTAGCCATTTATAGACAAATTATTGGGCTATTGCGTAGTTTTCTGAAAAAATAAGGTGTGGATAAGATACCTTGCTTTTATGTTAGAATGGGTATGTTTAACAGCTAACCTTAAACTTGTGAAATTACTTAAACACTTGAAGGGTAACAAAACTTACTTAGTTGCCACAACTGTGTTCGTCTTGGGCGGCCTTGAAGCGCTTGGATTTGCGATTCCAAAAGAACTCTATGTCTTGTTAGGTAGCTTGGGTCTTTATTCTCTACGAGACGCCATCAAATAATCACTCACAAATAATAGGTTAGTCCTACTAACATGGGCTGGCTCGTCAACACTCTTGTTGGCCTGTCTGTTAGTGTTGGGTTTGGCATACCCAATCGTTTATCTACTGTTCCACTTCCGCCCCCCGAACCGACTATTGAAGAAAAAATACTTGCGGAACTTCCTCCTGTGTTTATAAAAATTGCCAAAGCCGAGAGCCGTTTAAAACCCAATGCTTATAATCCTGAATGGCACTACGATTCAGACGGCAAAAAACTCTGTCAAGGTAGCTTCGGTCTCCTACAACTTTCATGCGAACATCTTTTAGAAAACCCAGAAGCTCTGTATGATGTTGATATGAATATCCAATTAGCAAAAAAGATTTATGAAGAAAACGGTTTCGAGGCGTGGGGGGTGTGCACTGACGGAAAAGTAAAATGCTATGAGTAGGTGGGACATCTTGCCCTTTCTGCTTATTTGCGGGTCGGTTTATACTACCCTATATTTAATTTTGACCTCTTGACCTCTTCGCACACTCTATCGTGGTATTGTTTCAGACCTCTGAGATTTTATAAATGTGATGCTCGTTGTCTTCTACACTCACGGGAAGCCGAGTTAGACTTTATATTTCCGACTCTGTGTGCGGAGAGTTCAATAGACCAAAAAGCTATCCACACCCACACAATTATATCATGTCAAGGGCGGGAATGTGTGGTATAATTATGGGGAATGTATAAACCCTCTTTCAAAAAACTTTTCTATAACCCTGAAAACAAAGCGAAGTTATTGGAACTGCTCCATCAAACTTCTTCCAATACCAAAATAGCCCGACATTTTAACTGCGACCACTCCACAATATATTATTGGCGAAGTTTGCTTGCTCCTGAAACCGTCAGAAAAGGAGTCAGAATTAACCTAAAATCCCCCGTAGTGCCCAAAAAGGCCTCTAAAACAACACCTTACATTAGAAGTCGAGGGAGGAACAAGTTGCCTGAAACCTACAAAGTGGGGGGCGAAATCTACCGAACGGGCAAAAATTACGCTGATTATGTTGCGATAGAAAAAAGAAAAAAGGAAGAGGTAAAAAAGTTTGAGGAATTATCCAGACTGTAATTTAATGGAACAAGAACTCTTAAAGCTCATTGAAAATAAAGGAAGCCAATCGTGGCACCAGTTAGCTCTAAGAGCCAACGAACTCTTAGGAACTAATTTCCACGGAGAATCTTTGAGAGACAAATACAGGCGTTCTCTACAACATAAGAAGCATTTGATGAAATCCATCAAAGACCAAGTGGCGGGAGATATTGAATCCTCCCACACCAAGCACGATTCGACTGAACTCACCAAGAAATATAAGAAAGCGTTGGAGACCATTGACAATCTCCAAACCACCCTTGATTCATTCAGGGCGGTCAAGCCCATCTCGACCTATCGTATCGAGCCGCAGAAAAAAAGCGGCACGAACGAGGCCGTGGCTGTCGTCCTCGCCTCTGACCAACATATCGAAGAACGGGTGCGGCCAGAAGATGTAAACCAAAAGAACGAATACAATCTCTCTATCTCCAAACAGAGGCAGGAGGAGTTCTTTCGGGGAGCACTTCGTCTCACAGAGGTCTGTGGCAAGGATGTCCAAATCAACACGATGGTATTCGCCCTTCTCGGCGACTTCATCACCAATGACATCCACGAGGAATTTCCCGAGATTACCGAGCTTCCGCCCGTCAAAGCGGTTATCGAGTGTCAGAATCGTTTGGCCTCTGGTATCGAGTTTCTTCTGAAGAACTCAAAGCTCAATCTCGTTATTCCTTGTCATTCGGGCAATCATGCCAGAACTACGGAGAAAACCCGCAACGCAACGGAGGCAGGACATTCATTGGAATACTTCATGTATCACCAACTTGCCAATCACTTCCGAGGCGAAAAACGGGTGAAGTTCCTCATCTCCGAGTCCTATCACTCCTATCTTGAAGTGCTGGGACTCACCATCCGCTTCCATCATGGACACAACATCCGTTATGGCGGAGGAATTGGGGGATTAACAATTCCTGTGAATAAGGCGATTGCACAGTGGAATAAGCTCCGTTGGGCTGACCTCGATTGCTTTGGACACTTTCATCAGCGAATTGATGGGGGGAACTTCCTCGCTAACGGTTCGCTCATCGGATTCAATGCCTTCGCTCTTTCCATCAAGGCGGGATTCGAGGAACCATCGCAGACCTTCTTCCTTGTTGATAAAAAAAGAGGTCGCACCTGCGTTTGGCCAATTTTATTTAAGCAAAACCCCGCTTGCAGGAATTAGGCGGGGTATGCTATTAGCTGTTAAGATATTTAGTTGTCAATCGAAAAAAGGGAGGTTGACAATCGAATTGTGGACAGCTAATCTGTGTTATAATTAAGGAGGCCAGCGAGATGATGGCGCCTCGTGCAAAGGTGGTCGCCTAGGAGCAAGTGAGCCGCGAAGCCCCGCACGTCAACGGCTTCCCCCGCAACATCTTGTTCTCTGGGCAGTCTCGCTGGCCATCTCACCAGTTTTTTGTCGCCCATTTGTGCGACCCCACCTTAGCCATCGTGCGGGGTGGTTTCTTAAATACTATGGTATAATATATTCATAAGCTGGAGAACGAAGTCTCTCGGAATCCAGCCTCATAAGGAGTAGTTGGGGCAACGCTCCTGCAGAGAAGTGAGGGTTCGCCCTGTATCCCCACATCTAGGAATAAAGCTGGAGACAAGCTCCTAGATGAACTAACTTCACCACCTCTGCCTTCACGGGCAGGGGTGGTTTGTTTTATGCGACCAAAACAAACCCGCCCAACCATAAGGTCAGGCGGGAATAAGTTTTTATAGCTAAGAGATAATCACGACATCTCTAACCGCTTTTTCAGGCGTAGTTCCTGATTACTATATTTTATCACCTACACAAAACTTGTCAAGTCTATGGTATAATATGAAGAATGCGAAAAACTCAATTAAAAAGAACAAGCAAATCCCCCGAAGCCCTAGCTAAAAAAGAGATACAGAGATTATTAAGAGAGATAGTTATAATTCGGGACAGGGTATGCCAAAGATGCGGTGTTTCATATGGAACAAATGGGGTAATTTTTCAATGCGACCATCTTTTGTCAAGATCACATAGCGCAACGTACTCCGATAGTGGCTTGTGTGTGCTTTTATGTAAACCGTGCCATGCATGGAAGTCTCTGGGAGGAAATGTGAGGCAATTTGAATATGACAGCCTAATTCGCTCAAAACTGCCCCCAGAGAGGGTTAGAAAGTGGGACTTGGCCCTTGAATGGCGATATAAACCTACGAAGATGGATTGGGGTTTAGAGATAGTCGCGCTTAATCAGATTCTTAAAAAGTTATCCACACAACCACAGTAATACCCCATAATTTCTGTGTTGGTTGTGTTACAATATATGTAATGCAAAAGCTTTCATTACAAATTAAGTCAGGCGCGCAAGTTCCGAAAGCTCTTGTGCGCCTTATTTAGTTTATAAAAATTATGCCATTCA
>ERZ1292644.1351-Hain-H14-01um-R2-1351-length-12906-cov-4_pt1 | contig 12906 bp, 13 predicted proteins | sample MGYA00564402_ERZ1292644 | MGnify/ENA primary metagenome ERZ1292644 (study PRJEB36523, sample SAMEA6512644) | groundwater metagenome | collected 2019-01-09 | study: AquaDiva: Metagenomics assemblies of 32 groundwater samples | reverse complement strand
AATTATCAATTATCAAGTATCAATTATCAATCAATTCCTAAATTTTCAAATTATCAAACTTAACAGTCATTGATAATTAAATAATTGAAAATTCATTGAAAATTGGCCATTGAAAATTGAAAATTAGCGCGTGTGCCTCAAGAAAAATCTGCCGGAGCAATAATTTATAGAATGATAAGCGGTGAGCCTTACTACTTGCTTTTGCATTACCCATCGGGGCATTGGGAATTTGCCAAAGGCCACATTGAAAAGGGAGAAAGCAATGAGCAGACGGTAAAAAGGGAAATTGAAGAAGAAACCGGCATTAAAGATATTGAAATAATCCCGGGCTTTAAAGATTACTCAAAATATTTTTTCAGGAAAAATTACGGCCTTGAAGGTGAAGCAAAAAAGAAAGCCCCGTGGGTTTTTAAGCTGGTTGTATTTTACCTGGCAAAAACCGGCTCAGATGATGTAAAAATTTCAAAAGAGCATAAAGGATTCGCCTGGCTGCCTTTTGACGCGGCGCTTAAAAGGCTTACTTATAAAAACGCAAAAGAACTTTTAAAAAAAGCCAATGATTACGTTATTTCAAAAAAGGGTGTATGAAGTTGTCAAAAAAATTCCAAGAGGAGAGGTTTTAACGTACAAAAAAGTTGCCGAATTAGCGGGAAGCTCCAATGCTTTCAGGGTAGTGGGAAATATTTTAAATAAAAATTATAATTTATCAATTCCCTGCCACAGGGTAATAAGAAGCAACGGCAAATTGGGAAAATATAATCGGGGCGCAAGAAAAAAGATAATGTTGCTCAAAAAAGAAAAATATATCTGACGTATTTTTTATCCACAGCCGCTAAATTTTATTTTAGTTAAATAAAGCGTATAATCAATAAATACTATAAATTATTATTAAATTTATGTTTAACCAATTATCAAATCAGCCATGGTATAAATCCTGGCACAGCCATCCTTTCTCTTCGGCTTGCCATTGGGCCGTCTTTTTGCTTATTGCCCTTTCAATAAGCATGTTCACACAGTACTACATTAAAAAGTCAGCTAAAGACGCTTTAGCGTCTGTTAGCACTACAGGAATCTCCGTATCCCAAGATGCCCGCGCCATGGTGCGGGCTCACTTACAAGAGCGCACAATAAGGCTCCGCCAGCTTCTAACCATCTTTCAGACAGCTGACGAAGAATCTAAAACCGACGCCCTTAAAGACCTTATTGCCTGGGCACAGCTTCGTCAGCAGGAAATGCTCGCCCTGGCGCCCGCCAATCCAGATACCGTCCTTGCCTCTGTCCTTTCTGACACCGAATTCCGCTCCCTGCCAGACCAGGCCAAAGCCTACGCCGAGCGCCAGGCCACCGTAGAGGGTACCTGGGCCATTCGGGTCTTAGACGCCCTGCCCAATTCAGGCAAGCAAGATCGCACCGAGCTTGTCATTAACCAAAACACCACCTCCGCCCCCGTCTACACCCCGCCTGTCGCCATCTTCGGCTCACAGGTTCAATTTCCAAAACAAGACGCAAAACGAATCCGCGCCACAGGCTACCTTTTGGGCAACAATGGCCTGGGCAATGTGATGGTGACCGCCAGTTCCGTCACCGTTGTGCAAACCACCACCTTCTTAAAGAAGATCCAGCACCTCCTTGCCTCCCTCATCCGGGAAGCCAAAGCCTACGTCTGGAGCGGGTACAAGTGGAATAATATGAACATCACAGCGAGCTTCATGCCGGACGGAACCATTGCTGCCAATGGCACCCCGAGCAATCTTTTTGCCGAGCTGAATGCTGTTGCTCCAACAGCGACCTGGCAACGCGAATATGCAAAAACTCTTCAAACATGGGCTTCGGTTTCCCCCTTGAACTTTCATTTTGTCACAGATAACGGTGCGTCCTCCGGAAGTTCGGGGTTGCTCCAAAGCGATCCCCAGTTTGGCGATATTCGCTTTGGAGAGTACTTGCGTACCGATGCTTTTACAGCCTATGCTTTTTACCCCGGCGGCGACACACTAGGAGGAGACGTATTTTTGAATTCAGCTGTAACATTCCATATCGGAGCCGATCTCGATTTGTATTCTGTGGTCCTCCATGAGACCGGTCACGCCAATGGATTGGCCCACAGCGCGCTGACCAGCGCCGTGATGTTCCCGTCGATCCTGGGCGTTTACACTGGCCTGGGTGCCGACGACATTGCCGGCATCCAGTCGGTTTATGGTACCCGTCAGCCCGACTCCTATGACTCGGGAGCAGGCAACAACACCATTGCCACCGCCACTCCCTTGAGCCTTGCCACCACTCTTTCAGCCGACCTTACCAGCATCGCTGACGTAGACTACTTTAAATTTACTGCTCCTTCGGGGGCAACGGTTACCGCCTCTGTGGACGCCAGAGGCATCAGTCTTGCCCAAACCAAAGCCACTGTCTATGATGGTTCGGGTGCCCAGTTGGGCGCTGGCTACTCTTCCATCTACGGAGATATCGCGCAAGTCGTTGTCGGTAGCCTCGTTCCGGGCCAAACTTACTACCTTGCCGCCGATGGCGCTACCACTGACGTTTTTGGCATGGGAGCCTACAAAGTTACCATTGCCTCCGGAGGATCTCCTGGCACTGACACAACTTCGCCCACTGCCTCCATTACTTCCTATGCCAATGGCGCTCTTGTGCGTAGCACCGCATCCATCGTTGCTTCTGCCACAGATAATGTTGGCGTTGACAAGGTAGAGTTCTACATTGACGGCACCCTCAAAAACACCACGAACGTTTCTCCGTATAACTATTCCTGGAATACTGCCGGCTATGCCGACGGCACTCACATCCTTATTGCTAAAGCTTACGATGCGGCCGGCAACATGGGAACCTCCGCAAACGTATCGGTTATCGTTGATAATACTGCCCCTTGTGCTCCCGCCAATCTAACCACCTCCTTCATTTCAAATAACGAAATAGACCTTTCCTGGAGCTCGTCAAGCGATGCCAATGGAATTGCATACTATAAAATTACCCGCGGCAGCTTCAATGCCACCACTTCTAACAATGTCTACCTTGATACAGGCCTTGCCGGCTGTACCACTTACACCTATTCGGTTTTGGCTTATGATAATGCCGGCAATATTTCTGCCTCTTCGTCGGCGCTTGCTGTTTCCACTACCGGATGCTCATCTGATACTACTCCTCCCACAATTACCATTAATTCACCGGCTAACGGAGTCCGGCTTACTGCTAAGGGAAGCACGACAATAAAAGTTACTGCCACCGATGCCAGCGGAGTAAATTCAATCACCATTTCTTTTGACAGTTCAGTCAAAAAAACCTGCGTAGGCGTGACAACTTGCAGTTACAAAATAAGCAACAACAAAGTGCCTATTGGCTCTCATGTCATTAGCGCTACAGCTACCGATAACGCCACGCCGGCCAATACTGCCACTGCGAGCATTACGGTTATAAAGTAGCTTTCTTTAAAATTACAATTAACAAAAAACCGCTTTAAGCGGTTTTTTGTTAATTGTATTATTTTTTTATTTCTTCAACGATTTTCTTAAAAATTTCAGGATATTTTTCAACTAATTGAGCCAAAATTTTTCTGTCAATTTCAATGTTTTTCTTTTTTAATCCGTTAATAAACCGGCTGTAGTTTATTCCTTGTTTTCGGCAAGCTTCATTTATTTGCAACTGCCACAATTGCCTGAAATCTCTCTTTTTTACTTTTCGGTCGCGGTAAGAATAAGTCCAAGCGTGCCTTAAGGCGTCTTTAGCCAGTTTGTATTTTGATTTTCGGCCGTACTTAAAACCCTTGGCATGCTTTAACAAATGCTTTCTGTGTTTATGGGCTGATTTTCCCTTTTTTACCCTCGTCATTACTTCTGGAAAATAGAAAATAGAAATTAGAAAATAGAAGTTTAAAATTTCCCGTATTCTACTTTCTATTTTCTAAGTGGTTATGTATTTTCTAATTTTCCTGGCATCGGCTTTTGACAAAACAACCCACTTTCTGCCTTTTCTCCTGGCTTTGCCGGATTTTTTTGCGCGATAATGGTCCTGGCCGGAAAGCCTCCTTAAAATCTTGCCGTTTTTGGTTATTTTAAATCTTTTGGTTATTGCTTTTTTCGTCTTCATACTGAAAACGAATTCCACGAACCAGAACGAATATTCGCGAATCACGAATGAAAGTTATTCGTGATTCGTGTTAATTCGCCAAAATTCGTGGCATTCGTTACTTTCTTGAAATAATCATCGTCAATCCCCTGATTTCCCTTTTTAATTCCCTTTCTGTTTTTATGGGTATTAATTTTTCAACTTCTTTTAAGAAAACTTGTATCTTGGCTTTGGCGAAGTCTCCCATTGCTTTTTCCCTGCCCTTTAAAACCATGCTGACTTTTACCTTATCGCCTTCTTTCAAAAATTTTTCTGCCTGATGGGCTCTTACCGCAATATCGTGAGGGGAAATGTTAAAGCCCAGCTGGATTTCTTTTAATTTTGACTCTTTGGTGCCGGCTTTTATTTTTCTTTCTTTTTTCTGCAAAGAATAAAGATATTTCCCATAATTGGCAATTTTGCATACCGGGGGAACCACTTTCTCGGTTACCTGTATTAAATCCAAACCCCTGGATTTTGCCAAATCAATGGCAGAAAAAATGTTCATTATTCCCAGCTGTTCGCCGGTTTCGCTTATGACCCTTACCTCTTTTGCCCTTATGAAATTGTTGGCTAATATTTTTTCCAAATTTTTATACTTAGTGGAAGTGGCGGTTTTGAAACCGCGTCCAAATGCGTTTTTAAAATAATTCTACAAGCTTATCTCATTTTATTTATGAGTATCAGTAGCAAACGAGAAAAACTTTAATACCCCTATCTCTTTTTATTTTCGGCTTAAGAGAAAAAGCCGTTTTTTCCTTACAATATAACACTTTTATCCGCCTATAAGGAGTTAGCGGTAAAAATGCAACATTAAGCAATAGCTAATGCTGGTTGCGTATTCTTATTAAATAAGTTGGCAATTATTTGTTTTCTGAAAGTTTATTCAGATTTCAGAGTACTGAGCTTGCTTATTTTAAAAAAGAACATTTGTCAAAACATTCACTCCCGCGAACTTAACTCTCTTTGGGTTTGCCTTTCAATATCCCTGCTTTTGATTTTTTCTTTTTTGTCGTATTTCTTTTTTCCTTTTGCCAGCCCGAATTCAAGCTTTATCCTACCATTTTTGTCATAAACTTTCAAGGGGATTAAAGAAAATCCCTTTTCATTGGCTTTGCCAAAAAGGTAATTTATTTCTTTTTTATTCAAAAGCAGTTTTCGCGATTGCTCGGGATTATAATCTTGGGGCGCGTTTTTGGCCTGCCAAGGGGGGACTTTGGCTCCCACTAAATAAGGTTCTGCGCCGCGAAAAACCACATAAGAACCCGTTAAATTCATCCGCCCGTTTTTTATGGATTTTACCTCCTGGCCGATCAAAACCAGCCCCGCCTCATATTTTTCCAGGATTTCATAGTCAAAGCCGGCTTTTCGGTTTTCGGCATATATTTTCATTACCTAAAGATTAACATCTAAAACCCTCTATTTCAACGGCTCACACGTTAAATTTAGCGTGTGAGCCGTTGAGCCGTTGAAAATTTAGCCCTCGCGGGCGATGCAAATGCCCCAGACTTCTTTGGTCCTCGCTTGCCGCAAAACTCGGGCGCATTCTTCCATAGTTGACCCTGTTGTATAAACATCATCAACCAGGTATATCTTTTTTCCCGCAAATTCCGCGGGATTTTTTATTTTAAACGCGCCAAATAAGTTTTTTCTTCTGTTTTCCGCGGACAACTTCATTTGGGGTTCAGTCTTTTTTGTTTTAATTAAATTTTCTAAAACCACCGGAGCATTAAGCGTTTGTCCCAGCTCTTTTGCCAGTTCTTCTGATTGGTTGTAGCCCCTTTCTTTCTGTTTTGACAGTTCCATCGGCACCGGCGCTAAAACTCCGCCCCTAAAATCTTCAGCTCCGGCCAAAAATAAATGCTCGGCAATTATTCCGGCCAAATCCTTTGCCAAACCTTTTAAATACGGCTCATACTTGAATTGGTAAATCAGTTTTTTTGTCAGAAACCTTTCTTTGTAGGGCAGAGCGAAGTAAAGGCCCGAGAGTTTTTTGTCTTGGCAGGAATTGCACTTGGCGATTTCATTTCCAAAAATTCTTAAAGGCTTGTTGCATAAACAATAGCGGTATTCTGAAATATCCAAAGTTGACTTGCAGTCATAGCATAAAAAACTGCCCTCTTTTTTGCATCCAAGGCAAAACTTCGGGTAAAGAAGATTAAGCAAAAATTCTTTAAAAGTGTTTAAAATTTCAGCCATTTCAAATTGATTTCAAATTTCAAATTGTAAATTTCAAATTCTCGTTTTTATCCACACTTTTGGAATTATCATTGATTTTATATTTATAGTATAATTAGAAAACATAGTCCATTTTTGCCAAACAAAAAATGGCACCTTTTCCGTTGCAGCGCATGCAAATAGTATTTGCCCGAATTAGCCTATTTGTATCATTCGCACGCATTCGTATATTGGCATCGCATTTATGAATTTCAAAGATATTTTCAAGGCTCCGCTGAACATGTTTTTTCCCAAAAAAATGGTGGGCATTGATATTGGGACTGCTTCAGTAAAAGTAGTGGAAATTTCCAGGTGGGGCGAAGGGAAAACCCTGGAAAATTACGGAGAAATAAAATCTGAATTCATTTCCAAAGAGCCGATTTTAAATACCCAGAAAAGCGGAAACTTATTTTCTTCCAGTTCAATATCTTTGGCAATAAGAGCCATTTTAGACGAGGCGAAAATTAAAACCAAATCAGCCATTTTTTCAATACCGGATTTCTTCACTTTTTCCACTTCATTTGAAATACCGCAAATGCCCCCGAAAGAGATTGCCGGAGCCGTAAGATACAATGCTTCCCAATACCTTACTTTGCCCGTTTCCGAAGTAACATTAGACTGGAAAATAATGCCTGATTCAAAAGGAGACAAAAATTCAGCCATTAAAATTTTCCTGATTGCGGTGCCCAACCAGGTGGTGCAGGAATATCAAAAAATAGCAAAAGATGCCGGGCTGGAAGTATATGCGTTGGAGGCAGAGGCTTTAAGCATATCAAGGGCTTTGGTGAAAAACCTGCAGAAAACAATTTGCTTAATAGACATTGGAGTGCAAAGTTCAACCGTCAATATAATTGACAAGGGGGTTTTAAGAAGAAGCTATAGTTTCAATTTTTACGGAAGCAAGCTTTCCAGCGCGGTTTCTTCGGTTTTGGGCGTAGATTACCAGCAAGCCGAGGAAATAAAAAATAAGGAAGGAGTCATTTATTCAAAACCGGAGGTAGCCCAGACTTTATACCTTTTAATAGACCCTCTTTTAAGGGAAATAAAAACTATCACAGCCGAATTTTACCAGACCGAACAAAAACAAGTCCAAGAAATTTACATGACAGGCGGAACGGCCAGCCTGCCGGGGCTTAAAGAATACCTTTCTGAAAGCTTAAAGAAAAATGTCTATATACCCAATTGCTTTTCCGATTTTTTATACCCGCCCATACTTGAAGGAACGCTTAAAGAAATGAGCCCAAGATTTTCCGTTGCCATGGGAGTTGCCTTAAGCGGTCTGGAAGCATAGCGATAATTTTCAATTTACAATTTTTCCCGCCTTTTGCGGGATCCCGCTACGGCGGGACAATTTTCAATAATAAGGAGTCAAAAAATTATGCAATAATTTTTTGACACGATTATAATGGAATTTAATATTTTTTCTAAAATTCATTTGACGGAAAGTTTCAGGAAAAAATCCTGGTGGACAGACGCCGTTTTTTACTTTTTTTGGGGATTGCTGGCGGCAATTTTAATTTTTTACGCCATTTTTGCCTACAAAGCTTATAGGCAGAGGATAGAAATAAATAATTTAGACGGTAAGATAATAGCTTACAGCACCGACCGGCAGAAAGAACAGGAAAGAATTGTTTTTGAATACAGGAAAAAAGTTGATGACTTTGCCGTAATTATCGCCCAGCATAAAATTACTTCAAATATCCTGGATTTCATGGAGAAAAACACCCTTCCCAATGTATGGTTTTTAACTTTCTCAATGAGTCAGCCCGCCAATCTGTCAAGCCAGATGAATTTGTCGGGAGAAGCTGAAAACATGGAATCTTTAACCAAGCAGTATAATGTTTTTGAAAGGGATAAAGAAAATGTAACCAGTTTAAGCGGCCTTAATTCTACTCTGGGATTAGAAGGCAAGGCTAAGTTTAATTTTAACCTTTCTTTGAGTCAAAAACTCCTTAATTACGTTCCTTCCGCAAAATCCGAATCAGCTGCTTTGCCGGATATAAATAAAAATAATTCATTGCAGACGGAAACCCAAAATTAGCATTATAAATATGCATTTTCATAACTGCGCCTCATTAAAATGGAAATAAACAAGCCAATTTCTTCATTAATTATTTTTATCATCATACTGCTTTTGGCATTTCTTTTTGTTTTGCCTAAATACAGGGAATTAAGCCAATTAAGCGATACTTTGACAAAAAAGCAGGCGGAGTACAACGGAAAGTCGCTTTTTTATAAAAGCATATCCAATGCCATTGAATCTTTGGAAAACAAAAAAGAATCCATTTTAAAAATAAACAGCGCTCTGCCCGCAGATGCTTCAATAGCTTCATTGGTCAATTTTGTGGATAAGAAAAGTTTTGAAAACGGCCTGATTTTAAAAGCAGTAAGCACATCGCAAGTTTTGGGGGTTCAGGCCGCAAAACAAGGCTCATCGCCAAGCAATCAGCCGCAAAGCAAAGAACAGACAATAAAAGATATAAACTTAACCCTTGATTTATCGGGAACTTACCAGGGGCTGAAAAATTTCCTTTATTCATTGGAAAAATCAGCCAGGCTGTTTGAAGTAAATAATATATCTTTTGCTTCAGTGGGGCCTTCGGGCGCCGCGCAAAATAAGTCAAAGGATTATCTTGGCATATACAATTTCAAGATAGAAATGAAAACCCACACTTACTAATTTTAAATTATAAATTTTAAATGAAATCAAAATTTTTAAAATTTAAAATTGAAAATTCAATTTTAAGCTAAGCTTAAATATTGCCATGGCTATAATTTTTATCTCACCAAAGAAAAGGCAGCGCAAATTAATCATTGCAGTAACGGCATTGCTGTCTTTGATTGTGATAGCAGTATTTTTTACGACTTTTTTTCCGGAAATCAGAGACAGAATAATCTCAATCCCAGTGACCGAAGTTTCAGATGTCCCGGAGATAAAAATAAATTTTAATGCTGTAAATTCAGAGCAGGTGAAAAATCTTGAATTATTTGAAGAAATAAAAACGGATTTCAGTTACACTGCCAAAGATAAAAACGGCTTACAGGTTGCAGGCACTATTGTGGCCATCAGCAAGAATTCAGCCTTAAGAACACTAAGAGATTCGGGTCTGGAAGTTTTAACGATACAACAGGCTAACATAGGAAGAAAAGAGCCATTTTCCCCATACTAATAGTCTTACGAATTACGAATCCAAGCGAATTACGAATTTACGAATAAAGTTATTCGTAATTCGGAAAGATTCGTAATTCGAAAGAAAATTTCAGCAGAAATTTATGAAACTAATCCAAGAACTATATGGCCAGGGTTTAATAAGCGATGAACAGAAAAAAGAATTGGAATCTGAAGTTGCAAAAACCGAAAAAACGGAGGAAGAAGTTATATTGGCCCAAAAAATAGTTCAAGAAGACTTTCTGTTTAAATTAAAAAGCAGGCTTATAAATAAACCGCTTATAAAGCCTAAATCGGAGGAGGTGCCTTTAAATGTTTTGGAATTAATACCGGAGGAAGCTGCCACTAATTACAAAATGATACCTCTGTTTAAAAAGGGAAATGTGGTGGGAGTAGGAATGGTCTACCCTGAAAACATACTTGCCCAAAATGCCCTAAGATTCTTAAACAGAAAAGAAAATTATAATTACGAAATATACCTTATAACCTTTACTGACTTAAATAACATTTTAAAGCAGCACAGGACTTTAAAAAAAGAAACAAAAAGGGCGCTGACGGAATTAGGCAAAGAGAAAGAAGAAATAGAAGCCGATGCGAAAAAAACTCCCTCGTTTGTAAAAATTACAGACGAAGCCCCGATAATAAAAATGGTTATGGTTATTTTGCGCCATGCCATTGAGGGCAACGCTTCAGACATTCATATTGAGCCGGGAAAAGAAAAGCTTAATGTAAGGTTCAGGCAGGACGGCATTTTGCATTTAAGCCTGTTTTTGCCTTTGTCAGTTCACCTTTCAATAGTTTCAAGTATATTAATAGTTTCTAATTTGAAATTTGACTAAAACTGATTTCCCCAGGACGGCCGATTTTCTGCTTAGTTAGATAATAAGGATATTGATTTCAGGGTTGCCACTTTTCCCACTCTTTATGGTGAAAAAGTTGAGTTGAGAGTTTTGGACCCGGCCGAAGGGTTGAAATCCTTTGAGAAAATGGGGCTTGAGGGCAGGAATTTTGAAATAATCCAAGAGGCCATAAAAAAGCCCTATGGAATGGTCTTGTCTTCCGGCCCCACGGGCTCGGGAAAAACCACCACTCTTTACGCCATTTTAAGGATTTTAAACAACGAGAGCGTCAATATACTCACCATTGAAGACCCGATTGAATATGCAATAGAAGGGCTTAATCAGTCTCAGGTAAAACCGGAAATAGGCTATACTTTCGCCGAAGGGCTTAGGCAGATTTTAAGACAAGACCCCAATATCATAATGGTTGGAGAAATTAGAGACGAAGAAACGGCCAATTTGGCTATCCACTCCGCGCTTACCGGCCACATTGTGCTTTCAACCCTTCACACTAATTCCGCCGTCGGCGTAATACCCAGATTAATTGACATGGGGATAAGGCCGTTTTTAATACCCTCCACATTAAGAGTGGCCATCAGCCAAAGGCTTATAAGAACTCTTTGTGAAAATTGCAGGAAAAAAGTCAAGGTTAACGAAAAAGCCAAAAAATATATCTCGGATGTTTTAAAAAAAATGCCGGTTTTTGCCAAAGAAACCGCAAAGATGCCCGATTTTTTATATGAAGCCAACGGGTGCGAAATATGCAACCTTAAAGGATATACGGGCAGAATCGGAATTTTTGAAGTTTTGTCAATGACCAACGAATTGGCGGACATAATTTTAAAAAATCCGGTTGAAAACCTTATTTTTGAAATAGCGCAAAAGCAGGGAATGCTTACCATGATTCAGGAAGGCGTTCTAAAAGTTTTAAAGGGCGAAACAACATTAAGCGAAGTGGCAAGGGTAACGGAAGAAAAATAGCATGCGAAAAGCGCAAAGTTTTGCCTTTGGCAAAACATTACACGAATGCGCCCATACGAATAGCGTATTTGTGGCATTCGCATATATTAGTAAATTCGTATTATTATATGAAGACGATTCTACTGGCTGAAGACGATAATTTCATAATTGACATTTATGCCGGTCAGCTGAGAAAAGAAGGCTATAATGTAATTATTGCCAAAGACGGGCAGATGATTTTAGACAAGATAAAAGAAATCTGGCCGGATTTGATTATTTTGGATTTGAATCTTCCCAAAATACACGGCTGGGAAGTTCTGCGTATTTTAAGAAACGACCCTAAAACCCAAAATTTAAAGGTTATAGTTATTAGTAATATAAATTCCAAAGACTACCCGGATAATTTCGCAGATTTTAAAGTTATAAGATACTTCTTAAAAATAGAAACTTCGGTGGAAGATATGATAAAAGCGGTAAAAGAAATACTTAAATAATTCGCTCCGCGAATTCCGCAGAACTACGCGGAAACCCACGCGGAATAACGCAGAAACTTTTCCGCGTAATTCCGCGTAAGATTCCGAGGAGACAGCCTCGCTTTCAGCGAGAGCTGAACTCCCGCCGTAATTCCGCGATTTTTACGAAGTAAAAATTATGGATCACTTAAACAATTTCAAAAAAATAATGGATATTGCCGTAAAGGAAAATGCTTCAGACTTGCTTATTTCGGTAAATCACCCGCCGGTAATAAGAATTACCGGCCAATTGATTCCCCTGACAAAAGAAAAAAAGGTTACGGCCGAAGACGCCAAGAATTTCGCTTTTGCCATTTTAGACGAAGAGAAGAAAAAGAAATTCCTGCAAGACAAAGAAATTGATTTTTCTTATGATTTTGAGGGCAAGGCGCGATTCCGAGTCAATATATTTTTTCAAAGAGGGTGGATAAGCCTGGCTTTAAGAGTTGTTCCTTCTGTCATAAGGACAATAGAAGAACTGGTTCTGCCTCCGGTTTTGCATGAATTTACCCACAGGACGCAGGGGCTTTTGCTGGTGACTGGAGCTTCGGGGCAGGGCAAGTCAACCACCTTGGCCGCTTTAATAGATGAAATAAACCACACCAGGGCCGTGCACATTATTACCATTGAAGACCCGATTGAATATATGTACAAAGGCGACCGGGCAATAATTGAGCAAAGGGAGGTTTCTTCAGACACCAACAGTTTTGCCGCCGCCCTGCGGGCAATGTTCCGCCAGAATCCGGATGTGGTAATGGTGGGGGAAATGAGGGATTTGGAAACAATATCAACCACCATAACGGCCGCTGAAACCGGCCACCTGGTTTTTGCCACTTTGCACACCAATTCGGCCGCCCAATCAATTCACAGAATCATAGACGTTTTTCCCGCCGACCAGCAGAACCAGATAAGGTTTCAGCTGGCCGGGTCATTATTGGGGGTAGTTTCCCAAAGGCTTATTCCAAGGCTGAAAGGAGGCTTCATACCCGTCTGCGAAGTGATGATTTGCAATACGGCAATTTCCAATTTAATAAGAGAAAATAAAAACCACGAAATACCGGCTGTCATTGAAACATCTTCAAAAGAAGGGATGATT
>ERZ1292644.1350-Hain-H14-01um-R2-1350-length-12908-cov-15_pt1 | contig 12908 bp, 14 predicted proteins | sample MGYA00564402_ERZ1292644 | MGnify/ENA primary metagenome ERZ1292644 (study PRJEB36523, sample SAMEA6512644) | groundwater metagenome | collected 2019-01-09 | study: AquaDiva: Metagenomics assemblies of 32 groundwater samples | reverse complement strand
TAGACCGGGTGCTCGCGGGGGTGGGAGAAGGAGAACGCAACGAAACGCTCTTCCGGTACGCCTCCAGCCTCCGCGCCCGTGGCGTGCGACGCTCAGAGGCCGAGGCGTTGGTCCGGCAAGTGGCGGGCCGATGCACGCCACCGATGCCGGAGCATGAGGCGCTGGCGTGCCTGGAGTCGGCGTGGAAGTACCCGGACAAGCCGGCGCAAGCGCCGATGGCGAGTTGGGCGGGGGTGCAAAGCGATGACTCTGCCCTCATTTGATTCTGAGTTCCAAGCCTACGCGGACGGGCGGTTTGAGTTTCGTCGCACGCTTCTTGATGGTTCCACGCTCGGCATCATGGCGGAGCGGGTTCGCATAGAACGCAATCGGTTGTACGCCAAGCTCCGGGCTTATCAAGCCTTCCCCCATCAGGAAGGGCGGCGAACAATCCTAGAGGTGCACGACTTTGACATCTCGGACGCAGAGAAACGCCGCAAGTTTGGGCGGGACATACACGAGCAGCTACCCGACCTGGTGAAGGGAACGAAGGACGAACCCGCCTACGGGTCCAAGGACATTTACCACGACCTCGTAGTATTTGAGGAGCGCATATCCCAATCCATGACGCGGGTGGTGTCGCGGTCTCTCGGCGAGATAGCGCCCGTGCGCGAGGTGAACTGGCTCTTCTATCCCCTGGTCATTGAAAAGCAGCCCGTGTTCCTGTTCGGTGATGGTGGCGGTGGCAAGTCCCTGGTGGCTCTGGCCCTCAGCATGAGTCTCCAGACAGGGCAGCGGGTCCTGCCTGGGCTCACACCTATGAGGCCGAGGAACGTGCTGTACTTGAATTGGGAGACGGACGACGACGAAATCAGGATGCGGCAGATCAACCTCACGGGACAGCATAACCTCCCGGGCGTAGAGGCTATTCGTCATATCACCTGCTTTGCTTCGCTGCAATCTATGGTGACGGACCTCATGCTGGTGATTCACGAATGGGAGATTGGCCTCATCATCGTTGATTCACTGCTACTAGCGGCTGGCGGTTCCGATGAGGACGTGGCGCAGACGTTCTTCACCGCCTTGCGCCGCCTGGGGGTGGCTTCGCTGGTGGTGGCGCACACGCAGAAGAACGCGGAGCAAAAGTCGGTGTTTGGCAGCGTGTTCTTCACCAATCTGGCAAGGAACGTGTTTGAGGTTCGCGGCAAGGCCGAGGGCGATAGCCTGACCGTGGCACTGTACCACCGCAAGGGGAACAACCTACGGCGGCTGGCGCCGATGGCGTGGAGGCTGCACTTCTCCCCGGAGATCACCATAGAAGCTGCGTCGGTCATGCAGGACGCCGACTTAGTGAAGGGGGTATCGGTGAGCCAGCAAGTAGAAGCGATTATCAAGGCGGCTCGTAAACCCGTGTCGCGGGATGACCTTCTCACTGAATTGGCTGCGCTGAATCCAGACGTAGAGGCAGCCCGGTTAGCAAACAACCTTCGTCTCATTCTGCATCGTCAGCGAGGGCGAAGCCTTGTCGCCGTCGTAGACCAGAACAGGCCAAACGAGGAACTATGGGCGCTGAAAGCCCCAGACCGTGGGTAGTCTAACAATGCACGTATTGTCCCATTTGCGCGCTTTGTATTGCCGTTACATGAAACGGAGTGTAACGTTACACGTAACGCTCCAGCGTTACGTTACACCCCTGTCCCTTTAGGGGACGGTGTAACGGCTGTAACGGTAGGAGAGTAACAGGGCAGGAGAGGACAAAAGGTATAACAGTGCCATAGAGGACGTAGCGTACATTGGTGACGCTGAGCGGGCCGAGCTACAGGACAGGGAGGTAAGCGCGATGCCGACAAAGCCGAAGTGGAACGTAGAGCACGAGTGCCGGGACTTGGCGGTCAGGCTTGAAGCGCCACGGGTGGCTGGCGTCGTGGCGATTGGAGGCGGCAAGGTTAGCTGGGTCATGCCAGTGGGGGAGGATGTTTTCATAGAACCGATCCTGTTCTGTCCGACGTGCGGGGAGAGGCTGCCGCGTGCAGTGAAGATAACCGTGGAGGAGGCGACATGACGATGAGAGCAACCGACTACGAGCACGTATGCGGCCCGGCTGCGAAGGCTGGGTACCGTGTGACAGGGCATGATTTCGGGCCAAGCATGAAAGCGGGGCGGGGCGGCGTTCATTGGCGGGTGGTATCCACGGTGGAAGTGACCGGAGGACTGGTGAGTGTACTTGGCGGGCTGGTTTATTGTCCGTGGTGTGGGGACAAGCTACCGGTTGAGGTGACGCCATGAGCGAGCGGGGCGGCGAGGCCGTGATTCACGAGGCGATGACCATAGCAGAGGTGCTCAGGTTTCAACCAACGACAGAAGACGAGCACCGCCTAAAGGCGACCATTATGCGGTATAACGCGGTAGTCTTACGTTTTGGGCCAGATGTTCGCAATCTAGCCTATTTCTATCAGAGCACCCTCTTGAAGAGGCTTGGGGTTGTTTTGGGTGCGCTAGAGACCAGCAGAGACCCAGATGAGGCGCTGTGGCAAACCGATAGGGAGGAGACGAAGCCATGAGCGAGCGATTCCCCGACATGGTGCTGACCAAGGCAGCCCAGGAGCGATTGCTGGGTGAGGACTTCTCCACTGCCCATTCCGGCCACGTGGCTGAGTACCAGGCCATCGCCGAGGCCCAGCACGAAGCGGACATGGGGTACAAGGTGGCGTGTCAGCAAGCTCATAGTAATGTGGCGTATGTGGTCTTTGCAAGCGGGGCGGAGCAGCAAATACCGCATGTTCCTTGCGCTTTCTGCCACGACACAGGCCGGGTGACGCTGGGGGCGATCGTGGCGGCGGACAGGGCGAGGAAGGCGACGCCGTGACCGCGCCGTCTGCGGCTTATAGCAAACGTGTGGCGTACGCTGCTGGCTGCATCGCGGCGCACATCGGGAAGGATATTGAACTAGCAGACTTTTCATCCTTCACCACAGAGCAGCGTGCGGCGTTCCGAGATGGCTACTACGACACGAAGCTGGTGGCGAGCAAGGCGCAGATCAAGGCGATGGTAGCGGAGACGATGGGGTGGGGTGAGGACCCACACGCTTCGGCTGAGCGCGGCGCAGATAGCGCAGCGAGAGGCGAAGCGTGGGGAGATGTGGCGGCAGCAGAAGCTGGGGCCGAAGGCGACGACGGGAAGGAGCTACGTGGCGTGAACGAAGCAGTGAAGGCCGAGCCTGGTTGGTGGTCGGGTGGCGTGACGTGCCAGCTTTGCGGGCACGAGTGGGTAGGTGTTTGGCCTGACGACGCGGAGAAGGCGGCATTGGAATGTCCGGCGTGCCACGCGATGGCGGGGATGCCGGAGCCGCCCTTGACCAAAGGCTAAGAATGTGCATAGAATCGCCTTGTGGGTGGGCGAAATGGCTTCCGCGCTGGGTTCATACCCCAGAGACATCGGGTTCAACTCCCGTACCCGCAACCACCATGAGGTGACGACATGAGCAGCACACCGCGCGACCTACCGCCCGTCCTGCCGGACGAAGTGCCCTTTGATGCCAAGGCGTACGCTTGGGGAGCGGCGTTTTATGACCAAGGCAAGGCGTTGGCGGCGGCTGCCACAATCCCCTGGATATTGGTAGCCGACGACGACCCGCCGGAGGCAAGGCTTGTGTGGCGGAAAAGCGCCACTATGGGCTACCTGGCGGCGCAGAAGGTGGCGGCGGAGCGAGGCTGCAAGTCGGTTTGGAGCGGGTAGATGCCGCGCAGGGTGCTGAAGCTAGACCGCAAGGGAAAGCCGCGAATGAGGGCGAACGAGGCGCAGGTGTTGTACGGCCTCGTGGAGCGGTTCATGCCGATGCTGCCGAAGTACCAGGTAGCGGTGGTGGTGGAACGCAAGGGGAACGTGCTCTACACGACGCCGGAAAAGCAGCTTGCCAAGGTGATAGCCAACGCCTTGAAGAAGCCCATCACGGAGGAAGAGCGGGAGCTTGCTCAGGGACGGACAACGGAGTGGGGGAGCAACCCGGACGTGGTGGAGGCGAAGGAACGGGCGCTTGCGAGGGCGTCTGCTGCTGCGGACATGAGCCTGGAGCGGACGATGAGGGAGCTTGCGGCGATAGGGTACGCCGACGTTCGCAAGGTTGTGACGTGGGGGGAGAAGGGTGTTGTGGGGGTAACGCTGCGGCCTTCCTCAGGGTTGACGGAGACGGAAGCGGCTGCGGTCTCCGAGGTCTCCGAGGTCTTTGGGAGCGATGGCCGTCGTGGTGTGAAGGTGAAGATGCACAGCAAGCCGGAGGCGTTGGCGGCGCTGGCGAGGCTGCAAGCGCCGGAGAAGGCGGCGACGGGTGGCGATACCTACAACACCCTGGTGGTGGGGGAACTCAAAAGGCAGTTCACCGTTGACGAGTTACGGGCGATGGTAGCCCAGCTAAGAAGTGGTGCATGACCACCACGACAGAGCGCACCTACACGCCGCAAAACCTACAGCGGGCGCTTGCTGAGGGCAGTTTTAGGGACTTTTTAGAGCACGTCAAGATTGAGGAATCGCAGGGCAATGGCGTAGGCGTCGTGCCATTCGCCATGTGGCCGCACCTGGTAGAAGTCACGAAGCTGCTGGGATCCGAAAAGCTCATCGTGTGGATGAAGGCGCGGCAGATTGGCGCGACGTGGCTCTTGGCCGCGTACTGCGTCTGGACGGCGGAGTACAAGCCCTCGTCCCTGGTGTTGCTGCTCTCTCAGGGCGAGTTAGAGGCCCAAGAGCTACTGAGGCGGTGCAAGGTCATCTGGCGGCTGTTGCCGGAGCACCTGAGAGCGACGCTGGAACGAGAGAGCGGGGAGCGGCTGGACTTCGCGGGCGGGGGCCGGATACTGGCGTTGCCGAGCACCGAGAAGGCGGGGCAGTCGTTCACTGCCACGCTGGTGATTTGCGACGAGGCCGACTTTCATCAGTGGTTTGAGACGAACCTGGCGGCGGTGAAGCCGACGATAGACGCGGGCGGGCAGCTCATTGCCGTATCAACGAGCAACGAGGGCACGATAGACTCAGCTTTCAAGCGGCTGTGGCGGGCTGCGCCTAGTAACCACTACTGGCCGATATTCTACGGTTGGGAAGCGCGGCCTGGGCGCGACCAGACATGGTACGACCAGCGATACGCTGAGGCAACCGACAAGGCGCTGTTCCAAAAACACTATCCGTCCACGCCGCAAGAGGCATTGGCCGCGCCGCAGAGCATACGCGCCTTTGACGTGGAGGCGCTGGATCGGATGCGGGAGGACAAGCGGAAGCCGATTTCGGTCAATGGCCCCGTGACCATCTGGCAAAAGCGCATCGTTGGTCATCGGTACTGCGCCTTCACGGACACGAGCCACGGGGTAGGGGCGGACTACGCTGTGACGGGCGTGATGGACGTGGAAAGCGGCGCGATTGTGGCGGACGTGTTCAGTTCCGTGGTGACGCCCACAGAGTTAGCCGACCTATCGGTGAAATTGCTCCACGGAGAGATGGACGCGGACGGAAACCTTATCAACGGATATGCCGATCCGATTTGGGGCATTGAGGACAACGAGGCGGGGATTTTGACCATAGACGCCGCGATTCGTCTCAGATACCGGAACCTCTATCATCTTGACAACGACCCGAAGAAAAGGTCAGGCTTTCACACAGACGGCTTCACGCGGCCCTTGTTGTGGGGCGACCTACAGGACGCGGTGAAGGCCGGGCACATCCAGGTCTGGAACGAGGCGGGGCTGCTCCAGTTCTACGATGTGGTCAAGACGCCGCCCAAAGATGGCAAGCCAGGTGGTAGGATAGAGGCAATCAGCGGGGGGCACGACGACTACCCCATGATGGTGGGTGGGTGCTTGCAGATGCGGGAGCACGCGCAGGGCGGCGGCGGCGGCAAGCTCATCCAGATAGCGTCCCGATGGTGAATACGAAACGAAGGAGACGATGATGGACGAACCGAAGGAGACGATGATGGACGAACCGAGGAAGGAGACACTTGTTCTCCCGAAGGGAGGGGTGCTGTTTTCTTTCAATACCGACAAAGTGGGCGAGGTAATGCGAATCGGCTGCCGAGAGGATGGGACTTTAGTTGTTACCATCAAGGGAAACCTGTACGACGCCGCACAGACATTTTGGGACATTCTGAAGGAAATAGCGAAGCCTGGGCACGAGGTTGAGATAGAACGATGAAGACCGAGCGCATCATGCTCAACAGCTTGGAAAGAGTGGAGAAAAAGTTTGTTTCCTTATCGTGGGTTGAGTTGAAAGATGGCGGTACTTGGGAGCAAAGAAGCATTACTGATGAAGAGAAGGCAAAGGCTTTGGTTCGTCTTTTGGGCATGGAATGGCCGTTGCGGAGCGTTTCCTGATGGGCAAGCCTACCGATACCTACATCACCGGCCTTGTCACCCACTTAGAGCGGGTGTGGGGCGAGACGTGGACGGAATGGGCTGAGATAGACACGTATCTCCTCGGCACCTTTGCCTTGTGGCCCGCTGGTGACAAGCGCCCCTCGTATCATCCGCCGACCGCGCAGTCCAAACTTGACCAGGCGGTCAGCATCCAGCTTCCGCAGACGCCGAAGGCGCACCGATTCGGCAAGGACAAATCGCAAGTCCAGCAAATCAAGGCCGACCTCGTGGAGCCGTGGGTGGAATCCATGCTGGAAGAAGCATCGCTTTACGAGCCGCAGCCGACGGTGGCCCAGGCGAAGCGGCACATCTGCGCCTATGGGTACGCCGTGGTGAAGGGGCCGATCCTGGACGGCGAAGCGAAGGCCATGTACGAGACGAGCGAGCCGGCGCAAAAGGAGTTTGAGACTGAGCGTCAGTACGGGGTGGCGTTGCGGCGGTGGAAGGCTGCGCGAAGGACGCTGAACCCCATCCGGCTCCGTGCGCCGCATCCAAGGACGGTTCTGCTGCACCCCGGCGAGAAACAGCCGAGAGAGGCCGTGGAGGTTGTGGAGCGATTCCAGGGAGACGTTTGGAAACTGCTTGAGCAGAAAAAAGCGGAAGGACTCAAAGACGTTCACCAGATTGAGTTTGACTCTGAGCACGATGACTACTACGCGCGAATCAAGACGAAAGAATACTGGAATGAGGACTGGCACGGGATGCTCGGCGCATCCGATGAGCTGCTTTACCTGGAAGAGAACTGGTGGGGCTTCGTGCCGTTCAGCCACGCCTTCTCCGGCTGGGGCATGACGCCGACCGACGAGCAGAATCTCAATCCGAAGTATCTCGCCGTCGGACTGTTCAACAAGCAGGTCCGCGAGGCGTTGAAAATGCAGGCCCAGTCCCGCGCCGGTGAGCACAACGCCCTCCAAGAGGCCGCCTGGTATCAGTACGGATATGGCGGCACGCTGATGACGCCGGAGCAAGCCGCCGCAGCCCGCTCTACAGGCGCGCAGCTCCAAGGGAAGAAGGATGATTTTTGGGTCGCGGAGATGCCGCAGATTGCTCAGTGGCTCTTTGAGGCGTCCAGGAAGACCGACGAGGACATAGAGAACGGCACGTTCTCCAAGGGTCTCGGCGGAATGAAACGCCCAGGCGTCAACACCGTCGGGCAAGAGGCCATTCTTGACACACGGGGCGAGAAGCTGTTTGACGTGCCGAGCGCGCAGATAGACCACCTGTTCACCATTCCGTCGCAGAACGCGCTCCGGCTCGTAGAGGTGCTGGACGAGAAAATAACCATCCGCGACAACACGATTGGGCCGGACGACATTCAGGGCAACTACGCCGTGGAAATCACCTTCCAGCGCAAGGACGACGTGATGCGTGCTCAGGAGCGCACATTGAGCATGTCTGAACACAAGGCCGGCCTCATTGATCCTGAGACGTACTTGACCGACACAGGCAGGGAGAACGGCACGGAGATTCTGAAGAAGGTCAGCATCTACAAGATGCTCCAATCCGAGCAAATCCAGGGGCCGGTAATCCAAGCGGCGGCGAGCGAGTTCCAACGCCGGCTGAAACTGCAAAGCCCAGGTCTGCTCGGCCCGACCGGGATGCCCATTCAGTCTCAGCCGCAAGCGCCCATGCAGCCCGCGACAGCGACGCCGCAGGCCATGAATCCTGCGGTGGCGGCCACGCAGGGCGCGGCGGGCGGGATTGACCCTCGGCAGGCGGTGAACGGCGTCGTGCAGGGGGTAACGAATGCCTTCGGCAATCAATGAAAACGACGGGAAGAGCATCGCCACCGAGCTTGTTGAGGGCCTGGTAGAGGGCATGATGCAGCAATACGAGGCCGCAAAAGAGGCTTTTCGTATCCCGTTAGGCGTGCAGGAAGTCACAATGGACGGGCTGAGAAAGTGGTGGGACGAGCCGACCACGGACTATGAGCAGAGGATGCAGTTCGTCAAGCAGCACGGGGTAGAGGCCACCATGAGGATGCTGAGGCCAGGGCTGCTTAGGCCAGAGAAGGAGCAACGCTAATGGCCGTTGTGCAGCACGTTCCAGCAGGCCAGCCTCTACCAGCGTTGCAGCCGGGGCAGCTGGTTTTTGATCGCGGCGACGGCGGGTTCACCATCTACGTGCCAGACCAACCAGGCGCTGCAACGGGGGGTACTCCTGCGTTCGCACCTGCACCTAGTGCGCCCGCCGCTGCGCCTTTTAGTATCACGCCACCCCCTCCGCCCCCTGGAGGATTCCCTGGCGGTGGAGGCGCTTTTGCGGGGCAGGTGACGCAGCCCGCATCCCCCGCTACCTCCGCCACGCCTACGCTCCCCGCAGCGCAGGCAGGTCCGCGCCTTGGCGACCGCCGCATAGGGCCGAACGGCGAAGAAGAGGTATTTGAGTCCTATCGGGGCAGTTCTCCACAGTGGGTTGGGCTGAGTTCGGGACTACCATCCGGTACAGTACCCCCGTCACCGCCGACCTTTGTAGAAGGTCAGATGCGGGCTTCATCGCAATCGCCTGGTGGCTACCAACGGCTTACGAACGGCCAGTGGGTCAATACTGACCAAAACGGTACGCCAGTACCCGCGTCACCACCGTCCGGGCCGACCAACGGCCAACGGCGGTCCAGCCCCACTATTCCAGGCGGTTTTGAGGTCTTTCAGAACGGACAGTGGGTTCCCATAAGCGGAGGTGGTGCTGCCACGCCCGCAGAAGGGCAACCCTCGTGGTGGCCGCAGGGAATCCCATATGTTGCGAAGATTCAGGAAGTAGAAGAGACCGTTCTTGATGCCAATGGTCAGCAGGTTCTCGACCCCGTAACTGGCAGGCCGCAAACGAGAAAGCGCGCGGTATCGGTGCCGGACATTCAGGGGGCGATTGCGGCATTTCAAGCGCAGCAGCAGGCGCAGCGCCCTGGCGGTGGCCTGAGCCTTGAGGAGCAAATAGCCGACGCTCTGGCGCGCAACGACTTTGCGCGGGCGCAGCAGCTTCGTGAAGAGGCCAATAAGCCCACAGCGGCGCAGGCCGAAGTCCAGCGCCTTGCCAACGAACGGCAGCGGCTTGACACCGACCTTGCCCGCGCCACCAACCCCCTAACGATTCAGCAGTTGCAGCAGCAAATCCAGATCGTCGCAGCCCAAGAGGCGAGGGCGCAGGCGGCGTTCGCCACGACTCAGGCGCGGCAAGAACTGGAAAACGCATTGGCGCGGGAGACGAACCCGCTCCGTGTTCAGCAGCTCCAACAGCAGATAGACCAGGCCAAGACCGCTGAGACGCGGGCGCAGCAGCAGTTTGAGCTTGAACGCGGACTGGCCCAAGCGCAGGAAGGACGTGCGGCGGCGGCCTTCGGGCCTGCCCAGGCAAGAGAGCAGGGGCGGTTTGAGCGCGAGGGGCAGGCGCAAGCCTTCCAGCAGGGCCAGCAGTCCCTCCAGGCGGGACTCAGCATTTTGAGGAGTCCCGGGGATTACTGGAACTATCAGACGCGCCTTCGCGGGAATCAGCCGTCCGTGCCATTTGCAGTCGGCGGCGAGGCCGTTCCGCGCGCCCCGTTCTTGACGCCGTTCATGGCTTCGCAAGGCGCGACCGCGCAGCAAGCCCCGTTCTCAGGAGGAGCGCAGCCTACCGCTGCGCCCGCAGCCCAGCAAGCCCCGTTCTCGTCAGAGGCGCAGCGCCTTAGCAAGGCTTCAGGAGCGCCTGTCACGATAGACCCGTCCATTGCGGGAAGCAACGCGCCCTTTGCGGGGGCAATGGCCGCAGGCACTCCGTTTTCCCTGGGGGGCCAAGGGAACGCGCAGCCTGCCCAGTTCAGCATAAGCCCCGGCCTCTCCCAGGCGTTCTCCGGCCAGCCTGTGGATAAGCCGCGTGCGTTGACGCAGCTTGGGGCGCCGCCGTTCATCAGCGTGCAGCAGGAACGAAACCTGCTGCCGAGCGAACGGGAGATGCGGTTGGCCGAGGTGGGAGCGCAGGGCTTCTACCTGCCCGATTTCCAGGAGCAGGAAGAGCGACTGAGACCAAGAACGATGGCGGGAAGTCCGTTTGCCGTCGGTGCGAGTCGGCCCGCTTTGAGAGGGCTGTAGGTGACGACCCAGCGCAAGCGCCGCTTCCAAGTCCCTCTCATCGGGACGACACCGTTCAGTTCCGAGGCGGTGCCGCTGTCTCCGTTCGCCCTTGCGAACCGAGGGGCGTCGTCGGAGCAGCTTGCGGCGGCGGTGAGGCAGCCTGCGCCGTTCCAGGGTGGCTTTGGGCCTGGGCCTGGCCTGACGCAGTTCCCGACGCCTGAGCAGCTTGGGCCGGTCGCAGTCGGCCTGGAACAGGCGAGCCGTCCGGCGAACTTTGTTGGGGCATTTTACTCTACGGCGCAGGAATACCCGCGTCAGACCCTTGCGCCGGACTTTGCGCGGCAGGGGTCGTCGCCGACGGACGTTAGGGTGCGTGAGCTTCGCGCTCAGGGAGTCCCGTTTGACCGCGCCCTTGTCCAGGCTTCGCGGGAGACGACAAAGGCTCCACGGTTCACAACGGGCTTGGTGGAGACCGTGCTTGACCCTATCAACGCCGTGCCGTTTGGCGGCGCGGTAAAGGCTGCGGGCATGGGTGCTCGCGCAGGAGCGCGGTTGGGCGAAACTGCTGTCAGAGCGGGTGTGCACACGGGCCGCGAAGCCGCCGAGGCCGCCGCGCCCGTGGCCCGCAGGCTGGCGACGGGGGAGACGGGGGCGTTGGGCGTGCCGAGTGGAGCGCCATCCATCCGTGAAATCCCCACGGCCTCCATCAAGGTTGACCCCGCGAGGTTCCAGTTCAAGGGCAACGTCAGCGAGAAAACGGGCGCGACGAGCAAACTGGCTGGAGTGACCGAGTACGATAAGTTCCTTGGTGGCGCTATCTACGCATGGGAGGACAAGGCAGGCCAGGTATGGGTTATCAACGGGCACCACCGCCTAGAACTAGCGAAGCGCACGGGGCAGCCAGTTGTGAACGCGATGGTGCAACGTGAGGTAGACGGCGTGACTGCGGCGATGGCCCGTGCCAAGGGCGCTGTAATCAACATTGCCGAGAGCCAGGGAACCGCAGTAGACGTAGCGAAGTTCCTTCGGGAGAGCGGCAAAGACCTGGAATCTCTGCGTTCACAGGGCGTAGCGCCAACGAATAAACTAGCCGAACGCGGTGCAGCCCTCGCTCAGTTGGACGATGGCCTTTTCAACCGTGTTGTTCAAGGCCAACTATCTGAGGATGCTGGGGTAGTCATTGGAGAAGGACTTCCGGGGGACTTCGCTAACCAGCGGGCAGTCGCCGGACTCGTGACGGGCGCAAGGAAGGAACTGACGCCCCGCGAGTTGAAGGCGCTCATTCAAGAAGCCAAAGGTGAAACCGTCACCGTGACGCAAGCGACGCTCTTTGGCGAGACCCCCGTGGAGAGGTCCACGCTCATCGCAAGGGCGAAGGTGCGGGCGTGGATTGAGGACGAGCTTTCTACGGATCGGCGCATCTTCAACTTTGTGACGAAGGGCGGAAGGCCGGAAGCCCTGGCCCGTGGCGAGACGGTGGTGAACGTAGCCCGTGGGCAAGAACTGGCCCAGCAGTCCGGTACTGCTTTGGAAATCTTCAACGCGAAGGCCAATGCGGTAGGCCCGATAAACGACATCGTGAGACAGGCAGCAGAGGAGGTAGTCAAAGGTGGTAACGAAAGGGTTGCCAGAGAAACGGCACTACAGCGAGTCCGAGATGCAATTGATTCTGGCGTCGCCAGCGGCCAAGCACGACCTGGAAATGCTCCAGTTAGCGGACAAGGTTATCCCGCCCGGGTGGAAGCCAAAGCGCCCTCCGCTCCTCTCGCCCAAGAAGTAGCACCCGTCCAGACTGGCGGCGCTCTCCAAGCGGGCATGGGCATGGGCGAGCGGCCCGCGCAGGGGCAGCTTCTCGGCGAGTTTCAGGGACGTGCCCAGCCCGCCGTGCCGCTCATAGACGCCGAGCAGCAAGCCGCCCGCGCCGCCGCCCGCGCCCAGGAAGCGGCGGGGCAGGGAAGGTTGGCGGAGAGGACGTTCATAGAAGGCACCTCCTCCATGCGAAAGACTGGACGACAAGCTGCAAAGGCGGGGGCTAGAAACGACGCAGAGGCGAAGGCTGCTATTGTTCAGCATGAGAAGGCGACACTTATCACAAATGCTAACAAGAATTATGAGACAGCAATCAAGAACAGGGACGCGATAGACGCCACTCTTGGTTCCGGCACGTACCAAGGGCAGGTTATTACTCCCGTAACGCGCAAGGCCCTGATTGATGCTCGCGCTGTCTCTCAACGCACGATAGCCAACTTTGAGAGGAAATACCCCGACCTCGCCCCCGCCGCGACCCGCCCCGCCGTGGCGCGAGGGCAGACGGCGTTGCCCGTATCCACCGAGGCGCTTCTCCCAGGCGTGCGTACCAGGATGCCGACGCTGGCCGAGACCAGGGGCACGCCCGCAGCCCAGGCCGCGCCCACGCCACCACCTGCCGCTGCGCCACCAGCGGCATTGCCATCCCCTCCTGCGGCACCGCTCGGCGGAGCGTCACGTC
>ERZ1292644.104-Hain-H14-01um-R2-104-length-57582-cov-10_pt2 | contig 12927 bp, 15 predicted proteins | sample MGYA00564402_ERZ1292644 | MGnify/ENA primary metagenome ERZ1292644 (study PRJEB36523, sample SAMEA6512644) | groundwater metagenome | collected 2019-01-09 | study: AquaDiva: Metagenomics assemblies of 32 groundwater samples | reverse complement strand
ACACGCGCGAGATCACCGTCGCCATCGTCACCGACGATGCGCCGCCGCGCAAGGTTCTGCGCACCTTCTCCTGGGGCATGGACGTGCCGGAGGAGGACGCGCGCCGGGAGACGCTGCTTCTTGTCGAGGACGAGCTCGCGCCCCCGTAGCGCCCCGAGGAGACACCGTTGGCCGGCAACATCATCATTGGACTGCGGGCAGACGGCACGGCCGCGATCATCCCTCTCGCGAACTCCGACAATTCCCAGCTCGTCAGCGGCTCGGTGACGATCACCAGGCAGTGTCAAATCTCCAGGGGGCCTAGTATTACAACGACGGGTATAAGAGTGCGGTTGGTCGCTACGCACGCGCAATGACAAGAAATGGTCCACAGCGCGCCGGGTCCATCCCGGCGGACGACTGGATTCGGTCGCGTGGCGTGCGTAACAAGTCATCATTCAGTTATACCCGTCGTTGTAATACTAGCGCCGCCGGAGAGTGCTAGGAGAAACCATGGACGAAAGCGCGGCGTATCGCTGGTGCGCCGATCACCAGTTCGAGGCGCTGGTATACCACACACCCGCGCGGGACGCCAAGCCCGAACGGCGCGGTGTCTGGGTCACAGGCTGGGCCTACCCCGCCGGCAAAGACAAGGTGCGCGTCTCCGCCGTCGCACCGACGCTGGTGGCAACGGTCGCAAAGGCGAAGGCGGCATGGGAGGCAGCCGCGTAACCATCCTGGTCTCTTCCCCGGAGAATCCGGGGCGAGCGAGACCAGGGTGCCTGGCGTTACCTACGCGCCGAAACATATCGCGGCGTGTCTGTTCCGGATCAAGTGTTGAGGAACGAGGTAGTATGGACAACTTCTACCGGATGGCGGCCGCAGGCTGGGAGGCGTGGGCGAAGGCGCTAGGCGACGGCGTCGACACATGGAGCGGAGTGTCCTTCGCGACCCCGGACTTTGGGATCGCACCGCCTCCGACCGACTCCTTTGCGGCACCGCCTCCGACCGACTCCTTTGCGGCACCGCCTCCGACCGACCCCTTTGCGGCACCGCCTCCGACCGACCCCTGGGTGTGGACGCCGCCAGATTGGCAGGAGCCGCCGCTGGCGACGACGCCAGACACCCGGCCCCCACCGGTGGCGTTGGAGACAACGCTGCCCGTGGATCCGGCACCGAACTTTGGGATCGCACCGCCTGGCGACCCCTTTGCGGCACCGCCTCCGACCGCCCCGGAACGGCGCCCGACGGCGCGCCCCGCGCCCGCGCCAGCCGTGGAGTTCGGAAGAACACCTCCCCCGGCCTCACTCCTTCGCATGCCGCGCGGCGAAGACCAGCCGCAGCGTCGCGTTGAGGTGCGTTCCCAGCCCCAGAGAATGAGCCCCAAGCAGATGCGGGTCTATCTCTATTACGGGGGGCGACCCATGCTCTACGACGACGACGACTTCTCAACCCCCACCAGACGCAGTCCATGGCAGACAGGAAGGCAAAGGACCCGGACGCCGCGATCGCGGCAATCCTGGCGGTGGAACGCATGGGGGCAGTCAGCACGACAGCCTTCGACTCGCCGCGCGCACCGGGGTGCCAGGTGGTTCGATTGGAGAGGGTGAGAATTGAGGAGCGTTGAGATCCGATGGCTTCGATCACTTACAGTCCGAAGCACGTACTCGCCAGTACGAACACGCTGATCCACACCGGACGGATTTCGGTGACACAGATCCTGATTACGTCCTCCGCCGCGGGAGTGGAGACGGTGTCATTCTACGACGGGACGAGCGCCGCGGGGGAGCTGAAGTGCCGCGTCCAGGTGCCATCGAACCCCACGCCGCAACTGATTACCTTCAAGGATCCGCTGGTCTGCCGGAACGGGCTCTTCGTCACGCCGGGCGCCGCGGACGTGTCGGTGTGGGGGACGGGGGCCGAGTAAGATGAGCGCGACCGTTACGCGGGGGCAGATGGTAGAGATTGCCCAGAAAGCACTGGCGGACGAGACAGGCACCAAGTTTCCACCAGATACGATTCGGCAGTTCGCTCAGAATTCCATCCAGAGATGGAACCAGTTTTTCGCCGTGGAAGACTCCCAGACGATCGCGCTGACGACGGACGTGCGCACCTATTCCCTCACCAGTTATACCGGGCTGCGGCGGGTGAAAGAGATCGAGTACCCCGCATCGGATGATCCTCCACGGGCACTCACTTGCCGTCACGTCCATGACCCCGAAGGCTTCTACGGCGGGCTGTATTGGGACACGCGGGGGACACCGCCGACGACGTTGATCATGGGCCCGTCGCCGACGACAGGGGAGTCGCTGACGCTGCGCTACTGGCGTGCGGCGGCCTATCCGAGCGACGACGGGACGCTGCTGGAGGTGCCGGACGAGGACATCAACTGCCTCAAGGAAGACATCGTGACCCAGGCGATGGAGTACCTGGCGCACAAGGAAGCGCAGAACGCCGGGCCATCGGGGTTCGCGCTGTCACAGTTGGGGACCGAGGCGCTGCGCCGCCGCCGCAACCTGTTGGAGGAGTACCGGACGCTGCGGGCGTCGCGGGAGAGCTACCTCTACTATTGAGCAAAGGAGACCTTACGTTGGACGAAAAGTGCACCACCCACGAGACGGCGACACAGCAAGCAACGGCTCCCGAAGCGTTCCCGACGGCGTTTCTGATGGAGGCGCGCCTGTTGGAGGCGGAGTGCAACCGGTGCGCGTGGGAACGAAACACCTGGGAGGCGAAGCGGGCGCTGGTCGAACAGGAGCTGCAGCGCTTCATCCGGGGGTTCCTCCACGCGCGGGGGGTGGAAGTGGACGCGGTGCAGACGCGGGTGGACCTGGCGGCCAACCAGTGGGAAGTCACGCCGAGGGAGGCGAAGGAGACGGGAGATGGCGACGGCTGAGCCGGTGAAGGCCGGGACGGAAAGCTGGTTCCTCTCCTCGCGCGACCTGCGTGCGGACCGCTGGGAGTTTTTGTTCACGCGCGTCGTCGGGGGCGTGCTGGAGACGCACGAACAGAGTGTGCCTGTGAGTGTCCCCTATCCGGAGGCGGAGGCGGCGGGCGTTCGAGTCTACGATGCGAATATCGGAACTTTAAGCCAGTTTGCTTTATAGGGGGCTGTTCATCGCGCTAAAACCCCTCGCTTCAGTGAGGGGTTTTAGCGCGATCCCTTTCCGCCCTGCCGCCTCTCTGCTCCGTTCTATTGTCGCCGTGTCGAAAGCAGCCAGCACCGCCTTCCCCCCGTAACCCCCGTCCCGTGCCGCGCGGAGAATCGGGGGCGGGGGAGGACGGGGGCGATGGCAGACAAGGCATGGGCGGAAACGGGGCTGCTTCAGAGTAATGCTGCGGCGACCGCTGACGGACGCCTGTTCGACGTGGGCGGATTGTCGGCGGTCGGGCTGCAGGTTACGGGCATCACCACGGCGACCATCACGGTCGAGGCGACCGTCGATGGCGTAACGTGGGTCGCGCTACCGGTTTTGAACCTCAACTCCCTCGTCAGCGGCGCGACCGTGACCGCGAACGGTTTTTACGCCTGCTTCTTCGTCGGGGCGGACCAGCTGCGCGCCCGGATCTCCGCCTACACCTCGGGCAGCATCACCGTCACCGCGAAGGCAGTCGGCAAAGCCGAAGGCATCACGCTGATCGCCGGGCTCGCGGGTGCCGCGGCGATCCCGGTGGACACGGAGCTGCCCGCTGCCGCGGCACTCGCTGACGCCGCTTCGGCAACCCCCACGACGCCCACCGTAGGCAACATCCCCCTGTTGATGAACGCGACCACCGTAGATCGCCAGAGGGCGGTCGTAGCGGGTCTCGATTCGACGGGCACCGGGATTGCCGCAGCGGGGCTGGTGGGCCAACTCGATGACACCGCCACCACGGCGGTCACCGAGAACCAGTTTGCCGTGGCCCGCCTCTCCACGCGGCGCGCGCTGTTGATCGAAGGCGTTGCTTCCGGTACCAATATCAATGTGAACCTGGCGGCCTCCGCGGCGACCGTGACGATCGATAGCGAATTACCGGTCGCGGCAGCCCTGGCGGATGCGGCCTCCGCGGCACCGACGACACCCACGGTGGGAAGCATCGGTCTGTTGATGAACGCAACCACCGTGGATCGAGCACGTGCCGTGGTGAACGCGCTGGATTCCGCGGGAACAGGGATTGCGGCTGCGGGTCTCATCGGTCAGTTGGACGATACGGCCACCAGCAGCGTCACTGAGAACCAGTTTGCGGTTGCGCGCATCTCGACGCGGCGGGCACTGCTGGTGGAAGGAGTTGCCAGCGGCACGAACCTGAACGTGGCGATAGCGGCCTCCTCCGCGACGGTGACGATCGACAGCGAACTCCCCGCCGCGGCCGCGCTGGCCGACGCGGCGAGCGCGACACCCACGACTCCCACCGTAGGCGCCGTACCGCTGTTGATGAACGCGACCACGATCGACCGGCAGCGGGCGGTGGTGGCGGGCCTGGATTCTACGGGGACGGGGATCGCGGCGGCGGGCCTCGTGGGGCAGTTGGACGACACGGCCACCTCGTCCGTAACGGAGAACCAGTTCGCGGTGGCGCGGATCTCCACGCGCCGCGCGCTTCTCGTGGAGGGTGTGGCGTCGGGCACGAACCTCAACGTGAACCTGGCCGCCAGTGCCGCCACGGTAACCGTCGATACGGAGATGGCGGCGGCGGGAGCGCTCGCGGATGCGGCGAGCGCCGCACCCACGACCGCCACGGTCGGCGCGGTGCCGCTGCTGATGAACGCAACCACGATTGATCGCCAGCGGGCCGTGGTGGCGGGCCTGGATTCCACAGGGACGGGGATCGCCGCCGCCGGGTTGGTCGGCCAACTCGATGATACGGCGACGACGGCCGTGACCGAGAACCAGTTCGCGGTGGCGCGTCTCTCCACGCGCCGGGCGCTGCTGGTGGAGGGAGTGACATCGGGGACCAATCTGAACGTAAACCTCGCTGCCAGCGCGGCCACGGTGACAATCGACAGCGAGCTGCCTGCCGCCGCGGCGTTGGCAGACGCGGCGGCCGCGGCACCCACGACACCCACGGTGGGAAGCATCGGTCTCCTGATGAATGCGACCACCGTGGATCGCGCGCGTGCGGTGGTAAACGCACTGGATTCCGCAGGGACGGGCATTGCCGCGGCGGGACTGGTGGGCCAGCTAGACGATACCGCGACCTCGTCCGTGACGGAGAACCAGTTCGCGGTAGCGCGGATCTCTACGCGGCGGGCACTGCTGGTGGAAGGCGTGGCGTCCGGCACGAACCTGAACGTGAACCTTGCAGCTTCTGCGGCGACGGTGACCGTGGACAGCGAGCTTCCTGCTGCCGCGGCGCTGGCCGACGCCGCTTCCGCGGCACCGACGGCTCCCACGGTGGGAAGTATCGGTCTCCTCATGAACGCGACCACGGTAGACCGGCAGCGGGCAGTAGTGAACGCCCTCGATTCTACGGGCATCGGAATTGCAGCATGCGGTCTCGTCGGTCAGTTAGACAACACCACGCCATCGACCGTCACGGAGAACCAGTTTGGCGCGGTGCGGATCAACACCGTGCGGCAGGTGATGACGGCGCAGTATGCCGCCACCGGCACGCAGACTTCCGTGGTGGCGGCGGCGGTGGACACCTCACTCCTTGCGGCGAATGCACCGCGGTTGGGGGCGATCGTTTACAACGATTCTACCGCCATCCTCTATCTGCTCGCCGCCTCGGGGGTCGCTTCGACGACGGTGTATACGGTGCAGGTGCCCGCGAACGGCACCTATGAGGTGGCGTTCGGCTATACGGGCGCGATCCGTGGCTATTGGGCCAGCGCAACCGGCAACGCACGCGTGACCGAATACGTATAAGCGAGGAGGCACGAAAAATGGCGTTTGAATTCCGATATCTGACGACAGAAGAGGTGGCGGCGACGTATACCGCACTGTTGAAGCAGTTGGAGCAGCAGGCGTTCACGGTGTATTGCCGCGGCGTCATCGGAAAAGCGGGCGGGGGCGCGGACGAAGCTACGCTTCGGCAGCAGATGACACTCCTGGAAGCGGATGGGGACGCGCGGGAAGAGGGGGGGTAGGAAAATGCCACTTACCGTGCCGTCCGTCGTGTTGGGACCTGCCGCCGACACGCAGAACGCCATCGTTCCGGCCGGCAGTGCCACGGTCGGGATTGACATGGGAAGTAGCAAGCTCCAGTTCACGGACCTGCACCTCATTCGCGACGCCGCGAACGTGCTCGCGCAGCGGAACGGGGTGAACGATCAGGGGTTCCGGGTGTATAACACGTTCACGGACGCGAGTAACTTTGAGCGGTTAATTACAGAGTGGATTTCAAACGTTATTTATATTGTAACACAAAAAGGTGGGACAGGGGTTGCGCGCAATATGTATTTGGGGTCTATAGATGCTGCCGATACGTATATTCTTCGGAACAACATAACTCGGTGGGGAGTGGTTGGCAGTAACGGTAATTTCGTTGCTGGACTGGATAATGCTTATGACATCGGCCAGACAGGGGACGTTCGCCCCCGTGCCATCTACGTTGCTGGCTCCACCGGCATTCGACACCAGGCGGGCACTTCCACCCTCGAAGCCACCATGGTCGGCGTGGCGAACGTCAACACGACCGCCGTGGGCAACGTGGGCGTGGGCGAGGACGACCTCATCACCTACTCGCTGCCCGCCAACGCGCTGTCAGCGAACGGAAAGGGTATTCGCATTCGAGCGTGGGGGACCGCAGCGAACAACGCCAACGCGAAGACGGTCAAGCTCTACTTCGGAACCCAGGTTATCCTGACGACCGCTCTGACTGTCAGCCAGACAGATACGTGGAAGATTGACGCGACCGTGTGGCGGACCGGCGCAAGTACCCAAGACTGGGAGTCTTCGCTCATCGAGGCAGGCACGGTCTCATTGACCGACATCGAAAACGGCACCGCTACGCAGACGGACACCGCAGCGATTACCATTAAGTGTACGGGGACGGCGACCAGCGACAACGATATCGTGAATGAAGGCTTGACGGTCGAGTTCCTAAACTAAGGAGGCACCCAAAATCGCGACATTTTCTTTCACCACGACGGCCGCGCAAGACACTGCGGTTCAGTATGCGCTAGCCCGTGAGAACGAACGCCGGGCGGCACAGATACCTCCGCTCGCCGCGCTGACGGCGGTGCAGTACCTTCAGCAGGTGTTCGCGGGAATGCTGGCGAGCTACGCGCGGCAGCACAAGGACTTCGACGCCGCGGACTTGCGCACCGCGTTCGAGACGGCGACGCCTGCGAAGCGGCAGGCGGCGGTGGACGCGGCGAAACTCGCTCTGGCGTGAAAGGGGCACTCTTGAGACCGCTGCGGATCTACGAGCAGTACATCGACGCCTGCAATTGGTTGCGGCTCTCGGTCGAGCGAACATCCGGAGGTGAGTGGTCCTTCGAGTGGGAGTCGGTCGGCTGTGCAGCGCCGGCTTCGATGATAGCGCGTGAGCGTCGCTTACGCATCTATGAGCGCGCATTCGAGGCGACAGCGGCTCTGGCGTAGGAGGCTTTGCACAAAAAGTGCCCGCCAATAGGAGCACCAGTGACAGGAAAAGAGATCGTGGACATTATCACCGCCGTCGGGCAGACGCTGGTGATGGTCATTGCGGCGGTCGGGGCGATCCTCGCGTCGCGGAAGGTGGGGCAGCTCCAGGCGCAGAGCGCCACCCGGTCAGACCGCCATGACGAGAAGCTGGACCGGATCGAGGGCCAAACCAACGGCGTGCAGTACGATCTGCGCACCCAGATCACCACCCTCGAAGGCCGGATCGAGCGGCTCTACTTACTGATCGCGGCCGTGTCGCCCAACACCCGGGCACTGGAACAGGCGACGGTGACGGCCGCGAAGATCGCGGAGACGGTGGCGGTGCCGGTGCCGGTGCCGGTGCCGGAGACGCCCCTTCGGACAGAGGAAACAGCGGAGGAAAGCAAGGAGCGATGACAAAGCGACTGGCGGCGATAATCGTCCTGCTGGTGTGCCTGGCGGCGCCCGCGGCGGCGCAGGGTGCGGGCGCGGAGGAGTGCCTGTCGCTGGTGAACCAGGAGCGGCAGCGCGCGGGACTTGCGCCGCTGGCTTCAGACGCGCGCCTGGTCGCCGCGGCGCAGGGGTATGCGGAGCTGTTGAACCAGGGGATCCCGTTCTCGCACCGGGGACCGGACGGCTCGACGCCGTTCTCGCGGATGAACGCCGCAGGGGTAAACGCGAGCAACGCGACGGCGCTTGGGGAAAACATCGCCCGCGGGTTTCTGTCCGCGGAGTCGGTGATGGCGACGTGGATGAACTCCCCCGGACACCGCGCCGCCATTCTGGAGGCGCGCTTCACGCACGTCGGCATCGGCGTCGCCGGGGCCTCCTGGGTCCAGGACTTCGCGGGGCGCCTCGGCAGGCCGCCCCCGCCCCCCGCCCCCCGCCCCCCGCCCCCCGGCCCTGCCGCCGCGGCGCCGCGGATCGACGCGCTTTCGCCACCCGTCGCGGCGCCAGGACAGATGGTCTGGGTGGACGGCGCGGGGTTCGGGTTCGCGCCCGGTGCCGTCGGGATCCACCCCGGCGTGCTCGCGCCCGTGTTGGTGTGGACACCGACGCGCATCCTGGCAGCCGTCCCGTTCGGCGCGCAATCGGGCCCGCTCCTCGTCGTGCGGCCCGACCGTGCCTGGGCGTTTTTCTCTATCGGTATCGTCCCTCCCACAGCTCCCGCGGCCCCCGCGCCAGCCTACGGGGGCCGCGGCACCCCTGGGGTGCGCCGGCCATGACGGTGCCGACCGCGGCCGACCGGTGGCTTCTGGAACGACTGCGCTACTGGCAGGAGCGGCTCCGCCTGCAGGACTGGGAGATCCGGGCCTTCTTCGTGTCGCGGGCGGAGATGGATGCCCGCGCCCGGCCCTATTCCATGGCACACGTCCGCATGGAGTCGTCCCCCTTGGGCGGCGCGCTGATCGACTACAGCCCCAGCCGCCGCTACGCGGAGATTGCCGTCCTCGCACCCGGCAGCGATGAGAACGTCTGGCCCCCGATGACGATGGAGGAATGGATCCTCCACGAGATGCTGCACGTCCTCCTGTGCGATTGGGCCTGCCCGCCGTGTTCACTGGAGGAACGGGCGCAGGAGCGGGTCATCGACGCCCTGGTCGGGATTCTCCTTCCCCGCCCGTCCCACCCGCTTCCCTAAACTCTCCCTCCGGTCGTGTATCCCCCTTCTTGCCCCCTGCGGAGAATCCAGGGCGAAGCCGCCCGTCAATAGGGAAAGAGAACGCCAAATGGTCGCCACACACCCTCATACGTTACGCGAAGAAGTCGCGGCCCTGTGGGACAATTACGCCTCTTCCTGTTTGGCTGCCAAAGCTGAACCCTGGCCCACGAGAGGTGCCGCGGCGCAGGCCCTCAAGGAGCGGATCGCGAAGGCTTTGGGCGGAGGGCTGACAGCCAGTTCGATTCACCTCCATGAGGGGGGCCATTACTCCGTCGGCAACGACCCGCAGCGGTATGACGGGCAGACCGGCAAGCCGGTCTATCCGGGTCGCCTGGACGCCTACCTGGTAAAGTTAGCCGAAGCGCTCAAGCGGCCCATCAGCGAAATTACACTTTGGACCGATGGTACTTTCCAACTTGCTGGAGACCCGACCCGCTACTCCCCCACCACGGGAAAGCCCGCCACCGACAAGGAAAAAGACCCGCAGGCGATCTCTTTCCCGGAGCTGGCGAAGCTGATCGCGAACGGCTGGAAGGCAGATCCTGCCGCGGTAGTTTTCTACGACGACGGTTCGTTCGGAATCCTGGGTCTCCCGCACCGCTACTCCATTTCGACCGGAAACGCCGCCGGAAACGCACCCCCCGACCAGGGACAGCCGGCAGGAGGGACGGGCGGGAGCACCGGTGGAGGGACCGGTGCAGGGACCGGTGCAGGGGCCCCCGCACCGACCGGGCCGAAGGAGCTGACGGGCGGCCTGGCCGACAAGAAGCGCGCGGAGCTCGCCGCGGCGTATGGGGGGAGTGCGACCGATTACCACCTGTTCGAGGACGGCACCTTTCGCTTCCGGGACAACCCGCAGCGCTACCGGGTGCAGGACGCGGAGCCGATCTACCCGTCCAACCTGGAAGCGGTGCGGGTCCAGATCGCGCAGGCTGCGAAGGTCGATCCCGCGGCGGTCGTATTCTTCTCCGACCACACATTTTCCGTTGGCGGCAAAGAACGCTACGCCCTGGACACATGGCAGCCGGTCGCGGCGCCTTCCGCGGCGGCGGTGCCGATCGAGACGCGCCGGCAGCAGTTGGTACAGGCGTATGGGCTCAAGCCGGAAGAGATCGTGTTCTTCGAGGACGGCTCGTTCGCGGTGAAAGGCGATCCGGCGCGCTACGATCTTTCGACCGGTGCGGCGGTCGGCTACGCGCCGGGGGCCGCGCCGTCACCGGGGGGTGCCGCCCCGCCAGCGGGCACCGGCACGCAGCCGGGCACGCAGCCGCCCAGCGGGACGAACGCGGGCACGGGCACGCCGCCACCCGCGGGAACCGGAGCCGGCACGCCGCCCGCGGGAAGCGGGGGGACCGCGCCACCAGAGACACCGCCCGCACCGCCGCCGCCGGAAGACCCGGCGTATGCAGGCGGTCCCTACACCGCCTGGGGACCGTTCGGGATGGTGCCGGGGGTGACGCGGGAAGGGATGTCGGTGCCGCCGGGGCTGACCCCGGCCGACCTGGCGCTCTTGCAGTCCTACGGCGCGAAACTGGTCGGAGAGGAAGGGTATGTGCTGATCGGGGGGCAGCTCCTGGTCGATCCGAACGACCTGCCGACGCCGGACCAGGTGATGAAGGCGGGGTTCGACGGCTACTTTGCGAAGACACCCGAAGAGATGGAGAACCCGGCGCTGTGGGAAAAACTGTCGCCGCTGGAGAAGCTCTTGCGCTGGCAGGGGTTGACGGAGCCGGAGGAGAGTGCGGCGCGGGTAAGCGTAGACGAGTTGAAGGCGCGCTGGCAACGCGAATTGTCGGCGCAGTTCGGGGGGCGAAATGTCACCCTTTACGGCACGTCGTCGGGAAGTATCCTGGGTTTTGGCGTCGAGGGAGACGACAACCTGTACTTCCTCGACATTGACCCGAAGACCGGTCGCGCAGGCGGCGTGGAATCCGGTCAAAAGAAGCCGGGCGCAGGCTATGTCATTCCCGCCCCGACCTCGGGCGCGGAAGGGATAACGCCCAGTGGAGGGCGTTCCGGGGCGGATACCCCGGATCCCGCGAAAGAGGTCACCGCCATCCGCCACGACCCCCGTTGGGGTGTCGTCTACCTCTACAGCGACGGCACGACCTCGGCTCCCACGATCCGTCTGGTCAAACGTCCGATGGCAGGAACGTCCACTGACACAGGCGGAACCGGCACGCCTTCGGGCACGGGCGGTTTTGTCGGTGGAGGGGGCGGTGGCCTACCCGGCGTAACCGGCTCAGGCGGCAGCGCGGGGGGCGGCTTTGTTCCCGGTAGCGGCGGCGGGTTAGGTGGCACCGTAGGCACAGGTGGCACCACACCGACCGGGCCGACCACACCGACCGGGCCGACCACGCCGCCGCCAACGACAGCGCCGAAGTGCGGGCCAGGGAAACCGTGTCCGAAGGGGATGCACTGCGAGAACGGCACGTGCGTGCCTGATAAGAAGACCTTCGGCCGCGCATCCCCGCCCCCGGAGGAAGACGCGCAGGCAATGAGCGCGGGAGGAGACGGCGCGCCGCTGGGGTACGTGTCGGGCGGTTTTGGCGGCACGCGTCCCGTTTACCGGTACGAAGACTTCCCCGCGGCTTACCGGTACGAAGACTCCCCGGCGATGCCACCGCCGCCGCCAGTCGCGGGACTGCCACCGCTGCCGGAAGGGGATGCCCCGCCGAAGCGAGTCATCACCCACGTCGGGGGGCAGCGGATACGCAGTTACGACGAATGGGGCAACCCCATTCCCTAAGAAGGAGAAGCGGAATGTATGGACCTGTGCCCAGGATCGACAGGAGAAGGGCTTACGGGCGGGGCTTTCGACCCGGGCCGGCGATGGCGACGAAGGCCGATTACTTCACGGAGCCGTTCTACACGTACGACTTCGGTCGCGACAGCCAGGGAGGCTGGAGCCCCCACTTCGGCGTCTATGTCGAACAGGGGTTCCCCCTGCACGGAAAGATGACGCACCGGTGGTATGATGCGGCGACCGGGGTACCGGTGGAATGGGACCCCGCAATCCAGGACCGGAACACCTGGGGGTGGCGGCCGGGAGAGGCCCCGGAGTGGATGAACACCCCGGACGTGTGGAAGCGCTTTGGGCTGAACCCCAAAGCGTACGGCAAGGACAAGGAGGAGACCTTCTGGGGTCCGGCGGGGACCTACTGGGGCGAGGTCCCCAAGGTCAGTCCGAAGCAGCAGGATTACTGGTATCACATCGGCGAAGAGGACCTGTCCCGGCGTGTCAAGGGCTCACCGCTGGCTGCCGGCGGACCGTTCGAGAACTGGTCCTGGGTGGACTGGACCCGGCTTGACCCGGCGCTGACGGCGTGGGGTCTCACCGACAAGAGTTTCTTCCCCGGCTACCCTGAGAAGTATACGGGTGACCCGAAGGTTCGGCAGCAGTCCGCGGGCGGCAACCCGGGGTACGCCGTGCCCCCGCCCCCGCCCACGCACCGACGCCGGGGGTATAACCCACCGCTCGGTGTCGTTTCCGGCGGCAGGCGACCGAACCTCGGAGACGGCGGGGGCGGTACGGGCGGGATCGGACGCGTGATCGGCAAGAAGTCATGGCACCCCGCGTATGCCGCCGCCGCGCACCAGCAGCAGGCGGAGGCGCACGCGGCAGCCGCGCGGGCGCACCATGCGGCGGCGGTCAAGGCGGCGTGGGCGGCGGAAGCGCCGCGGGGCTGGCGGGGATGGTAGTGCGGGCGGCGATTAAACCCCCCCCCCCCCCCC
>ERZ1292644.1348-Hain-H14-01um-R2-1348-length-12929-cov-7_pt1 | contig 12929 bp, 25 predicted proteins | sample MGYA00564402_ERZ1292644 | MGnify/ENA primary metagenome ERZ1292644 (study PRJEB36523, sample SAMEA6512644) | groundwater metagenome | collected 2019-01-09 | study: AquaDiva: Metagenomics assemblies of 32 groundwater samples | reverse complement strand
GCGCGATTGCCTGGGGGCCCGTCAAGGGCGCGTCGCGCGTGGATGTGAAGCTGCTTGCCGAGAAGCACCCGGACATCTACGCCGCGTGCATCAAGACCGGCAAGCCGACTCGGTCGTTTCGCCCTCTCTTCGAAGATGATGAAGAAGAGGGTTGACGGGCGCAGCGAACGTGCATACGTATTCACGCATCGGAGGAAGGAATGGCTGAAACCGCCCTCGTCGTCGGCAACAAGGAGAACTACCAGAAGCTCATCAAAGCGTTGGACCAGCAGGTTTCTGGCTTGCTCACACCCGCGCAGGCCAAGAAGTTCCTCTCCATCGCGCTCCTGGCCGCCGGCCGGAACCCCAAGCTCTTCGAATGCACTGGCGGGTCCATCGCGGCCTGTGTAGTGCAGGCAGCCGAACTCGGGCTCCCCATCGGGCCGACCCTCGGGATGTACTACCTGATCCCGCGCAAGAACAAGAACCTTCGCACCCAGGACGGGGGCGAGGTGTCCGAATGCACCGGCATGATCGGATACAAAGGCTGGGCCGAACTGATGCGTCGAAGCGGCGAGATTGGCTACGCCGACGCCGACGTGGTCTACGACTGCGACGAGTTCAAGGTGACACGCGGTTCGCATCCGAGTCTCATCCACGTCCCGGACTACACGCACGAAGCGCGTTCCGGGGAGAACAAGGACTCGGACCCCCACATCATCGGCGCCTATGCCGTCGTCAGCATCAAGGGGGTGAAGAACCCGATCTTCACCTACCTGCCGCTGGTGGAGATTCGCAAGCGGCGCGCGCGTTCGGCCGCGAAGGGCGATGGGCCCTGGGTCACCGACTTCGCCGCCATGTGCCGAAAGACGGCGATCCTCGCGCTCCTCAAGGGAGGGCTCGTACCCCTGTCTGCCGACGCGCAGAGGGCGATTCTCCTGGAGCCCGAGGAAGAGGACGCTCCGGCGCCCGACGAGGTCCCTGTGGTCACGCAGGCCCCCTCTCGCACCGGGGCCGACCGCGTCCGCAAGGCGCTCGGGGAAGGGGTGCGTGAAGAAGACCTCGGACTGGACAAAGAGACGAAGGAATCCGAACCCGCGCCGCTGCGTGAGGAACGGCAGGTATGAGCACGCCCATGTCCAAGGAGGAAGCCGAGAGCTTCTTCGATGATCTGTTTCTCGGCAAGCACCACATTCCGACGATGCACCGCCATGGGACCGGGTGGGCCGTTCATGTCTCGAACGATCTTGCGACCTACGACGGCGACAACCTGACGCGGCTGGTTTTCCTCGCTCACCAGTACGGCTATCGGGCGGAGTTGTCCCCCGCGATGCGGTACATCCGCCTCGCCATCCACAAACGTCCGCTCCGCGAGGGTGGCTCGATGTGGGAACGGCACCCCACCCTCACGCAAGCCATCACCCACTTCGCACGGGAGACATAGTGCTGAACTCATGTTGTTTCATCGGTTTCCTTGGATCTGACCCCGAGCTTCGCCAGACCTCCGGCGACCCGGTCTGCAACCTGTCGCTCGGGGTCACCGAAAAATGGACGGACAAGTCCGGGGAGAAGAAGGAGAAGACCGAGTGGGTACGGATCAGCGTCTGGGGCAAGACTGCCGAGAACTGCGAGAAGTACCTCCAGAAGGGCTCCCCGGTCTACGTGCAGGGCCGCCTGTCCACAAGAAAATGGACGGACAAGCAGGGGAACGAGAAGTTCACCACCGAGATCACGGCTGACAAGGTGGTGTTCCTGCCGGACCCGAAGAAGAACCGCGACTCCGGCAACGGGGGCGGCGGCCAGCGTCGGCCTGACGAGGACCGCGGACAACGACGCGAGGAGCCGCGCGGCACGTCGGGGGGTGGCGGACGTGACAAGAATCCCGGGGACGGCGCCGAGTACGACCCAGACGGGGACATCCCTTTTGCCTCAAACGTACCTTGGAACGAGTACAAGGTGATGCGATGACCCCGAACGAGTACCAGGAACTCGCCCTTCGCACCGAGAAGACGCCGCAGTTCATCGCGGACCATGGCGTCCTGAACACGTCGCGCCTCCTGCACGGCGCCATCGGCATCTGCACGGAAGCCGGCGAGCTTCAAGATGCCTTGAAGAAACACCTGATCTACGGGAAGCCGCTCGACGCCGTGAACCTCATGGAGGAGTGCGGCGACGTGCTGTGGTACGTGGCGCTCACCCTCGACGCCGCCGGGTACTCCATGGAGGAAGCGATGGAACGCAACATCGCCAAGTTGCGTCGGAGGTTCCCAGACCAGTTCAGCCAAGAGGCGGCACTTGTGCGGGACCTGGACGCCGAGCGCGCAGCCCTGGAAAAGCGATGAGCATGTTCGCCACGGACTGGCGCGGAAAGCTCCAATGCGACCTCGTGAACGGCTACCAAGGCCGCGGGCTGGACGCCGAGGTGTGCGATGCGCTCGCCCGGTGCCGCCGAATCCACCTCGCGATCATGCGCGAGCCGTGGGCGACCTACATCGCCGACGGGTCCAAGCGCGTCGAATCCCGGTGGGGGAAGGTGCGGTGCGCGCCTCACGACGACATCGACGCTGGGGACGTGATCGCGTGGAAGCGCACCGGCGGGCCGGTCTACGGAGCGTCGTGCGTGACATCGGGGATCACGAGCTACCTGCGAAGCGATGACGAGGTGGCGGCGAAGGTGTGCCGGCTCGCCGACCAGATCCGCATCGCCAACGACCCGACGCCGTACCTCGGAAAGCGGCTGCTCACGCTGATCCGGCTTGGCCCGTTCGCGCCGCTCGCGCGCCCCATCGAGGTCAAGCAACCCGGCCGCGCAGGGTGGCTGATCGTGCATGATGCTGGCACAGATGGATCTACCGGCGCGACTACATGACTGGAGATTGGACATGAGCCTCCCCGAACACCTCCTCCCCTACACCGAGCCCATCCCCGTGCTCGACCACGGCTTCGTGCGCCTCGTGGAGACCTGGGGCAAAGGCGATGCTGGTGAGCCAGAGGCCGGCATCATCGAGGCGGCGCGCCAGTCCACGCAAGGCAGCTTCCGCGGATGGGAGAAGGACGAGAAGCTCTTGTCTTTCCTGTTCTGCAACAAGCCGCCCCACGCTACCCCATTCGAGTTCGCTGGCATGGTCATCGAAGTCCGTGCTCCGATCTTCGTGTTCCGCGAGTGGCATCGTCACCGGCAACAAAGTTACAACGAAATGTCGGCGAGGTACGCCCCACTTCCTGACGTGAACTACGTGCCGACCGTCGAGCGCATCATGATGAGCGGGGGAAAGAACAAGCAGGCCGGTGCGGTCACGGGCACAGAGGTGAATCTGGATGTCGAGGGGGCCGAGAAGTTTCGATCCGAACTGATCGAAACCTACGGTTTCTTCCAGGAGGACTACGAATCCGCCCTCGCCATGGGCATCCCAAAGGAGTTGGCACGCTGTGGGATGCCGGTCGGCAGGTACTCGCAGATGCGGGCGAGCACCAACCTGCGGAACTGGCTTGGCTTTCTCACCCTGCGGATGGACCCAGGCGCCCAATGGGAGATCCAGAAATACGCGGAGGCCGTGGCTTACATCTGCCGTTCACAGTTCCCTCGCGTGATGGAGTTGTTCGATGCCAGCCGAAACTGACTACGCCTGGGCCGCCGGGATTGTGGACGGAGAGGGGACCATCGCCATGACACGAGCCAACCCTGGCGTCAATCGACGGAAAACTCTCGGGTTCCAGGTGCGGATCAACGTGCGCATGACCCATGAGCCGACGATCCGTCGTCTTCACGCTATCTTCGGCGGAACATGTGGGTACCACAAACCCCAGAACGCCGCGCGCCACAAGCCCATTTACGGTTGGTACGTTGGCGATCTGCTGACGGTGCAATGCCTGCGCCTGATGCGGGCGTACCTCACGGCCAAGCGCGCACAAGCGGATTTGGTCCTTGAGTTTCGCGAGCGATGCTTCACGGTTGCGCCCGGGAAAGAGTGCCAGCCGGACATCGCCGCCCTTCGGTTGTCCTACTTCGACCGCCTCACGGACATGAACCGACGAGGGGCGGTAGGGGCCCTCTTCGGGAGGACCGCGAATGCCGGCTGAACCCTGCCCCCACCCGGAGGCCGACGACAACTTCGACGGCGACGGCATGATCTGCACGACCTGCGGGGAGACCATCGGACGCCGCCACGGGGAGGACGGGTCCGTGTCCTTCTTCGATGGCACAGCACGTCCGGTGAGGGGAGACCGACGTGTCCGAGAGGCCGACGACGCTACTGGCTTCAACGTTGCCCCTGCTCGCTACAACCAGGGCGACCGCGAAACCATCGACGTGTTGCGCGATGAGGCGGAGACCGAATGGGACCGCATCCAGGGCGATATCGAGTTGGGCGCGATTGCGGATCTGTCTTTCGGCGACATCGCGTTCCGCATACATTGCGTCTTGACGGCGAAGGCGTACGAAGCGCGGGCTGGGAAGAAAGGCCCGGCCGAGGAAGACCTCGCGAAAGCGAGGTGGTACAGGCAGATGGCAGATTGCGTGACGGGGGAAGGGCCCGACCCACGCGTGTACCGAGCCGGGTTCGAACCGTACAAGAGGCAGAAATGACCGACGAAGAAAACGACATCCTGGCTGCACGTTTCGTCGCCGTCATGGGGTGGCCGGACGTGGAGCCTCACCCGGACATGAATGGCCCGGAGACCCTGGGGCAGCTTCTGGTGCTCGTGCGTGAGCGGCGCGAGGCCCTGCGGTCCAAGATCGAGAGGCCGCCCATGGCTGGGCCGATCTTCATTCAGTTTGAAGCGATACGGAATCGCTATCGAGAGGCGCTCGACGCGCTGGGGTCATCGGACCCCGCTGGCCCCGACTACGCCGTGGTCGCCCTGGTGCGCGCCCTGGAGGTACCGTGAACGCCCGCTTCACCCCACGCTACCGACGGCGCGCGAACGCCACCTGGGAGACCCAGGAGCCGGTCTACTACGACACCTTGGAGGAGGCGAAGAACGCGCCTCTCCCGCCGTGGTGCGACCAGCATCTCGTCCTACGCGACGACGATGGGCGACTTCGCCTCGTGTGGAAGTCGTATGCGTGAACTGATTGATCGCATCCATGACGTTCGCCTGGACCACGAGGGACACAAGGTCCAAGTGCTGGTCTTCCAGTGGATGGCCCGGTGCCGCACGAAGGTCCGCACGCTCGACGGTCCGCCCCTGCCGAAGCTCGCACGCGAGAAGCTGCGTCGGCAGGGGCTCGCCCGGTGTGGCTTGACGAAAGCCTACCGAGTGCATACATCGTCACCAACCCTCTTCCCGAATCTGGAGCCCCATGGACCCCCTGACGACCGCTGAAACCCCCGCCGCCAACGGCTCGACACCCGCGCCGAAGAAGACCCGCAAGCCGCGAGCCTCGCGTTCGGTGCCGATGCCGCCGGACAACCGCTCCATCCTGGTCCAGTGGCTACGCGAGGTTGGCACCCACGAAGACGTGATCAGCGCGTTCGAGCGCGCCATCGGCGCCGAGGCGAATCGCATCTTCGCGCGCCGGCAGATTGCGCTTCGACTGCGCGGGGGTGGGGCAAGTCGGCTGCGGGAGGTCGCGCTGGACGAGGCGCTCGTGCTCTACGTCCGCGACATCCGGGCCCGCGTCAAGCCGGCCGAAGCACCAACCCTGAACCCGATCTACGCGTTGACACATCCGCGTGAGGTGACGGCGTGGGCGCTGGCTATGCTCATCCTGGAAACTGTTGGGGCGACAGTGCGATTTCTGGAAGTGACGGACGCGATGGTGGAGGAACTGTGATGGAAATCTTCATCATCTTGACCATCGCAACGATCATTGGCTCCTTCATCGGCAACCAGTTGGCCAGACGGTTCCCGCTGTGACTCCCGGTCCCTCCGCCGTCGAAGCTGCGCTGGACGAAGCCCTCGCACGCATCGAGGTCGAAGAACTGCGCGCGACCGAGTCCCACAGCACGAACACTGCACAGGTCGGCGCGACGCAATCCGTCATGGAGGATGGCGCGTTGTCGGTCCTTCAAACGGTTGCCGGCACCGCATCCTCGATTCGGATCTACGCGAACGAACCGCGGGTGTGGGCCACCTACTCGGCCGATGCGGAGAACTGCAAGCTCGGCCTCTTCCTGGACGGCAGGCTCCAGGCACAGACCGTTGTAGAGATCACACAGACCCGACATAGATTCACCTCTCCGTCGCTGACGAACTGGTGGTGTTTCCTGGTAGACATCGGGTGGCACGACCTCGAACTCCGGGCGCGTGCCCTGTCCGAAGAGGGCGGCACGATCTTCAAGTCGAAACTGACCGTGACGGGTGATGACCCGATAGGTGGAATACCATGAAGTTTCCAGGATTCATCGTCGTCTCCCTGGACGACACGTCGCGGCACTATGACGACACCGGCAAGCTGCTGGCGTCTGGCAACGCGGCTGCGGTGGCGATGCTCGAACCCGATATGATCCAGGTCATCCGCCTACGACCCGAGCCCGCGATGTGGGACGAGTGCGCCAAGCTGAACGCAGCCGACGACGCGCGGAAGCGTGGCAAGCCCATTCAGGTGGCGCCATGAAGAGAACCGTCAAGATTGGAGACATGTTCCTCGCCTTTCCGAACCGCACGCTGGTCGTGCGCGGGGTCGGAGAGATGCGGCGCGAGAAGGGGCCCTACGCGGTCTGTGACGTGTACGACGGGCAAGGAGAGTCGCGGGTTGCATCCGGGCGCTGGGTGCGCGTGCTGGAGAAGCGGCTCGGACAGCCCAAGCAGTACACGCGCGTTGAGGGTTGACGACGCGAGGGGCGGTGCATACATGTTCACCATGAGTGAGAAACCAACCCCCGCCGAACGGATCGCCGGGATTCGGGAGCGGCTTGCCGCCATCGCGCACGTCCCTACGCCGTGGCGCCAGCGTGTCGGCGACGGGCTCGTGATCGAGTCAGCCGAGAACGGCGAGGTGGCCGAGTGCGGCTTCGCACACGACGCTTTCAGCGGCGAGGCCATCGCGGAACTCATCGCCCACGCCCCCGCCGACATCGCCCACCTCCTCGCGATCATCGACGCGGCCGACGCGCTCGCGAAGGCCGGCACGAGCGTGGAGGACTCGTGGCTCGGGCGAGCCGTCGGGCACCACCCGGAGGGCGCGATGATGACCGCCCTCGCCCGCTACCGGGCAGCGCGCGGGGGTGGGGCGTGATCCCGCTCCTGGTGCGAGCGCACGGGATGCTCGACGCTCACGACGAACGCCACCCGAAGGCGCGCCCACAACTATGGGCGATGATCCGCGAACTCATCGCAGCGGTAGAGGCGACACCCGACGACCGCGCCTCGATCTGCGCGTGGCTGCGAGCGTGCGCGTTCGACACCGATTCGCGGGAGTGGCGCCAGATGTACGACGAGGTGGCCGACGACATCGAAGCCGGCGCGGACAAGCGGGGAACGCGATGAGCATCCTCCTCACCCGCGCGCGGGCGGCGCTGGCCCCTCAATGCGAGTGGCGCACGACGATGACGCATCGGCGCTGCCAACTTGCCGCCGAGCACACCACAGGACACGATCCGTTCTTCGTCGCCGATCCTGCGGTGATGCTTGCGCTGGTCCGCGACCTCGCCGACGCCCTCGACGCCGCGAACGCACGCGCGGACGAGGCCGAAGCGCGCGGCTTCAACGCCGGCATCGAAGCGGCGGCGGACGTGTGCGACGAGTACGTGCGCGCAACGCCGCAGTTCGTGGCCGCGGGCGCTGCGATGACGTGCGCCACCCGAATCCGCGGCCTACGTCCACCCGAGCCGAAGGAGCCCGACCGTGGCTGGCCCCACCGCCACCCACATCGCCGAGGCGCGGGCGCTCCCCGCCGTCGAGACGCCGCTCGGCCTGGACCGGCACAACCTCCTGACGGCAGAGAAGCACGTCGCCCGCGCCCTCGCCGAGCGTGACGCGCTCGATCACATCCTGCGCCACCCGGCCGGGACGACGGCCATCGTCAAGCAGGTACGTCAGGCGCGCCGCCAACTGGCGCCGAGGAAGCTCCGCAACACGGGCGGGGATGGCTACCTATGAAGCGCGACCGCACCGTCCGTTTGCACCTTGCAGCCCCCGAGGGCGGCCCCATCTGCGGCGAAGGCCGATGGGGACGGGCATCGCGCCGCACCACGACGGACCCGGACAGGGTGACGTGTGCCAAGTGCAAGTACGCCATGTCACTACGATCACGTTTCCGCGAGGAACGATTGGGCGTGCGCGAGTGATCCTCATTGATGCCGACCTGGAAGGCAGCATCCTCCACAAGGGCGACCGGCACCTCCTTGTCCGAGGAAGGCTGGCCGACGGACGGCACGCGGGCGTGGACTGCGACGAGAACGGCGTGCCGCTGCCCCACAGCAGGCTCCGACCGGTGGACCCGAGCGGAGAGGCGTACCAAGGGTGTGTCGCGGCGGTGAGGCTCGTAGAGCGGTTCTTCGGGCCTGGGACGGGGCCTGGGGTCGTGAAGGCGGAGCCGCTGAACATGAAGAAGAAGCGCAAGAAGAAGGGGTACGTGGGCCCGAAGCAAGGGAGGTTGATGTGAGTACGAACGATGCTGATCAGAACAGGTGGTCCGCCCGCATCTTCCCATTGCCTGACGGGATGTCCCCCCGTGGCCCTGGTATGGTCCGGTACAACGATCCGGCCGAAGACCCGGATGCGTGGTTCATGAACTGCGTTCGCTTCGATGGGGACGACTGGTACATGTACTTGATCGGACAGGACGAGAAGAAGTACAGATTCCCGTGGCGCACCGCGGCCAGAGTGCCAGAGGGGTTCTACCTGCTGGCGGAGGAGTGCCCGAAATCGGACGCATTAGGAGTAGGACAATGATCGACTGGCCCGCCATCGCGAAGCGGTACGGCTACTCGGCGGACGTGGTGCCGGAGCGGCCGTGGTGGAGGTCTGCTCCGAACGGCCATGGACCCGGGTGGCAGCGCACCGACGGGCTCACGGCGCGCGGGTCCTCTGGCGAACCGATCAGCGCGTTCGGGCGGGAGTGCTTAGGCCCCTGGTTCGCGAGCGGTGCGCAGATACTTGCGTACCTCGACACCCACGACCTCGCGCACCCGCTCCCCGCCCCCGAGCCGGCGTGTGGGCAGGTGTGGATCTACCCCCTCGGGATGGAGGCCCTGCTGTTCGCCGTGTGCGAGGCCGAAGGGCCGGGTGGTGCCTACACGGACATCAAGAGGAACGAGCCGGGCCGCATCACGCATCATCGCGGCACCGATGAGTGGCCTCCTCCCGGCGCCGTGCTGGTCGCCGGCCGTGTGCAAGGGGCACCAGTGGCGCGTGACGCCGTGCTTGTCGGGGCCCACGTCGGGCCCCTGGGTGTAGTCCCATCCCTCCGGGACGTAGACACCAGACATCGAGCCGACGTCGCGGGCGGCGTCGTGGTCCGCCACACCGGAGATACCGCACTCCGCGCAGTTGACGACGCTCACGGGGTCACCGGCGCGGCCGACGTCTCGGCGACGACCTTCGCAGCGCGCGGGGCGAGGGGTGCAAGCCCGCGTCCAGCACGCTTCCAGGACCATCCGGGCGTCACGGTGGCGGGCGGAGCCCATTCACGCTGGAACCAGAAGAAGCCGTAGGCGGTCGAATCCGTCGCACCCCCGGTGAAGCTGGGCCGTTCGGCGAGCACCCACACATGCCGCAGCGGCCACCGAGTCGCCCATGCCTCGACGCGCGCAGCGGACTCCATCACGGCCAGCCGCAGGAGGAACCCGACGTTCGGTGCGAGAGAGAGCGCCCTGTCGAGGTGACGGTCGAACTCCGTGAACGGAGGGTTCCCGATCACCCAGTCCGGGCGCAGGTCGGACTCCGTGGGCATCAGGAAGTCGCGTGCCTCGGCGCGTACCAGCCCAGGGCGATGGAGCGCAGGGGCCTCGGGCCGGATGTCGATGGCCCAGACACGGGCGCCACGGGCCATGGCGGCATCCACGAAAGCTCCGCCGCCGGCACTGGGTTCCAGGACGAGGGAGCCCTGCGTGATGGGGAGCAAGGCCACGAGTGCGTTCGCGATGGTGGCGGGGGTGTAGTAGGCGTCGCTCGGGGTGCGAACGGTTCCGCGGTTGGTGCTGCTCATGCGGATGCCGGGTCCGCAGCGGCAGGCTCTGCCTTCGGCGCACGCGGCTGGATCGGCTTCATCCCGCGGCACTTCTTGCACTGCGGCTGGATGCGGCGCGGTCCGCCGGGCTTCATCGTGCGGAGCCCGAAGAGCGCGGCGACCTCCTCGACGGTGGCGGCGACGGTGACCTTGCACCGGGTACAGGTGTGCGGGAGCTTCGGCGGGACCAGTTCGCCGGGGGCGACGACGACGCGCGGCACGCGGACGGGCTTCTCCTTCTTCACGCGCGGGGGCTTGGCGACCTTCTCCTTGGCGACGCGGACCTTCTTCTCCTTCGGCACACGGGCGGCGCGTGCCTTCTTGACCTTGGCGAGCACCTGTCCATCGGCCAGGGCGACGGCGGGCTGCGACGGGTCGGCGAGGACGACGAGGTCGCCGGCCTTGACCCCCTCCTTCTCTTTGAGGTGGGCCTCGATGTCGTCGGCGCTCGCCTTGTCGCCGAGCTTCCGCAGGCGGCTGGCGATGGCCTCCAGGATGATGGCGCGTCGCTTGCCGGCGGCTTCCAGGATGGTGGCCTCGCGCAGCCCGGCGGCGTCGAGGAGCTTGAGCCCATTGCGGGCCTTGACGGCGGGAAAGGCGATCACTTCGGCGGGAGTCAGTGTAGACATGGGCGGTTCCATCCAAGGGCAGGGAGGTAGAGCGCGCCTCGGGCGACAGTGCCCCAGGCCGATGCGTCGGTCACCACCCTCCAGGTCAGGCGAGCCCGCGTGAACCGCAGGTTGCCTCGGGAGAGGGAGAAGAGTTGACGCATACGAAGATCGTAAGCGCGCGGAGTGACTACGTCAACATGCTGGCGTCAGTTCTCTGGGCGGACGAGCACAGTGCAGCTCGGTTCGCCTCCGCCCAGGCGAAGACCTCGGCGCGCAGTGCGGTCGCGTCGTCTTCGGGCGCGGACGTGGGCGCGACGTGGAGTTGTTACGAGCCGACGGTGGATCATCCTCTCGCGCCGTGCGGAACGTGCAACGCCTGCCGGTTGCGGATCGCCGCGTGCGGCCCGTGACGGCGAAAGTGTAACGGCGTGTCCGCGGACGGTTGCGGACGGGCGGCGAGTACGGTACAAGGGAGAGGCTACGGCGGCGCACGGGGTTGCTCCCGAGCGTCGGGGCGCGGGGATCAACCCCGCCCCCGCCCGCCGGGGCAGGGCATCCGATGGCTCCCCCGAATCCCGACCCCGTAACGGGGCTCTCGCCCAGTGTGCGCGTTGGAACGCTTACCGTCCCGCCTTCGCTCGTCGCGAAGATCCCCTACTTCCGCACGCGCGGGCCGACGCTCGGCGGGATCTCCGGCGGCCGGACCAGTGCGCTCATGCACGTCCTTACCCTCGCAGCGGGCGGGGAAGGCGCGTACCTGCCGTGTTTCGCGAACACCGGGAAGGAACACGAGGGAACGCTGGTGTTCCTGCGGCGGCTGGCGGAGGCTACGGGCACGCCGATCCGGTGGATGGAGTTCGTGCCGCCGGCCGCCGGGAACGCACCGCGCGAGGCGACAGCGCGCACCGTCACCTTCGATACGGCCGCGAGGAACGGAGAACCCTTCGAGGCGTTCCTGGAAACCCTCGCGGGCTTCCGGCGTGAGGTGAAGGGGCTCGGCCCCGTGGTGCCTCACGCAACACGACGGCTCTGCACGTCGTACATGAAGATCAAAATACAAAAGCGCCTTGCCGCCGAGTTGTGGCCGGAGGAGGACGTCGAGAACCGCGTAGGACTGCGGGCGGACGAGCCGCAACGAGCCGCCCGCCTCGCGACGCACGACCGCGGGTTCGTGACGGCAAGCGCTCCACTCTCGCGGGCCGGCATCGTGAAGGCCGACGTGCTCGCGTTCTGGAGGGCGCAACCATTCGACCTGGAGATCCCCGAGTACCAGGGGAACTGCACGAAGTGCTTCCTCAAGGATGAGGCCGACCTCGCGCGGTCCATGCACGAGGACCCGTCCGACGTTGGCTGGTGGGTGGCTCTTCAGGAGACGTACGGGAACTTTCGGCCGAACGACCGCGTGCAGTACCCGCAGATCGCCGCGGAGGCGGGTGTTCGGCTCGACGTCGTCGCGCCAGCCGTCGCGCGTGGCGAGGAGCCGGTGTGCCCCGAGAACTTCGATCCGCGACGGTTCCGGCTGATCGTGCGGCAGGAGCAGCGGCGCGCACGGCTCGGCGCGCCATCCTTCTCGTGTGCGTGCGAGAGTGCGGCTGCTGGAGACGATGAACTGGAGGCGTCCCTTGGGTAGCTTCATGGTTGGGTTTTGCGTCGGGTTTGTGATCATCCTGGTCGCCGTGCATGTCTGAACCGAAGGATCGCGACCCCCGCCTCGTCGCGCTGGATTCCGTGTGGGATGCGCCCGGACGCGCCGATGTGAAGGCCACGGTGGCCGCGCTGTTCCGCTACCTTTCGAGGGACTGGACGACGACGACGAGCGTTCCCGTGCTCGCCGGCCTCGCCGGCCTCGACACGAAGACCCTGCGCGCGCGCCTCGCGGCCCTGGTTGTCGCGGGCGGGCTTTCGCGCCGCGACCGGAACACGCCGCGAGGGTGGACGACACCGGAGTGGACCGTCATTCCCGCCGGCATCGCGGGCGCCGTAACGGCGGTGTCTGGCCTTCGGGCGCGTCGTCCGCAACCGGTAGCCCGTCGTCCGTCTACGGAGGTACCAGACATCCCGTCTACGGAGGTACCGGATCCTCCATGCGCGGTACTGGGTGCTCGTTGAAGAGGTTGACGAGGGCGTTCTCTGTGGGTAGCATGGGCGTACTTCCTTGGCTTGAGGTGGATTGAGCCCCGGGAGCGGGGCGGAGTGAGCGGCTGATGACTGCTCCTCCGCCCCCA
>ERZ1292644.993-Hain-H14-01um-R2-993-length-15785-cov-8_pt1 | contig 12932 bp, 15 predicted proteins | sample MGYA00564402_ERZ1292644 | MGnify/ENA primary metagenome ERZ1292644 (study PRJEB36523, sample SAMEA6512644) | groundwater metagenome | collected 2019-01-09 | study: AquaDiva: Metagenomics assemblies of 32 groundwater samples | reverse complement strand
CTCGTGATTCTGGCGAGCCAGAACGGTCGCGACGGCTGGAGACCCGTGGAGCCCGAGCAAGTGCCGGCGTGGCTGAAGGATGATCCTGTGGTTGTCGGTCGCCTCGTGGCCGGCGGGACGGTGATGAAGGCTGACGAGGGGGCGAACGGAAGCGACTGGTATGCCGGGATGTCGCCCCACGACGCCGCTGTATTTCTGGAGGCGCAGGACAAGCGCTTGCGTCGGCAGGCAAAGCAGCTTGCCGAGATGAACTGAGAGGTGGTCATGAAACCCGTAGACATGAAATTAACGAAGAGGGAACTGAAAACCTCGCATGGCAATTTGGCGATGGTCGCCGGGACGGAAGGCCCGCGGTATCCGTGGGGGCTCGAACTGCGGCTCGACGAGGAGGCGCTGAAGAAGCTCGGCATGACTGAGCTTCCAGAAACCGGGGCCGAGTGCATGGTGACTGGAATTGGTCGCGTGACCGCCGTCGAGGACCGCGAGCAGATGGAGGGGGGCAAGACCAAGCGGAGGCGGAACGTCAGCATCCAGATCGAGAAGCTCGCGCTCGGGCACGACGACATGGAGAAGGCGTTCAAGCGCGGGTACTCGGGGGAGGAGTGATGGGTAAAGCAAGGTTAAGGATTTCGACTCTGGCGCTTGAAAGAATACTGGGTGCAGCGAACTTCAGGATTCTCTGTGCCTGCGATGTGCAACCGCCGAGAGAAAGTTTTGCCGTTGATGTTGTTGTCGAGAGCGGCGAACTGCAAGAAGTGCAGGAAGGTGCGGATCTGCCGATGGTGACATGCGTGGTTCAGGAACGCAATTCTAGGATCAGCGACTGATGCTCACCGCCGAACTGCGGCACAGCGCGACCTGGGTGGTGCTGAAGAAGCACCTCGAAGGCAGGCTCGACATCCTGCGCCGGCAGAACGACGGTGACATGGACGAGCGGCGCAGTGCGAGGCTGCGGGGGCGCATTGCCGAGGTTAAGGCGATGCTTGCCTTGGGCGAGGACAAGCCCAGGCAGGAACCCGAGCCGTACATCGAATAGGAATTCCCCGGCAGGGGCGACCCTCCCGGTAATGGTGGCGAACGTCGCGAGACCTTCGCCGATGAGCCCGCCGAGTGCGGGTTTTTGCTTTTGTGGGGCATGACGTGACCGATGAGACCCAAGAAGTTGAAGTAACCGAAGCCGAAGCCGAGGCTGCGTTTGCCGGCGGATTCGCCGCGGACACCGAGGAACAAGTCGCTGTCAGCGAGCCGACCGAGACGACGAAGACCGAGGAACCCACGAAGACCGAGGACGCCCCCGCTGCTGCCGCACCGGAGGCGATCAAGGACGAATGGGAGGGCGTGAGCCCGAAACTGCGCCAGATGCTTGAGGGCATTGACGGCCGGATCGGGGGCTTGACGAACGACCTGAAGCGCACCGAGGGGCGCGTAGGGGCGCTGCAATCCGCAGCGGACACGGCGAAGCACGTTTCCAATGCGGGTGGTGATGCACCGACGCAGGACCAGGTGAAGCAGGCCGCGGCGAGTTCGGAGAAGTGGAAGAAGTTGCAAGAGGACTTCCCCGACTGGACCGAGGCGATGGACGAGCGGCTTGCCGCCGTGCAGACGCAGAGGGTCGATGTTGACGCCATCAGGACGGAGATCGGCGGACGGGTCGAACGCAGCGTTTCAAAAGTGCGCGAACTCATCAAGGTGGACCTGAAGCACCCGGACTGGGAGACGACCATCAACACGCCTGAGTTCAAGGCGTTCGTGCTGGAAGGCGGCCCCTCGAAGGAGCGCTACAACGAAATGAAGGCGCTCGAAGCGACGGACCCCCGGAAGGCCGACGAGATGGTGAACGGCTTCACTCGCGAGTTCCCTGAGTGGTGGGGCGCGAAGGGTGCTGCGATGTTCGGCAATTCTGCCAAGGACGCGCTGAAGCTGCTCGACGGTTACGCGGGGCGAGACAAGAAGCCCCATGAGAAGCAGGACAAAAAGAGTCGCCTGGAAGCTGCTGTTGCCCCCAAGGGGCTGCCGGCCACCGGGCAAACCACGGAGTCAATCGAAGCCGCATTCGCTGCGGGGTTCAACTCGTAGGCGTAGCGGAGACGAAGGAGAGCCATCATGGCACAGCAAGAAATGACGACCGTCACTGCACGGATTGCCAAGTTCAAGGGGCAGATCCTGAAGCACGCGATCCCCCGAGAAGTGCTCGGCATCACGGGTGCGATGCACCAGATGCCGAAGAACAGTTCGGAAGTAATCGTTTTCGGGCGCTGGATTCCCCACGGCGGGGCGTCCACGAATTCCACGACGCAGAACCAGTGGACCGTGACGGCAACGGCGCACGAGGTTACGGAAGGCGTGACCGTTACCCCGGACACCATCAGCCGGGTGGACATCACGGTGACGATGCGCCAATACTCGTGCCTGTACATGTACACCGACAAGGTGGCCGACATGTACGAGGACGACGTTCCGGCGGGAATGAAAAAGCTCACCGGGCAGCGCATGGGCCTATTGCGGGAGATGATCCGCTACGGCGCGTTGAAGGGCGGCACCAACAAGTTCTACAGCGGCGGCACGACGCGGGCGACGGTGGACGAGCCGCTGACGGCGAACTTCTTGTCGAAGATAGCGAGGTCGCTGCTGGGCAATCGCGCGGACATGGTGACGACGGTCCTCAAGGCGAGTCCGAACTACGCGACGGCGCCGATCGAGGCTGCGTTCCTCGTGTTCACCCACACGGACTGCGAGCACGATATCCGGGCGATGGCGGGCTTCAAGGCGGTGGTGGAGTACGGCACCGTGAAGCCGGTGCACAACATGGAACTGGGTTCGGTGGGGCGGTTCCGCTTCATCGTGAGTCCTGAGCTTTCCTCGGTAATCGACTTGGGCGCCGCGGTGGGTTCGACGGGGCTGAAAAGCACCGGGGCGTCGAACATCGACGTGTACCCGTGCATCGTCGTAGCGGAAGACGCTTGGGGCGATGTGGCGCTGCGCGGCATGAACTCGTTCGACCACACCGATCTGCGGCCTGGCCAGAAGGACAAGTTCGACCCGCAGGGCCAGCGCGGCTACATCGGCGCCAAGTTCTATTCGGCCTCGTTCGTGCAGAACGATGGGTGGATGGCAGTCGGTGAGGTAGGCGTAACTGATCTGTAAAATCAATGGGTTGGCGTTACACCGTGGATGGTGTAGCGCTTCCCTTCTTTGATCAAGAAGCACCTGTAGTCAAACGTAAGGAGAAAAGCCATGAGTCAAGAGAACAGAGCCCTTCGGGGGCTCACGCTGAACCACATCGACGCCGGGTTCGTGCTGGGGACCACCAGCACGTACACCACGACCGCCGCAACCTCGTGCTCGATCGGTGGCAAGTTCGCTGTCAGTCTCGGCGTCCAAACCAACACGGCGTCGCCTACGACCGATGCGCGCACTGCGGCCGCTTTCGTCGCGCTGGGCGATAACCAAGCGTGCGCCTTGGTCTGGGGCGTCAATGACGCTGGCGCGATTCAGCTCTGCCAGGGGCCGATCGTCGATACCGAGGTCGGGGTGACGACAACGGCTGGTGCGTTCAAGGTGGCGCCGCCATTCCCTGCGCTACCGGACGACTTCTGTCCGATCGCTTACGGTCTGGTCCGCACGGCGCCGAGCGCAGCCGCGTTCACGCCGGGGACGTCAAACTGGACTGCGACCGGCATCACTGCGTCCGTGCATGAAGATGTATCGCAACTTCCGGATCGCCCCCAAATTGTCTAACCCGTGATGGATAGCCCCGCGCAAGTTTCGGACTGCAAAAAGTGCGGGGCTGTTTTTACCGGAAGACGATGCAATCCATGTTGGGCGGCGTACATGCTCGCATGGAATCGTGCTAACCCAGAGAGGGTCCGGGCAAGCAAGAAGAAAGGGTACGACGCAGACCCAAAGAAAGTAAACCTCCGCAACAAAGCGTGGAGAGAGAAAAACCCGGAGAGGGTGCGGCAACACTGGGCGGCCTTCCACGCCCGCAACAAGTACAAAGAAAAGGAGTGGTCGCGGAAGAAGCGCATCAAGAATCGTGAGAAGAATCGCGCGACCCAGAAGCGGTATCACGCCGCGCGGCCTGGTCTCAAGAATTTGTGGTGGACCAACCGCAAAGCACAGAAGTTGCGAGCGAGCCTTGATTGGGGCGAATTCAATGAACTTGTTTTGCGGGAAGCCTACGACCTCGCGAAACTCAGGTCAAAGGCGACCGGAATTGCGTGGCACGTAGACCATATCGTGCCGCTGAAGAGCAGGAGAGTTTGCGGCCTACACGTTTTTAGCAATCTTCAGGTCATACCTGGGGCCGAGAACTTCAGGAAGTCGAACGTGGTGTGGCCTGACATGCCGTAAGCAACGTAATTCAATCGTAGTAGACGTGGCCGCCTTCTGGCGGCCGCGTCGTTTTCATCAAGGAGAACTGCAATGGCTGCTGTTACGAGAATTGACCAAAGGCTCAACACGATCAGCGAGCGCAAGCTCGCGGTGACGTTGAGGAAGGTGTTCGACGAGTTCGCTCGGGATTCGACGTTCCAGGGGTTCCGCGGCGCAGGCGCGATTGCCACCAACACGGCAATCGGCGCGAACACGCTGGACGCCAACACGACGGGGGCGAACAACGTCGCGCTCGGGTATCAGGCGCTGGACGCCAACACCATCGGCGATAGCAACGTTGCGGTGGGGTCGGCGGCACTCGGGGCCAACACGACTGGCGCGAACAATGTCGCGGTGGGGTACGGTGCTCTGGATGCCCAGACGGTCGGCGTGAGAAACGTTGCGGTCGGAACGGACGCGATGGGCGTAAATACGACCGGCACGGACAACGTAGCGTTCGGCGCGACGGCCCTGGACGCCAACACGACCGGGGTGGAAAACGTAGCCATCGGCACGGACGCGCTCGGGGCGAACACGGTCGGCGATGGAAACATCGCTATTGGCGACGACGCGCTGCTCCTGAACACGACAGGAGTGAACAACGTCGCTGTGGGCCGTGACGCGCTGAAGACCCAGACGGTGGGGGTGAGAAACATCGCCATCGGTAACAACGCGGCCGGGGCGCTGACGACAGGGACGGACAACATCGCGGTAGGTTTGGGTGCTCTCGATGCGGACACAACCGGAGTCGAGAACGTGGCGATTGGTACGGATGCTCTTGGAGCAAATACGGTGGGCGACGGCAACGTCGCAATCGGTGATGACGCCATGCTCCTGAATACCACGGGGGCTGGAAACGTGGCGATCGGCAGAGATGCCTTGGCGACGCAGACCGTTGGTGTCCGAAACGTTGCTGTGGGGATGTCTGCCCTTACGGCAAGCACGACGGGTACGGCCCACATCGCCATCGGCTCGACCGCACTTGATGCCAACACGACTGGGGTTGAGAACGTCGCTATCGGTACAGACGCCTTGGGTGCCAACACTATTGGTACGTGGAACGTTGCTATTGGCGATGACGCGCTCTTGGTCAATACGACCGGGGTCTCGAACGTCGCCATCGGGCGGGACGCTTTGGCAGCGAATACCGTGGGTGACAGCAACGTGGCCGTTGGCGATCAGGCATTGGACGTGAACACGACCGGCATCGACAACATCGCGGTCGGCGCGAACGCCCTGGGCGCGAACACCATCGGCACCGACAACATCGCCATCGGCGACGATGCCATGCTGCTGAACACGACCGGGGTAAGCAATGTCGCGATCGGCGGGGATGCCTTGGATGCGGCCACGATCAGCACGAACTGCATCGCCATCGGTAAGAATTCGATGGGCGCCTTGACGACGGGTATCTCGAACGTCGCCATCGGCACGAGCGCGCTGCTGGTTGCGACTGTCGTTACGACATCGGTGGCGGTTGGTATGCAAGCGCTGGACGCCAACACGACCGGCGTCGGGAACACCGCGGTTGGGTACGATGCCTTCACGGCGGTAACGACCGGCCAGAACAACACGACCATCGGGCTTAACAGCGGGCCGACCCTGACCACGGGCAGCAACAACACCTGTGTCGGGAACGGCGCCGATGTTTCTGCGGCTGGCATCTCGAACGAAATCACGTTGGGTAATTCGAGCGTGACGAACCTTCGTTGTGCCGTGACGACCATTACCGCCATTTCTGACATTCGCGACAAGGAGGAAATCGAGCCGCTGTCTCTTGGGCTGGACTTCATCCGGGCACTGAACCCGATCAAGTGGAAGTGGAACTTGCGGGACGGTCGCCCGATGCCCGGGACGCACGCGGCCGGATTCTCGGCTCAGGATCTCCTCGATGCCGAAAAGCGTTTCGATGCCGTGAAGATCCTCGGCGGGTCAACCGTCAACGCCGACAACCCTGACCGCCTGGAGGCGGCACCGCTCAGGCTGTATCCGGTGCTGATCAAGGCGATTCAGGACTTGGCGATGGAGGTCGATGCTCTGAAAGCAGCTTCCGCGTAACAGCAAGAACCCCCGGCCTTGCGGCCGGGGGCCACTTGAAAGGGTTTCTGTGAGAAGAATTCTGATCGGCACGCCCGCCCATGATGGGCGCGTCGAAGTGTGGTACGCAACGAGTCTCGTACAGACAGCGCGGCTTTGTATGGAGGCCGGTATTTACCAGCGCGAGATATTTCTCGCCTACGACTCGATTATCCAGAACGCGCGGAATGATCTGGTTCGTATGGCGGTCAAGCACGACTTCGATGATCTGGTCTACATCGACGGTGACGAGGAATGGCGGCCCGAGTGGCTGCTGAGATTGCTCGCCCACAAGGTTGATGTTGTCGGCTACCCGGTGCGCAAGAAGACCGACGAAGCAGAACTCTACAACGTCAAGTACCCAAACTTCGATATCCCCGTCGATGCGACGACTGGTTTGCTGATGCCGGAATCAGTAGGGACGGGGTTTCTGCGCTTGTCCAGGAAGGCGCTGCGCGCTCTGTGGGACAGCTCGGAACCATATCGTGTGCTCGGGCAAGAAGAAGAATCCAGGTGGATCTTCGACATTCGGCCAGTCAACGGTTTTCTGGTAGGTGAGGACACGTTACTCAGCTCCAAACTGCGCGCCCTCGGTTTTCAAACCTATCTCGATGCCTCGATCACTTGCGCGCACATCGGGGCCAAAAAGTACGCCGGCAACTTCGCCGCTTGGCTGCAAAGGGCAAAGGCGACGCACCCCAAAGAGGCTCCGTTACCTGCTGGTCTGTGGGTGATGCCGTCGCGTAAGCGGGTCGGGATGCTGGACCGCTTTTTCAAAGCCGCAGCCAAGACCGGCACGAGCACCAGAGGAGTCGTTTTGGTGGAGAAAAACGAATTGATTGAGAACGCAGCGGAATACGCGAAGCTCAAGGTGCTCGACGGCTGGTCGATTCAAGCGACCGAAGCCGAGGGTTTGGTAGCCAAAATTCACGAGGCGGAACCTCTCTACATGGACGAGCAATGGGTTGGGATCGTGGTTGACGACTGTGTACCTGAGACCCAGCAATGGGACCGGATACTGGTTGCGGAGGCCATGAAACACGGGCGGATAGTTTGCTCGAATGACGGTTCCGAGGCCGATGCTGGCCGTGTCGTCTGTGGAGCAACGGTGATGCCGACCGCTTTGGTTCGCGCAATGGGGGGCCATGTTTTCCCGGAAGGGTTCAAGCATCTCTGCGTCGATGATGTTCTCGAAGCCATCAATGCCGAGACCGGGTGCGTGAGGCAACGGCTCGATGTCATGGTGCGCCACCTACACCCCTGGATTACAGGGGTGGTAGACGATACGCATCGTGAGACCTACTCGAAGCAGAACGGGGAACATGCGATTCAAGTTTTCAAGGAGTGGAAGAACAAAACGATGCCAGCCACAGTGGAGCGGGTAAAGAAGTATCTGGCTGAGGCCGCATAACCTATTTTCATCAACACCCCTTTCCCGGCCGAAAGGCCGGGGAGGGTATTTCAGGAAAGGAGATTGGCAATGCCGAGGATCGCAGCACAGAGGAAAGAACCGTCGGACGCGCAGATTGCGGCACGAACCGCAGGGGCAGAAAGGCTGCGGGCCGCCGCCGCAGAGCGCAAATTGCGCAAGGTGGCGCCGGTAGTTATTCGGAAAGAAACGGCGGCGCCGGCCGAGCAGGTCGATGCGGGGGTCGCAACGCCGGGTGAGGGGGCCGAGATCAACTTGACTGTGAGGGAAATCGAAGTCCCGCATATGAAGAACGCGAGCCCGCAAAAGCTCGAGCGGCTGCGGTTCTTCGCCGAGAAGGTCAGGATCGTGATTCACGACACCGCCGAGGAGCAGGCCGATCCGCGGTTCTCGGTGCGGGTGAATGGTCGCGAATTCATCTTTGTTCGCGGCCTGGAGTACACGGTGCCGCGGTACGTCGTTGAGGGCCTTTGCCGCGCGAAGCCGGTCGGATTCACCAATCAGGAGTACGTGAAGGAGGACGGCACGCGGTCTGTGCGGTGGCCGACCAAGACCGGCTTGCGCTATGGGTTCTCGGTTGTGGATGACTCGGCGAAAGGTAGGGAGTGGCTGAAGCTGACCTTGCGGCAGCCATGATCGACATCGCCAAGGCGACGCTCTCCGAGTTGCAGGCCGAGTTCGTGCGGCTTGGGAACTCGTTGAGCGTCATCAGCGGCGAGCGTCTTGCGATCCTGAATGAGATGAACGCCCGGAAATCGAGGGCGGCGGCAAAGGCGAAATTGCTCTCGCTGGACAAGCACGAAAAAGACGCTCTGCGCGAGGAGCTTAAAGGAACATGAGCACATATCTTGCGCTCTGCAAGGAAGTAACCCGCGAATGCGACATTGCGGGCGCCTCCCTGACTGATCTTCCGACCGCCGTTACCAACCAAGTAGGGGATCTGCGTCGCGTTGTGGAGTGGGTGAAGCAGGCGTGGACAGAGCTTCAGAACCGTCATCCGAACTGGCGCTGGATGCGCTCAACGTGGAGCGTGAACACGGTTGCGGCAGACGACACCTATGCTGGCACAGACTGCACGGACTCCAGGCTTTCCACGACCATCGACCGCTTCGGGCGCTGGATCACGCACGACGACGAGGGCTACTCGAACGTCAAGATGTACCTGTCCTCCGGTGGGGTAAGCGGCGAGGGCTGGCTCACCTTTCTGCCGTGGAACGATTTTAGGGCGGTCTACAAGATCGGGACGCAGAACAACGGGAAGTCGGCGCACTTCACGATCGACCCGCAGAACAACCTCGTTCTGGGGCCGAAGCCAGACGCCGTGTACGTGGTGACTGGTGAATACCAGATGTCGGCGCAAACGCTCTCCGCTGACGCAAACACGCCGGAGATGCCGGCGCAGTTCCACCAGTTGATCGTGTACCGGGCGATGCAGAAGTACGCGGGGTTCGAGTCGGCCTCCGACGTAATGGTGAGGGCGGTCACTGAGGGCAACAAGTTGCTCAGGCAGCTTGAGGCGAATCAGCTTCCGAGGATCCTGCTGGCAGGGCCTTTGGCATGAACGCGCGACAACTCGCAAGCCTAAAGTTTCCGAAGGTAGAGCAGGCGTTCATCGCCTTCAAGGGTGGGCTTGACCTTGAGACCCCGCCTCTCTTTGTCGCTTCAGGTTCGCTCAGGGAGGTGCAGAACTACGAGTGCGACGTACTCGGTGGCTACAAGACCTTGACCGGCTACGAGCGCTTCGACGGCCGGCCAGCTCCCTCGGCGGCGAACTACGCCACGATTAACGTGACGATCACCGGGACTTTCGCGGCGGCCGATACGATTACCGGAGTGACCTCCGGCGCGACGGCAGTCGTCATTGCGGTGGTGACGACCACGACACCGAACTACTTGGCGATCACGAAGATTGTCGGGACGTTTGTCAGCGGCGAGACGCTGAACGTCTCGGCCGTCGGCCAGGGAACGACCAGCTCGGCGGCTACGATCGACGGGGCCAGCACGGCCCTCTTGCACGCGCAGTACAAGAACCTGGCGGCAGACCAGTACCGCAACGACATCGCGGTGCCCCCGGGCTCTGGGAACAACCTCGGTGGGGTGAAGTTCAGCGGGACTCTCTATACGTGGCGGAACAACGCCGGGGGCACGGCTGCGGCGATCTTCAAGTCCAGCGCTGCCGGGTGGGTCGCGGTCCCGACGGGCTCGGAGATCAGCTTTACGGTGGGCTCGGGGAGCGTGGACGAGGGCGACACGCTGACGCAGGGCGGCGTGACGGCGACGATCAAGCGGCTCGTCATCACGTCAGGGACGCTTGCCGCCGGGACTGCGGCCGGGCGCCTCATCATCCACACGATAGCCGGAGGGAACTACGCCGCAGGGGCGGCAACGACGACAGGCGGCGGCACGCTGACGCTCTCCGCTGTGCAGACCTTGATTGCCATCGCCGCGGGAGGAAGCTACAAGTTCATCGTGGAGAACTTCGGCGGGTCGGCGGGCACGAAACGGGTCTACGGGATTGATGGCGCGAACAAGGGCTTCGAGTTCGACGGCACGGATTACAGCTACACGCCGATCGCTACCGGCATGACGAGCGACATCCCGACGCAGATCGGCTCGCACAAGAACCACCTGTTTTTCGCGTTCCCGAACGGCTCGGTGCAGCACTCCGGGCCAGGGACGCCCTACGTCTGGTCGGCGGTGCTCGGTGCCTCTGAAATCGGGATGGGCGACACCGTTACCGGGTTCATGACTCAACCCGGAAGTGCAACAACGGGGGCGATGGTGATCTTCACGCGCAATCGCACGAGCATTCTCTATGGCACGGGCGTCGCGAGCTGGGTGCTGGTGCCCTACAGGGCGGAACTCGGGGCCTACACGAACACCATCCAGGACATCGGATTTACCGTCTTCTTGGACGATCAAGGCATAACGAACTTCCAAACGGCCCAAGAATTCGGCAACTTCTCTCATGCCACGCTTTCGGAAAAGATCAAGACGTGGCTGAACACGGAACGCACCAAGGTCTTGTCGTCCTACATCTCAAGGAACAAGAGCCAGTACCGCCTGTTTTTCTCTGACCAGTACGCGCTCTATACGACATTCCGGGGGAACAAGATCATCGGGATGTCGCAGGTTTATCTTGATCACCAAGCGAAGTGGGTGTGGTCCTCAGAAGAATCCGATGGCTCCGAGACGATCTACTTCGGCTCGACCGATGGCATGGTCTACCAGATGGAGAAGGGCACCTCGTTCGACGGCGGCGTGATTCTGCACTACATGAGCGCGTCGTTCGACTTCCTGAAGTCGCCGCGGACGCTGAAGCACTTCAAAGAGTGCATGTTGGAGGTCGTCGGTTCCGGGTATTCGAGCTTCCTGTTCAGCTTCGAGCTTGGCTATGCAGCAACCGAAATCAACCAACCAGGAACCGTCACGAAGACGGTGAGCTTTTCTTCAGGAACATGGGACGCATCCGGCGCGGTGTGGGATGCCCTGTTCTGGGACGGCAGGACGTTGAGCAAGACCGTAGTGGACTTGGGCGGGTCGGCCGAGAACATCTCGTTGATGTTCAGGGGGAGTTCCGACTACGACTCCCCGATCAGGTTCTCTGGTGCGATTCTTCACTTCATTCCGAGAAGGGCACTTCGATGAAAAGATTACTCTTTGCCGTTCTTGCCAGTCTGTCGCTGACTGCGAGCGGGAACGACTACTTCAACGCATCTGGAGCGCCTGCGACCGGCGCGTCCCTCGTGTCGTCCACGATCCGCACGGAGTTCTCGAACATCGCGGCGGGCTTCGACAAGCTGCCGACTGTGACTGGCAACGGCAATTTGATGTGTGCGGTCAATTCGGGTGGTACGGCACTTACAGCCGTAAGCGCCGCGACGGCGCGCACCAACCTCGGCTTGGTCATCGGCACGAACGTCCAGGCGTGGGATGCCGACCTCGACACGCTGGCCGCGCCGGGGAACTGGAAGGTGTTCTACTCGAACGGCAGCGCTGCCGCTGTGGCTCTTGCGCTTGGTGCCGACGCCACGATCTTCGCGAGCAACGGGGCGGCGGCCGCACCAACCTTTAGGACGCTCGCGAACCTCGGCGGTCTTCTTGCAACCAACAATCTCTCCGACGTAACTGCGGCCACGGCGAGGACAAACCTTGGCCTTGGCTCTCTCGCCACCCTGAGCACAGTGAATGACAGCAACTGGAGCGGAACAGACCTCGCCATTGCTAACGGCGGTACTGGTGCTTCTACTGCGGCGGACGCCAGGACAAACCTCGGCCTCGGTACGCTCGCAACGCAAAGCGGCACGTTCAGTGGTACGTCGAGCGGCACGAACACCGGAGATCAGACAATCACCTTGACTGGTGACGTAACCGGAAGCGGGACGGGTAGCTTCGCTGCGACCCTTGCCAACACAGCAGTAGCTGCGGGGTCATACACGCTCGCCAGCATCACGGTTGATTCCAAGGGGAGGCTCACAGCAGCGTCTTCAGGATCGGGCCTGACGTTGGCAACACCACAGACGGCGAACAGCACCTCTCACGACTTCAGCAGCATTCCAGCAGGAACGAAGCGAATCGTCATCATGTTAGCTGGCGTTTCTTCAAACGGGACAAGCAACTACCTCATTCAGATCGGCGACTCAGGCGGCCTTGAAACTAGCGGTTACACATCGCAGGCATCGACCGCAGGAGCCGCCAGGGACACGTCAACCGCTGGATTCATAGTGACATCGAGCACCGCAGCAGCAAGTGTCGTGGAGGGTGCCGTTACCTTGAGCCTGATGAGTTCATCCGCGAACACCTGGGTTGCGACCGGAATGGTTGTCGGCAACTCGGGGGCGGAAGGCATGAGCGCCGGATCGAAATCCCTATCGGCAGAACTCGACCGCGTGCGCGTGACAACCGTGAACGGCACGGATGCCTTCGACGCTGGCACGCTTAATATCCAGTATCAGTAGGAGCTAAAAATGGCCGGACTCATCAACACTCAGCTCAAGCAGGACGAGGACATCCTCGATCCGAAGAAGGTTCGTACTGCCGGCGTGACCGGATA
>ERZ1292644.795-Hain-H14-01um-R2-795-length-18523-cov-7_pt1 | contig 12964 bp, 11 predicted proteins | sample MGYA00564402_ERZ1292644 | MGnify/ENA primary metagenome ERZ1292644 (study PRJEB36523, sample SAMEA6512644) | groundwater metagenome | collected 2019-01-09 | study: AquaDiva: Metagenomics assemblies of 32 groundwater samples | reverse complement strand
TACACTGATTTGTGGAAGCTGGTTGACGAATTGAAGCGCCCATTCCAAGATCGCGATGCGGTCTGGGAGTCACGCCGGAAGGTGCGCTTTCGCAAGATGGAGGAACAACTCAAGCAGCTTCCTCTGAACCCCCGCGTTGCCGACACCGCGCTTATGGTGCATCAGTCCGAGGTGCCTAACCAGGAAGTACACATGCGGACAAAGCGCCTTGTGGCGAACAAGCCCCGCTTCGAAGTGGTCGTGTACGACGACGAGCCGGACGTGCAGGCTATCGGGCAAGACCTTGAGGACGGCATCAAAGCCACCTACAAGTGGGTCAATCGGGGGAAGGTCTCCTTCGACTGGAAGGTCACGCAGTTCCAGCAGGGATACGGGCTAGGCATGGGCAAGCTCGTCTGGGTGCCGGGGCACGGGGACGTGTTGAGCGCCTATGACGTGGATCAGATCGGCACCGCCGATGAGGACGGTAGCATTTCTGGTGCGAAGGAGCGAAACGGCGCACGTGCTGCATATCGGAGTGCGCTTGGTAAGCTCCCCACAAGCGAAGACGGCCGCGAAGCGACGGCCTACGACCAGGTGACAGAGAAGGCCCTCCACAAGGAGCTACCACCCGTGCGCTTTGTCGCTGTCAATCCCGTACACTGCTACTGGTTTGAGGACGACGACGGGATCGAGGTCATTGCCGAGACGAGCGACAAGCTGCTCAACCCGCTTTTAACCGCGCTTCATAGCTATGGCCTACGATTCGATGAGTCGAAGAGCCGTCTGTACGAGGAGGAGACGGGAAGTGATGCGGTCGGCGCTGGCGGCGCAAAATCACTCTCGTCGCCGGATATGGCGCTGCGCTGCCGCTACACCGAGATTCGCACTCGCAACGAGATCGCCATCATGATCGAACATCCTAAGATTGCGGAGAAGACGAAGGGTAGGAGCGCACGAACAGGCCGTGGTGCCGCCGAAGAGGACAAGGGCGTAGTGCTACGCTTCGACAATCCGTTTGGCCCCTACACGACTGGCTATGTACTCGTGCCTGGCGATGTAACGACCGAAGACTGTGAGGAGGACAAGTACCAGCCGCCGGTGCTCGCTGCAATCAACTCGGCGCAGGCGCTCAACGTCCTCTCGACGGCCCAGCTCAGCGCGGCGCTGGAGGAAGCATTCGCTCCCCCCTACACTGCCGTGAAGCCAGAGCAAATGGAACCGCCTAGCGGTGAGCGGAAGGCACCGGAACAGCGCGAGGGCGAGATTCCGATGGTGCCGGGTGAGATCAAGCGCGTCGAGGCTCCGGCTGCTGACCTTGAGCGTGTCGCGGATCGCCTAATCGACGAAGAGGCCCCCTACCGCTTTAGGGAGGTGTTGGGCGGTGATGCAACAAGCGACTCGTCGGGGCATAAGCTAGCACTCCAGGTTGCCCAGGCCGACATTCAGATGGTGCCCTACCAGAACACGCGCGCCGACGCGATCAAGGAAATGATGATGGGCGTCCTCTACGCCGTCCGACGCCACGGCCTAAATGTCTACATTCCGACGCTTCCCGGCGGCGAGCGGCGTGGTGATAAGGGTGGTCTCCGCGTTCAGAAGCGTGCGCGCCTCACCCCCGAAATGGCCGACCTCGACTTCGACCTGATCGTGACGCTCGGTGCCGAGACTCCGACTACGCGCTACGCCAAGTTGGCCGCGCTGCGTGAGCAGGAGGAGGCTGGCATTGTTGGCTACCAGACGGTCGTGGAGCAGTCGGGTGCAGAGAACCCTGAGGACGAAATCGCCCGTGTCTTCGAAGGCAAGGCACTCAAGGCAGTTATGGAAGAGAACATCCCTCGGCTGTCGGAGATGATCTCCGCTGCCGTGCAGGCGCGCCTCGATGCCTTCCTCAACCCACCGCCCCCTATAGCGCCAACTGGGGCCACGAACGGGATAACGACTATCGACCCAGAGTCAGGCTTTGCTGGTGGTGGTGGCGCACAACCTGCTACGATGATCGATCTTGCCGGGCGTGTGCCTGGCGTCGGTATGCCACCTGTGCCGTATACAAGCGAGTTTGGCCCAAGTATTCCCGAGGGTGGCGGTGATCAGCAGGTACCCGTTCGATAGCTAATGACTCGTAACAAACGTCCTGTTCATCTGCTGTCGGCCGAATGGTTCAACGCACGCGCAAACAACGTCTACGATCGTGCCGTAAGCATTCTCATGGACATCCTCGACGACTTGACAGAGTCCGGCTACCTACCGCTTGAGGTGCCGAGGTCGGAAGAGTTCAACCAGCACGCTACGGATGAGCAGCTCGTGATGATCGAGGTCGACCAACTCATCGCGGAGCAGCCGGCTGAGCAGTAGGGCTTGACGATTGTGTGGCTATGTGGTATCATGTACCTAGCACCTAGCACACAGCTAAACTGGCAGGAGTAGAGAAGTGCAGCACACAACGCAAATGAGGCGTCGTCTTCTCGGTGGTGGAGCCCCGCCTGCACCCACCGCGCCAACCGCGCCAACCCCTCCTAATGCCCCGCCGCCGCCTGGCTACGGCTACGGCCTTGAGCAAAACGAGTACGGCGACCAAGTCTGGCAGTTGTTCAGGTTGCCGGCCGGTGATGGTAGCAACGGAGGCGCCGATCCTGCTGCGCTTGCCGAATCGCGCTACGAGGCTGAACTTCGCTCTGGCACCGACCGCTACCTGGGTGAGCTCTCAGCGCGTGTTGATCGCGAACTTGGGACACAGAGTACGGGAACATCGAGGTTTATTGCTAACCTCCAGGCGCGTACTGACCGCTATGGTATCGACATAGGTGCCAGCACTACTCGTTATGGTGCCGACCTCGACTACCAGATGGGCCTCAAGCAGCTTGATGTGAGCTGGGCGAACGTCGGCCTCGACCGCGACCGCATGGACATCGAGCGCCAACTGGCCGCTGTCGAAGAGGGTGAGTTGGCTGAGACGACGCGCTCGAACATGGCGCGCGAGCGACAGGTTGCACGGCAGCGTGCCCTCGATGCATCCGTCAGCGCTGTCAACGCTTACATCGAAGGGTCGCGTCTTGCTGACCAGCGGCGCCTTTCGGCGTTCCAGGAGACGCGTGCGCTTCTTCCCTTCATGGTTCCGGAGGGACAGGCGTTTCAGGCAGGAATGGAACCTGGGGGCGCTCTCTCGCAGTCGTTCGGGCGGCTTGGTCTAGACTTCACACCCCAGAGACTTCCCACGACTCGCCTATCCCCTGGCGAGCTTGCTGCTGCACCTAGCAACACACAGATTGGTGGTGGCATCATGCAGGGCATTGGAAACATTCAACAGGTGGGCGTGTAGTGCCAACTCCAACTGCACAGCAGAAAGCTGCAGCGGCCTTTATCCAAGACCTGTACCGGCGCTTCAACGCGGGCGAGCAGCTCACGTCGCGCGACGCACAGGTAGCAAAGACTTACAACCTCCAGGCCCTCGCAGATCAGATACTCAAGGTCAGTGCGAACCTGATGAACCCCGCACAGCTTGCTCAGACGCTTGAGGCGGCGTATCGCTACACGCTGCCAACGGAGCCCACAAAGCCGCCTGTGCAGCCGCCAACTAAGCCTCCATCTACAGTCCTACCTCCGGCTGACAAGGTTCCCCCGGCAGTAGGTGCTCCCCCTGTGGAATCCCCTACGCTGCCTCCTGCGCTGTCAACTCCCGAGCCGGCTCCGCTTGGCCCCGGTATTATCCCTGGCGTTGGCGTGCCTGGCGAGGGTCTACTTGTTGGTGGCGGGCAGGAACAGGCCAGACTTGCACTTGAGGCTGCCGAACTTGCGCAACAGGGTGAACTGGCACGGCTTGCAATGGGGCAGCAGCTCCTTGCTCACCTCTCTGACATCCAGCGCGATCCATTTAGCATCGTACCGGCGCTTCAGGCATACGGTGCGGCCGGTGGTGGTACGCTGGCTCCCGCTGCTGATCTATACGCATCTGGCGGTCGGGGTCGTCCTTCGCCCTACGGCGGACTCTACGATTTGCTGCTGGCCGAGCTTGGTCGGGTAGGAACTGCAGGTGGCGGTGGTGGAGGGGCCGTAGCAGCCGCTCCGGGTGGTGGTGTCACTGCCACCCAACGTGCTATTACCCAAGCCCCGGTACAACCGACGATGGGCGTTATCGATGGCGTCCTTGGCCCTCTTACCCCTGACCGCGTAAAGGGTCTCCGAGCGCCCGCATCGTCGGTCGCGCGACCCCCTATTGGTGGCCCGACTGCTCCTGTAATGCTTCGTGGGGGAGTACCCGTCCCTACGATGCTCCGTCGGCTGGGGGCATCATTTCCTGGGCTTGCAAGCTATGCGGGGGTAAGATAGGATGGCCGATACGTTTGCTGGGCGAAGGAAGCGTTCGCGACGCCGCGCTCCCTACACCTTTCCTGACTCTGTCATGAACTTCGCGTCGGGTACTGGGCGGCGTCCGAGTAACAACCAAGGGGATCAGAGCGTCTTTCGCCCGGCCGATCCTTACGCGGGGCAGACTGGGATGCGGACAGGTGGTGCCGAAAGCTCGGTCATGGATGCGATCAACCTGCGGAGCCAGATGAGGCAAGCGGGCCAGAGTCCGTTTGGCGTGCCCTATCAGTCCGCTCCTGCCTTTGCTCCTGCGACTCCGACGCCAGGCCTCGCTGAGGGTGGTTTCTTTGGGCCACCGGTACCTACTGCTATCCAGCCCCCTCCTGTCAACCCCTTTGCAACGTACGGTGGCCTCAACCCCGATGTCGACATCCGAAACGCCGCTCAACTCTTTGCTGGCTCCGTCGCTGGAAACCCGTTCATCACCCCAGAGGAACTCGCCCGACTTCAGGCTGGCTATGCGCCGCTTGAGCAGGGGATCAACCCAGCGTTCTACCGCTACACGTCGCCGGTCATTCAACAGGCTCTTGCGGGCCTGCGGCAGAGCGTTGGCTACCGACCGGAGGACGCGGCGTTCATCGCGCGTCAGTTTACTCCTGGTAGTCTCTACTAGATACGTCATACTACGAAAGGAACTACTGTAAATGCCTATTACTCCCCCGTCCCAGGCACAAAAGTTTGCAGACCAGGACTCGCCCTTCGCGGTTGTGCTTGCTCTAGCAGGAACAGAGCAGCTACTAGTGACTGTCCCCGCTACTAAGAAGGGACGTATCATATCGCTTGTCAACGACGGGCCAGGAACGGTTGCCATTGCGTTCGATCAGGTGGCTACTTCGGCGGGACTGAACCTCAAGCCGGGTGAAGGGTACAGTGACGCTGGCCTAGAGGTCAGCACCGACGTTCGTTTCATTAACGTAACAGCAGCACAAACGCCCACAGTTCGTGGTGTGCTCTGGAGTGGCCCTAACTAGTGCCGATTATCCCGCCACCCTCTGACGACAGATCGATTGCCGCACTGCTCGTTGCTGCGGCGACTAAGATGTCGCCAAGTGCGGTTATCGCGGTATTCAAAGACCTTCTCCAGAAAGTGAAGGATTAGCCATGCCAAACAACTATACTATCGTTGTAACTCTAGGCCATCGCTACCAGATCATGCGGACACAGGACAACACCCCAGTCGGCTCGTCGTATGCGACTAAGGCAGACGCCGAAGAGGGGATTCGGCGGATCGACGCGGAGGAGTATGGATGGGACTGGCAGCCATCGTCGATAGGCTACGGGATCGAGCGCGAGGTCTCCGCGCGCACTGTCCAGTCGCTCGGCGCACCGTCTGAAACGTCGGGGGTTTCTGACAAGTCCCGACACAAGCGAACAACTCCAGCGAAGGAGCTTCCCTAGGTGCCCGTCGTAGCGCGCGGTAAGAAGATCGTGGAGAAGGAGACAGGCAAGGTCGTCGGCACGAGCACGAGCCATCGAAAGGCACAACTATCGGCAAACGCTCGCAACGCCGCCCGGCATGGCTGGAAGCCAACTGGCAAACCGGCGCGTCGCTAACCTGTAGAATCGGCGCGCCCCCACCTGTAGGAGCAGCCACCCGTGCCTTATCGTCTTGGTGAGGGCTCAGAGCCTAGCATAGAGCAACGTCGGCGCCGACGACTTGATGTCGTTCCAATGGCGCTGGATCGTCGCGTGCGCGATCAGCCCCGCCGGCCACCTCGCCAGTTTCAGCCACGTCGCGAACCCTCGCAGACCAGCCGTCTAGCAAGTGAAGAAGGTCACGCCTACGGTGCGATGGGGCGCTCGCTCCAGGACGCACTGGACGCGCGCCGAGACGAAATGCGTGCGCGCTGGATCGAGCACTACTCGTCAGTAAAGCGCAACCAGGCTATTGAGCTTGCCCGTCACGAGGATCAGGAACAGCAACTCCGCAACTACCAACGCAGCTTTGAGCCTGAACAGCCAAGCGCGGACTACATGCAGGCCACCATATATCGCGGCGAGCGCCCGCTTGCCGAGCTGAAAGAAGAGGCACGCGAGGCTGAGGGCGCACAGAGGGCCGCAGAGTTTGGCCGCTGGTGGGATCGCGCGACTCCTGGCGAACAGCTCACCTTGCGTGGTATGGCCGTCGGGCTGATCAAAGAGAACATGCGTCCTGAGCAGTATCGGCGAATCACTGAGGCCGCCCGGCGTGACGACGACTCCGTGTATGAGTTCGATCAGGACGAGCGCGAACGCGCCGCGCGGGTCTACAGGGGGTCGGCGCCGACTGGTGCCGCTCCTGCTATCCCAATCGACCACGGGCCAGGCCAGTCGTTTCGAGAGAAGCTGGGTAGCGTCGGTACTGGCATAGGCGACATTGTTGGGGGCGCGTCCGAGGCTGCAACGTCTTTCAACCGCGCTACCCTCCGTCCTTCCATCGATCTTGTTCAGGCGCCGTTTGAGGTCGGACGGGAACTCGTACAGGGCGATCTTGGCGGCGCACGTCGCGAACTAGGCGAGGGCATTGCTCCGCTTCGTGAGCCAATTGAGGCCGCAATTGAGATTGGACGCGCGGCTTGGCAGCGAGACCTCGACAGCCTCATGGACGAACTTGACGAGGCTGGGCGCGAAATCCCGCAGGTTGAGGAGCTTGAGCGCGCCTGGCGGGGCGTCAATCGCGCCTTCGTTGGTGAGCAACGAATCGTTACGCCGTTTACCCGCCCCCTCATTCACGATACCCTAACATCACTTGGCGTCCCCGACGACCGCGCGTCGTCCATTGCAAAGTACGTAGCCGAGGTTATCGTCCCGTCTACCTTCCTCACATCTGGCGCTGGCTTGCTTGGAAAGGGCAAGTCGGCTGGGGCCATTCTCCGTCCGCTGCTTGCCGAGGGGAGTATCAACGTCCTTCAGAACCGTGCTGGCCATGAAGCTCGCGGAGAATCCGCGCCGTCGCTTCAGGAGGACATTCAGATGTTTGCGGCTGGAGCGGCTGGGCGTGGTGGTGTTGAGCTTGCTGGAGTAGCCGGTGGGAAGCTGCTACGTTCGGAGGTAGGGAAGCGCGCCGTGGAGGCCCTACGGCATGGCGAGGCAGGCGCGCTTCGCATCTTCGAGGCACCGCGTACCCCGCTCGACGTGAAGATGGGCCGGCACCGCCTGCTTACCGACGCTGGCGACCGTTTGGACTGGCGCGAGACACCTGATGGCGGCCACATCGACGACGTGACAGCCGTAGTTGAGCGCGAAGGGAGAGGAACGGCGCTGTTCGACCGTGCCGTTAGTGACATCCGCGCTCGTCGTCCTGACGCCATCGTTACGGCCGATCTGAACTCCGAAGCGGGCGCGCGCCTGTTTGCACGGCAGGCCTCGCAGCGACCCGGTACGGTGTTCACTGATGTCAACGGCAGGCAACTTACGTCGGGCGAGGCCATCGCTGCGGCAGCGCGGAGGGAAGGCCCTCAGGTGGCTATCCCGCTACGTGAGGCTGGCGAGGTAGCCCCCGAGGCCCCGGTTAGACCCGCTGAACCCTCCGAAGCCGCCAAACCGCCTGTGGCCCGCCCAGACGCGGCTGAGGCCATTCCGCCAGAGGGGGCAGCCCCTCCTGTCGAGGCTGTCCCTGCCGCTCCTGCTGCTCCTGTGCGAGTTGCGCCCCGTCGCGCTGTCGCCCTCGCCACGAAGCCCGATAAGCCTATTGGCCGTGCTGTCAGCTTCGACCGTAATAAGGGTGGCTGGTGGGTTGCTCGAAAGGCCAAGAATGGCAAGATACGTCGCGTGTTCTACCCCAGCGGCAAGCTAGTCGGCGTTGCCGAAGAGGCCCCGCCAGTAGCCCCGACACGCCTCCCTGGCGCACGCGGAGAGGAGCCGCCTGGCGGTCGTCCCCCGAGTCCTCCCGAAGGTGGCCCCGGTGCTGCACTACCGGCCCCCGAGCCCGTTCAGCCCGTCAGCAAGCTCCGCATCAAGGCGGGCCTAGATGCCTTCGGGCGGGTTGCTCACCTGCTAAAGTCGTCAAAGCGACTTGCGCCGAAGTCGCGTGCGGGTATCCAAGCTAGGCTCGAAGCGCAGGCTGCTAAGGCGGCTGAGGCAACGAAGGGCGTGCTTGGTAAGGAGGAGTTTGGCCCTGAGGAGCTCGTAACAGCCGCTCGGGGCGCCATGAAGGGCAAGCGCAAGTTCCCAATCATGGGCGTCACGAACGATGCTGGCGAGGTTGTGGCACCGCGAACGCTGTTTACCGACCGCGAAGTCACCGATATGCAACGAGTGATATTCGAGCACTACGACGGTAAGGTGTTCGATCAGACAAACGCGACTGATGCGCTGGGCCTGCTCATGGAGGGCTATTCGCTTGCCCCCCACCAGGCCCGTCTACTTGCTCCCTGGTTGCCGAAGGATGTACGCCAGCAGCTTGCGAGCGTGTCCAAGTCGACCCCCACGAAGATATGGCGGGAAGTCCTTGCCGTCCTGAACCTATCGCGCGTGCTAAAGACGCCACTCGACGTATCAATGATTGGCCGACAGTCGTTTTTCGCTATGCCGCTGGCTCCTCTACGTTGGGCAAAGGGATCGGCTCGCGGCGTTCGGATGCTCTTCGACTCCCGCTACACGACCCAGGTTGCGGAGTCAGTCAGCAAGCGACCCTACTACACGACGATCAGAGATTTCGACGAGGAGTTCGGGCGGGCCATCTCAGCTATTGATGATCACCTTACGGGCGAAGCGAAGATCGTGGCTGGCCCCGAAGAGGCGGTCTTTACTGACGAGGATGCTCTTGTCAACCGCCTCCTACTAAAAACCCCTGTAGTCGGCGGCGCACTTAAGCGGTCATCCAACTCGTTCAGCGTGGGCCTGGCAGCACTTCGCTACGACATGGCTGAGAAGTATTACGTCCTGGGTAAACAGGCTGGCCGCACTGAGGTGGAGATCATCGACGATTTCAAGGTGATCGCCCACCTGAGCGGGCGTGGATCGCTTGGCCCTGGCGAACACGTGGCAGGCGAGATCTCCCAGCTCTCCTGGGCGCCGCGTTGGCTTGCATCCCGCGTCCAAATACCCCTTGACGTGCTTACGCGCTCCAAGCACGCACGGATGCTTGCTGTCCGTGGCGCTCTTGGCGCGGCTGGGACGATGGCAGGAATCCTGGGCATGGCGGAACTCGCAGGCGCGGACATCGATGTCGATTCTCGCAGTGCGAACTTTGGCAAGATCAAGGTCGGGCCAACTCGTCTGGACGTGACGGCTGGCTTTGGGCCGCTTATCCGGTTCGGCACCCGGCTGGGCGTTGAGTGGTCGGGCGGGCGGGGAATGAAGGATGATCTGGGCCGCCTGGTGGACTGGGATACAAAGCAGGGCTTGTTGCGCTTCATCGAAGGCAAGGCGGCTCCTCCTGTTGGGATCATCCAGGACATCTGGACGGGCGAAACCTTTACGGGCGAAAAGTTGCGCTGGGACGTGGCGACGGTCAAGCGCGAGGCGTGGAACCGTTTTGCGCCCTTCATCGTTGAAGCAACAGTTGACGCCGTTCGCCAGGGTGGCCCGCTTCATGCGGCGTTTGGCATTGCCGAGTTTGTTGGTCTGGGTACGCAGTCCTATACCCCTGGCTACGTCGAGCGCGCCGAGTTGATCGCCGAAGACGTAGAGACCGGACTAATCGATCCTGACGACTATCCCGAGCTCGACAGGCGACTACCGCTTGACATGGGCGAGCTGCACCCACAAGATCGTCATGCCTTCAAGAAGCGCCACACTGATCGGCTTGAGGATATCACCAAGCAATTCGGCGACAGCCCTACTGCCGCAGCAGTCGAGCAAGCCGAGAAGTTTGAGACCGAAGCTGCCACCGACGTTAGCGACTTGGCTGACCAGGTAGAATCCGGTCGGATCACCACTGCTGAGTTTGCTGAAAAGGTAAACGACATTCAGACATCGCGGCGCCACCAGTGGGAGGTCGTCTCGGGCATTATGGAGGCGCAGGGCCGCGACCCCGACGATAACCCCGAACTTCCTGGTTCGCTCGTACAAGACCTCTACGATTACGGTCAGATTTTCGACAGCCACCCCGAGGCCGACCTAAACGACGCCGAGCGGGACGCGATGCGGGGTGATCTTGATCGCTTCTTTGAGCGCATCGGCTCCGCGCGTGAAACCCGCCTGCGTGATAACACCAGCGTCGGCCTGCGCGACGTACCCCTCTTTGTCGAGTACCAGGACGCCAAGCGTCTACTGCACGAGAGCGGCTATTTTGGGCGCCGCGATGACGCCTGGGCGGCCGTTCAGGAGTTCGCGCTGACCCGAGGCGACCAGCTCCCCAACGATCCCGACGACTACCAGCGCCAGCTTACCGAGCAAGCCATAGAGGAACGTGGCTTCGACCCGCACACTGCCGCAGACTATGCCGAGCGCAATATCTACGTTCGCCGATGGGATCGCGAAAGCTCTCGCGCGCTGCGGGACTTCATCGAGACTGACCCCGAAGCGATCATCACCGCCGTCCGGTGGGGCTATAAGGAGGAGCTGAGCCGACGCGAAGTCGCGATCCTGCGTCGCATGGGCTACGATCTCTCAGCGGGCTACATTCCGCCGCCTGATAGGGGTTACTAGCCTGCAACTTCAACTTGACACACAGGCGCATTCTATGATACACTATACACTGACTATAGGAGGCGGCCACTATTATGCCCAAACGTACTGACCCCTGGATGGAAGCGCGTCAGGATGCCTTTGTGCGGTATCAGCGCACCAAGGCAGACAACGCCCAAACGACCGAGACCACGCCGGCGGATTCGACCAATGGTGCTGGCCCTACCGACTCATCCGCAACCACAGATACTAGCAAGTCCGATGCTCAGAGCACGGACACGGAGAATCGTCCCGACGCAGCTCCGGCAACGCAGGACACCGAGACTCCCGGCGGCGCAGGTACCGATGAAACGGCCCCGTCCGCTGGTGACGAAACGGCTCCTGACGGTGCCGCCGCTGGCGCCGATACGACTCCTGACCTCGACGACGAGATGCTCTCAAGCATCTTCGACAGTTACGGCGACCGACTTCTCGGCACCGAAGCTGCGAAGAAGCGATTTGAGGAGACCGTTCGTACTGAGGTTCAGCGTCAGACACAGACGTTGCAGGAAGCACACCGTGTTGATGCTGAAGTAGGTGCTCTGATCCAGCAGGGAGAGGGTGCATACCAGGGAATGCTCTCTGTGCTGGAGTCTGCGCGCGCTGAGCTCAACAAGGCGGCGCAGGGCAGTGAGACTATCGAGTTCGACCCGAACGTACTAAACGAGGGTGTTTTCGACCAGTTCGACAACAACCTCCGAACCTACGGGTCGGCCATCGTGGCAGAGGTACGAGGGCGGCACAACCGCGACCTCGACCGTGCTGTGCTCGGTGTACTCGACACGCTGCCAAAGCTATCGGACGATCAGGCAGAAGAACTGCGGACGATGATCAACAACGCGCGCCGAATGGAGCGCGATCCGAGGCAGACGGCCCAAGCCTTCTTCTACGCCCTTGATCAGCTAGTGAGATTCGTGGCGCAGCACGCGCGTACTATCGGCGCGGCCGATGAACACGTGCGGACTGAAAAGCGTTCGGACGTGGCGAAGAAGATCGCAGACGCGAACGCGACCAAAGCGGCCGCCGCGAAACTGAGCGCGCAGCGGGGCAACCTGCCGCCAGAGACGCCCGGTGATGCCGGTACAGTAACCGGTGCTAACGTCGAAGCGACTCAGGCGTTCTACGAGAAGCGCAAGAGCGAAGGCGCGAACGCGGCCGAACTCGACCGCATTGTGGCGGCAGTGGCGCGCCGTGTCGCTTTGGGTCAACCTGTTTAGCAGCTAGTCAGTAATCAACTAGAGAAAGTGAAATAAATCACAATGGCCGTAACAGATAGGGAAATTACATCAACTACCCACTCGGCGTTCGCGCCAACGGTGTGGGCAAGTGATGTTCGTGATGTGTAACTAGCGTCACGTAACTTAGCTCAATTGCTGGAAACTCCCAAGAGCCAGCGCAGACTTATGAGGTAACACATGCGCGGACAAACGGACAATCAGCAGGGTAAGACGGGTGAGAGCCTAAAGCACTGGTTCGGTGGCTTCTTTGATGGAGAAGGCACAGTCTTTGTGGGACGTTCTCTTTACAAACGAAAGTGGGAGACGTTTTCGCCAAGGATTGCTATTAACAACACAGACGTTGCCTTCCTTCCCATAGCCGAGGCTGCCCTACAAGCATTTGACCTCCCCTACCATGTGTATTGGTCAGAGCATCGGCGTAGTTCAAAGCATGCGCCACGCTGGATAATTACAATCGCTGGTTGGAAGCGGTGCCTTCGAGCGTCACAGGCGCTCCTAGACTACCTACACGGGGCAAAGCGCGATCAGTGCGAGGACATGATTGAACTGTGCCATTCACGGCTTCAGCAAACAGGCGCCATTTCGGGGGCGCATAACCCCTATACTGAACGCCAGACGTTGCTTATAGGCCGCTTACGAGGACGGCACACTCACTGGAATCCCGATCCCTCATCGACTACATGCTAAGCTGGGCTTTCTAGGCCCTGAAGGTATAGTCAGGCCCCTCTGGAAACTTAGGGGAACAACCGGCAATCGAGTACGAGGAAGTCCTCGCGTCGCTGTGCAACACG
>ERZ1292644.1345-Hain-H14-01um-R2-1345-length-12965-cov-5_pt1 | contig 12965 bp, 14 predicted proteins | sample MGYA00564402_ERZ1292644 | MGnify/ENA primary metagenome ERZ1292644 (study PRJEB36523, sample SAMEA6512644) | groundwater metagenome | collected 2019-01-09 | study: AquaDiva: Metagenomics assemblies of 32 groundwater samples | reverse complement strand
TCTCCGACCTGCTCAAGCATCAAGTCTCCATTCGTCACGTCAACAAGGACGGCACGTTCCTGCTTCCGTCTCCGCAGTTCTAGAGGACGATCCCCCGTTTACACAGCGGACTTCACTTCCGCTTATTCTGGCCGCCTGGCAACCTGAGCAAGGGCCGCAGCGGCAGCAGGGCAGTCATGTTCCAGCCTCTGTGTCGGCAGTCCCAGAGGACAACCCGCCGTTCTCTCAAAAAGGACGTGATCCGCTCTCTGCTGTCTTAATATCGTGGCAACCAGATGTGGGACCTCAGAGACAGCAAGGTCGTCATGTCCCCATCTCGGTATCCGCTGTAGCGGAAGATAATCCACCCTTCGGACTCAAACAACCGATTTTCCCTATTCTTGCGGCGTGGCAACCAGACCCATCTACTGCTTGGCTGGAAAGGTGGTCTACACGCTATGTTCCGATCTCTGTTTCGGCAGTTCCCGAAAATGATCCGCCATTTGGGGTGCCTCAAACTTCGCTTTCTTCAATTCTTCGTGCTTGGCAGCCTGGTCCCCCATTACCGCCGAAAGGACCTCCATTTCCGACTGAAGGAGTGACGACAGCAGATCAGCCGCCGTTCGGGGTTCCTTCTCCGTCCTTGTCGATTATTCTTCAGGCGTGGCAACCTCTCCCGGCAACTACATGGTTGGAGCGATGGTCTCCAAGACATGTTCCTGTTTCCGTGTCGGCAGTACCGGAAGACAATCCACCGTTCAAGATTCCTGCTCCTTCAACAAGTTCTATTCTCCGTTCTTGGCAGCGTGATGTTCCGTTCTTACAGGCTAGAGTGTCAGTACCGCAAGAGGCGGTGGCTGGTGATAACCCTCCATTTGGTATTCCAAGCCCATCACTGACAACGATCTTGCAAACGTGGCAACCAGGCCCGCCGACCCCACAAAGAAGTGGCCCATTACCTCTTATAGTCACAGCCGTTGCGGAAGATCAGCCACCGTTTGGACTTAAACAGCCGCTCTGGCCTATTCTTGCAGCATGGCAGCCAGATCCACCAACTATATGGATAGAGCGCTGGGCCACCAGACATCTCCCAGTTGAGATTTCTGCCGTCTCACAGGATAATCCGCCCTTTTCTCAGAATGGACGGACTTCGTTATCAACGATCCTGAGTGCGTGGCAACCAGATACTAGGCCACAACCCCAACGGGGAGCGCATGTCCCACCATCCGTCTCAGCGGTCCCGGAAAATAATCCTCCGTTTGGGGTTCCCCATCCGTCACTGAAAATAATTCTCTCCGCTTGGCAACCACCGGCATCTGTAACATGGGTAGAGCGCTGGTCTACCCGACATATCCCAGCCTCGATAGCGGCGGTAGCAGAAGATACTCCACCTTTCTCCCATCAGGGGCGCGGCCTTCTCTCACAGATTCTGAATCGTTGGCAATCAGACTGGTGGATGCAGAAACAACAGGGCGGATATGTTCAACCTGTTGCTGAGTCGAATATTATCTATGTCGTAAAAAAGACGGGGATTTTTCTAGCTGGTGCGCAACGCCAACAAGTTTTTCTTGCCGGTGCGGTCGCCTCGCAGGCGAAAGGAGAGGGCTAGTCGAGGTGTTTCCAGGTTTTTCTATGAATAACATTATTAGCAGTGCCACTATTGATGCTAAAAAGAGCAGATATTTCCTTGTTGGATTTTACCTTAGCCAGCATGCGAATTTGTTTTACTTTTTCTTCCGTAAGCTTTGCTAGATAGTGAGATTCCCCATGGAAAAGTCTTCCTTTTTTGCTTGCGTCTCGAATGTTATCTTTTTGAGTTCCAACAAACAAATGATCAAAGCGCACACAGGGAGGATTGTCACATTTGTGGCATACCTGAAGATCATTTGGAATATGACCGTAAGCAAGTTGATACGAGAGACGATGAGCTGCATAACGTTTGCTAAGATATTGAAATCTCCCATGTCCAAATCGCATTCGTTCACCTTGCCATTCCCAACACGATCCAAGTTCTTCCCTAATAATGGGACCGTCTTTTTTTACTTTCTGCCAAAAGCGCTCTTCTATTGTCGGCTTAGGTGGTCTTTTAGCGTGATATCTTCTGTTGTTGGCCTTATTGGCACATTTTTTACAGGAAGAATATAGTCCATCTTTATGTCTTTTGTGGGAATGAAATTCACTAGCGGATTTAGTGGTATGGCAGACTGGGCAAGTCTTTTCTAGCATAATCACCTCCTGAAGTGTCCTGGATGGGAACGCCATGCCCGGCCAGGAAACCGGGCTTCAAGCCGTCGCTCTAGGCGCTTAGATATGATAACCTAAACTAGGGGATGAGTAAATGCCAACACCAAAGCGAGCTTCGATATGGGAGGACGGCGGTTGCTTCCTGATGGGTAGAATCCTCGGCAACGATGGGGCTTATCTCACCCAGGCTACGACCAGCTCCATCACCTATCTCGTCCATGATATTACTGCCGGGGCGGATGTTACTTCAGGATCTTTGACTGTCAGTAGTGTTATTTTTGACACTTTGCAAAATGACGGGCGCTGGACGGAAGATACCACCGGCTACAATTTCGGCCATGCGGCGCAGGCATCGTGGTTTGCGACGCCGGATCATACCTATCGAGTAGAGTATAAATTTTCGCCTACGAGCGGCCAGGTATTCTGGGTTGTGTTTGAACTCATTGCCTCTGCGCTCTATACTTCGTGACATGATGAAAAAGCCAATTGGGGTTCTTCTCCTTCTTATTGTTGCGCTATTCGTTACGTACCTTATATGGGTAGGGTTCTCCTTTAGAAAAGAGGTTCCTTCCTTTGAACCTGGCCTCCTAGAGATGGAGTCCCAGTCTTTCCTTGCCCCCTATACTTTCTCCGAACCGCAGGCGTGGGCGCTAATGACAACCTGCGTAGATGGCACAGTAACACCCCATTATCAGTGGTGCTTGCAGGGTGGGGGAATGAGGCAATAGTATGGCAGAGGCATTGTTCGAGGAGGGACTTTTTGAAAGTGGGCTATTTGAGGGGGATGCAAACAGACATGCTACCTATAACGCTATTCCAGGTCCATTTCGTCTGATATGGTCGAATTTAGTAGACGAGTCAGCCACCTTGCTGACGCCGAGTTCTGCCGCCATTAACATTGAGAACATCCGCACGCTCCACCGAAAACGAGTCTGGCGCACAAATGCACGAATAAATGAAACCTTGACATTAGACCTGCAATCAACGACGAAAAATATACGATGTTGCGCCCTGACCGGGTACAACCTGACTTCTACTGCCACTGTGCAACTTGCGTATTCTGATAACGGATCTACATGGACGCAATTGGTGCAGTCTACCGTTGGGAACTATACGACTCTATTTTTTTTCTTTTCCTTGCTCAATAACCGCTATTGGCGACTGACCTTCAATGATGCTGCGAACGCGAATCCTTACATTGAAGTCGGTCGGATTTTTCTAGGGGACTACTGGGAACCTGCCGCTACCGTCTTACGTGGATGGTCCATCAAGGTCATAGACCGTTCGGAAGTGCAACGGTCTGTCGGTCAGCAGAAATGGACGAATCAGAAGGAGGCGATTACACAGATTGCGTTTCAGTTACCGCCGCTCAATGAAACAGACGCGATTAAGAATTTCCTCAACATCGTGCGGCGCATCGGCCTGAGCCAGGATATTTTTCTCAGTCTGATGCCCGATGCCAGCGCTACCTATCGAGAAGTGACAGGATTATATGGGCGATTTGTGACTATCGCCGGCGTCGGAAGCGTCAGTTCCTTCGTCTATGATGCCGGAACCGTTGTATTCGAGGAGTCGTTTTAGCGCAAAATAGCTTGAATATTACTCGGGTTTTTGCTATAGTTACGGGGGCCAAGGATGCTTGAACATCCTTGGCCCCCTCACCACAACGAAGGAGAAGTTCGCTATGGGTAAATTCATTGATATCACAGGTCAGAAGTTTGGGCGATGGACCGTGCTCTCACGGGCAAAAAATCAGGGAACAAGAACTATGTGGGAAGCCCAATGTGAGTGTGGAAAGACTCGCGAGGTCTCGGCTATTCACATCAGATGGGGACGATCTAAGAGTTGTGGCTGTATCAACGTGGAGAAGCTTACGGTCCATGGCTTATACAAGTCTCCTGAACGCGGGGTGTGGTCTGGTATGCAACAGAGATGCACTAATCCTCGTTCACCGGAATTTCATAATTACGGGGGTAGGGGTATTAGGATATGCCAGAGATGGAAGTCATTCGGAAACTTTTACGCTGACATTGGCCCACGCCCATCGTCTAATCTTAGCATTGATCGCATAGATAATAACGGACATTACTCTTGTGGTAATTGTGAAGAATGTAGGGCGAACGGATGGCCTGCGAATTGTCGATGGGCAACAACGGCGGAGCAATTTGCTAACAGGAGAAATAGTTGCCTCTTGACGTATGGTGGGAAACCCCAGGTTCTTGCTCAATGGGAAACAGAATATAACCTTACTCATGGGTTGCTTAAATATAGAATAAAGGCGGGGTGGACGATAGAACAAGCATTGTCTCTTCCCGCAGAAAAAGGCCGGCTGTTGATTCATCGACTATGACTTATTTGTAAAGTTGTTTAATTTTTTCCATGGTAATGGGGCGGCTTCTGTCATAAGAGGTAGCGGGGAGAATCTCCATGGTTTTCCATTAGGGGCCTGCTGGCGCGCCCATGCTGCCATTCGTTTTATGGATTCCCGCCATCCTACACGTTCTTCGTATCCAAGCAGCTCTTCGCTCCGAGCAAAAGTCGCGAAGGCGAGAGGAACTTCTCCATATCGAGGCGGAGTGTGGATAATTTCCACTTTCTTTTCGGGAAACTGCTCAATGACGACTTGTGCTAGTTCATCAATCGTCACTGCCTCTTTTCCCCCTACATTAATGATAGTTTCTGTCAATGTTTCATTAAGAATTGCCCTAATAAAGCAAGGAAGAGAGTCTTCGATAGCGGAGAATGCCCTTTTATGGTTCTCCCCAAAAATATAGAGAGGCTCGCCCAGTAGGACCCGATTACAGAAAATAGCCGCTACGTTTCGGAACGGATCTACCATACTCTGGCCAATTCCGATGACATTATGCGGCCTCAAAATCACGTATGTAAAGCCATGCACAGGCGCTAACTGCTCGATCATCATCTCCATTGATAATTTATTTACTCCGTAGACATCCACCGGAGCCCTTTTGGCTTTTTCGTCGAAAGGCACACGCCCTTCGCCATAGACACTCATGCTAGAGAAAAACACAAATCGCTGCATCTTATGAAGAATTCCTAGCTCAAGTAGGGTCGCGCCGATCATCGCGTTTCTATACGTAATGTCGTGAGGTGAAAAAAAACTCGCACCTTCTCTTGCGTTACTCGCGCAATGAACTCCGATCTCCGGACGGTGAGCGAGCATAGTCTCTTTCATGGCCGCATAATTCCCCACGTCTTGTTTGTAAAATAGGAACTGGTGCGGGTACTGGGCAAGCAGTGGGGCGACGTTCTCATGGAACCCGCCACTCAGATCATCGACCCCAATAACGAAGTGCCCACGCTTGAGAAGGTCCCGGCAGACCCAACTAGAAATGAACCCGGCTGCTCCGGTGCAAAGTATGCGCTTCATCTTTAATACCACCTAGTAACCTTTTGATTTTATAGCATTGTTGCGAACAATAACTTCCGCGACCTTTTTCTTTTAACCTATGTCGTTTTATGTGGAATAATACGCCACATGTATTACATATGCACTCCGTCCTTGCCGCTTCCATTCTTGGCTTATTGTGGTCTAATGTATGTTGTCCGTGTTCTTTTTTTTCTAAATTATCAAACCTATCGTCGCTTTTGTTACCGTTCTTGTGGTGAATTATGTACCGTGGAGTATCTATTACCTCTCCAGTATTTAACCACCAAACAATATAATATCTTTTTGTGTACCCACTCCCATAAGCCCTCGGATAATCGGGTCGGTAAACTCTAAAATATCCCCTATTATCTAAATAACCAGTATCCCAGTGGCCCATAGTCCAAGGTAATAACATACTTGACAGACCAGAGAGAATTTGCTATTGTTAATCCATGAGCAACGAACAACTCCCCGCAACACTTCTGGAAGCCGTCCGTTATTTCTCCGATCCTGATACCTGCCTCAATTTCATGGCCTCGTTTCGCTGGCCAGATGGGGTGCGGTGTCCTCGTTGCGGCTCTGACCAGGTGACCTTTCTGGAAAAGGCGAGAGTTTGGAAATGTCGCGGCAAACATGCGGCGCAAAAGTTCTCGATTAAAACGGGAACAATCATGGAAGACTCGCCCATCGGTCTGGAGCAGTGGTTGCCCGCTATTTGGCTCATTACAAACGCAAAAAATGGTATCAGCTCCTATGAGATCCATCGTTCATTAGGAGTAACACAAAAGACGGCGTGGTTTCTACTCCATAGAATCCGTCTTGCCATGCAGAACGGTTCTTTCGAGAAGATGTCCGGCACGGTCGAAGCCGATGAGACGCTGATCGGCGGGAAAGCCCGGTTCATGCACGCGGACCGTAAGGCACGTACTCTGAAAAAGGGGCGGGGGTCTGCTGGAAAAGCGATCGTCATGGGACTTCTGGAACGGCATGGGATCGACAAGAGCCAGAAAGTCATTGACACCTTGGACTACGACCCCAAAAAAGACAAAAAGGCGAGCCGTGTAAAAACCACTGTCATCCCCCATACCAAACGGAAAATCGTGCAAGGGGAAATCCGTGCGCATGTAGAACCCGGAAGCGAAATCTTTACGGATGCGCTCGCGTCCTACCAAGGACTTGACCCGGACTACATGCACCAGTTCGTTGACCATGCTGAAACCTACGTGAGCGGCAGGGTGCACACCAATGGTATGGAGAACTTCTGGTCGTTGTTGAAACGGTCTATCAAGGGAACCTACGTTTCCGTGGAGCCGTTTCACTTGTTCCGCTATCTTGATGAACAATCCTTCCGATTCAACGAACGCAAGCACACTGACAGTGAACGCTTTATGGATGTCGTCTCTTCCATTGTAGACAAACGGCTCACCTATAAAGAACTCACCGGGGAGCATCTCCCAGCAAGCGACCCTTCACACAATTAGAAGAGAAGAGACAGCAGCGCGGGAAGCGCCGCTAGATTTGTTTTTGGCTGAAAACAAAAGAGGCAGAATATTCTGCCTCTTTATGAAGCCTTCCGAGGGTTCGTTTCCCAAGAAAAGCATCGGTTGTCACCCGAGCTTACATTTTTGCACGGGCAACTTTTCTTGGCAAGAGAAAAACTACGTGGAGCCGAGGGGAATCGAACCCCCAACTATCGGGTGACAACCGATTGCTCTCCCGTTGAGCTACAGCCCCACGCTAACCGTTATAACAAAATTTTACGGACAGCTCAATGTCAAACATTGGCGTGACATAAGCGATAATGTTTGACATTAAATCTTGACTTGCCCGCAAAATACCGTTATTGTTTCACTATGGAAAACCAAGATCGGGAACTTGTTGAATTAACAGTCCGCAATCTTCGGGAGCTTGTTCGCGGCCTTGAAGTGGAGAGAACAAAAATTGAACAAAAAATCTCGGAAGTTAAATCGAACATCCAGCGATGGGAAGTGGAACTGCGAAATGGAGAACACGTTGATGTTGATGAGGAAGGCAAACATCAACGACGGAAGAAAGGGGAAAATATTCGTATCTTACGGGAGTTTTTTGAATCCAACCCCGGTATTGCCCTTACCGTCCAGGAAGCAGCAGAACGAACTGGGTTAGCACATAGTTCTATACAAGTCGTATTTATGAAAGAAGAAAGTGGATGGGAGAGGCATGAAGATAATAAGTGGAGATTGATACAAAATAAGAACGGCCCACTATCCTCTTAGATAGCGGGCCGTTATGACTTTGGCGGCGTGACTGATCGGCAAGGTATCGGGTTCGCAACCCTGAGTTAGATGTAGTCGGTTTCCAGGCCCCCTACATCTAGGCAGGTTCGACTCCTGTCGCCGCCTCCTTATTGGCTCTTCCCTCAGCAGAAGGAATAAACGATGTATCGTATTACACCGCTTGGCCAGTTTTTTATTCTACCGAGAGGCCCACCATAAGTCAAGAAAGTTAGGCATTTAATCGAAGGGTAAGGTTACGGTTCTCATAAAACCGTAACCTCTAAGGCCATTGCCGCCCGGCCCGAAACCAAGCGGGAACGCCGTGAAGCAAAAGAAAGATGCAATATCTTTCCGGTCTCTGCAAGGTCCCTCTGAAGTGGGCGGCCTCTATCTATGCAGAAAAGCGGTAACTGCTCTTAGTGGGTTTTCCACTCTGACCGAGGAAGCAATTGATTTTCCCTAATAGGGCAACGCTATCAAGCGGAGTAGGGATAGAGAGTCTTACCGCGAATGGACGGCCAGGATGAAGCTGATCCCACATAGAATCTTTCGTTCATCAACCAGTCGGGGCACTTTCCGCGGCCTGCGACTCGCTTTGTTTTCGTACTCGTGTCACCCAAGGCGCGAAGCGACCTTTTACTCTCCGAGCAAGACTTTCCCATGTGTGCTGTCCTGCCTCTTTTGAGAGATCTATAGCTGTTTCGACCGCATCTCTAGTTCCCGTTGTAATTGGTTTTTGGTGTTCCTTCTTAAAGCTTCTAGAGTTCATTTTTCTGTTCCTCCTTTAGACGCCCTATAGCAGTGAGCTTTGTTAGGTGAGGATAAAGAGTATCCACTATAGTTTGCTGCTCTGGGGTAAGAGAAGAGACTTTGATACCGATCTTGCGTGCTTCCTCTGCTCCGATAAAAAATCCATGCTCAGGATAATTTTCAACTAAATGACGAGCAAGTGCATTTGCGTCATTCAGGGAATAATAAGGCCGCAATAATCGTATCGCGTATTCTTCAGCAACTTTAAGCGCACGCGACATCTGCGTGTAATGAACAGTATCAATCTTTTCAAAAAGGGGACGCATCATATCCGTGACAAAGCGAAGTATCATGGGGAGAAGTGTCTCAACCTTCTTTCCTGTCTTCGGCAACAGAAGAAGCATTGTTCGGTCAATCGCATCTAAAGAAAAGGCATGTAAACGCTCCAGCGATTGCACTTCATCAAGGGCAGACACGGACTCTTCTCGTTCCGTATCAAGAATTTGCGCATCGAGAGGACCAAGTTCCGCATCTTGGCCCATCAAGACGGTATCGGCCCCGAGTGTCAGTAGAGTTGCTGCGCTTTTAGCATATCTGGGGACTATAGCAGTAAACCCCCCACAACGGTGTCGTAAAAACATCGCAAGTTGGTAGGTGCACTGTGCATAGCCTCCTGGGGAATCTATAAGGAGCGCCACGGGTTTATTTTCAGGTAGTTCGGCGCGATCCGTAAAGAGCGCATCACAAAGGGAACAATACTTGCAGGGGTGAAAGTTTTCCTTATTCTTGGAGACCAAAAATTCACGACTACAGTTTAGGCAAATTTTGGGGATTATTTTTGGAGGTTGCCACATTAGGTACACCTTTAGGCTTATCCCACCATGCGGACTTGCACCTAGGACAGATACGAATTTCCCTATGGCGCGGAACCCAGGAATGATCGCACCGCAAGCAAAGCAGGAGGGGAATGTTCATAACAACCATAAGGTATACCTATAAGTAAGAGCTGTCAAGTGCGTAAGGTACGTTTTGACATTATCAACCTTTTCTTCTCACTACAAAGTTAAACGCCAGATTATTTTTCAATGTATCGAACTCTTCTATCTTAAACTCCGGTTCTGCAACGAGCAATGGACAGAGAACATGAAGATAGAAAGACGAAGCACTCCAAGCATGTTGAAAATCCAACTCCTCGATGAGGTCTGTTCCCCGATATCGCAGCGATGCGGTATTGTCGAATAGCACGCCCAACAACACCCCTTGTGGCGCAAGCACTCGGCTCCATTTCTGAAGTACCCCTACTATCTCTTCTCCCTGACACCGCGCTTTCTTCCGTTCTTTCTTGTCCGCCGGTAATGGTGTGGTGGTGCAGAAGACATGTGGAAGGGTTGCCGAGACCACCAAGCAGGAGAAGGAATGTGGTGCAAATAGCCATTCCAGGCTCGTTGGTAAGTCGTAGCGATGCGCCAACGCCTGATCTTTATTTGATAAGGTAAAACAAAATGGAAGGCATGGAGTAACCAGAGAGAGGCCAATGTTCCCATTCTTCGTAGCATCTAAAGTCCAATAATAATGGAATGCTTGAATTTGCAAATCGGCAAGGCTATCTAAACGAGTCGCATCCATGCGCCAGGGTTCTTTGGAGTGGCGATAGTCGAAGTTGGGAAAATGTTCAAGAAGAGAAGAAAGATTAGTCATTGCTTATAGACGATTGCACCATGCGCGGCATATGTTTTAGGCTAAAAAGCACAATAGCTTCAATACAGTCACCACATAGATTCATTTCCTGCGGATACTTTTCTTCCATTCCAGTGAAGAAAATTGTTGTTCGTATCCCATCAAGAGTAAGCACTATCGTTGCGGGTGCTAGGTGAAGATCTCTTCCAACCCTCTTACATTTATCACAACAGAGATTGTCTAGGTATTTTGCGTAGTTCATTCCCTCTTCGTAGGTGCGATGAACTGTTTGGTATTTAATGGGATTGTCAAGATCAATTAAGTTACGTGATTTCTTCCGCAAACTGGGGAAAAGGTGGGTCAGTTGAGAGAGAATTTCAGTCATGTTAATTTCCTTGTCAGCTGCCAGAATAATTCAACGGTCTCATTATCTTCATTCCAGAGACCTACTGACTGAAGCATTTCCCTAGCGCGGTGATAGTAGGTCTCTTGATTCAGGACCTTTCTCTGACAATTCTTCGCTATCTGTCTTGCATCTGTCGGGTGATCCTTTACCCATTCCATTACCATTCCCATAGTTGCTTGGGATGGCCAGATTTCATGCCAATCACCTTTGGACTGGACATCAACTGGACAGGGGATGTAATGCTCCCACAGCTTGAAGCCAAGCCGATCGAACAGATAGGTATGGTCAGAGGCAATACAAATGCCCATCGCAGCAGCCTCGAAGAATCTGACCTTAATTTCTTCCTGACCGTTACAATTATGGTAGGTGAGAAGACCCCGGTTATGGAGTTCAACAAACTCTTCTGTCTTGCGGAAACCACTCTCTACCGTGAAATTACCCGACAATCCAGAACAGAGATCCTGCCTATACCCATACATAGTTGCGAGGAGAACAAAATCAACATCTCTCGTTAGTCCTAGATCCCTATGTACCCAAGGAGCCGCAGCGCCCGGCATATAGCTCCAGCGGGAGTCTTGTACGAGCCTGGGTTGCGCCCTTACTCCAAACGGATGATTGATGAATCCTTTTGTTGCTTGGAAAGCGTCAATCCGATTGAAGTTCTGTTCCCATCCGTCAAAAGACCAAAGAATACTCGGAATGTCAGTCTTTGGGATTATATCGTTATGGTATGTTTCTTCGTGATAGATAATAAGGTCTGGCGCTCCGATCTGAGCCTTACAAAGATCGACATAGTTGGGGACTTCCCATCGCGAACCGGGATTTAACCTCAGGTTAATGTAGGGGAAGATGTCTTCGGGCCAGTCTATGTCTCCGTGCCTAATGAAGATTGGACCTACTCGATAGACCTTAGCCCCTATATGTTCAAACGCTTCCGTGAGGTAGCGGAATGAACCAGCTGGCCAATAGGGGCCTACTGCAAGGATGGTAAGTGGTTTCATTACTTCCCCCTCAGAAATGAATCTATCACCTCAGTAGCCCCAATCGCTCTGTTCTCCCAGGTGTGACGTTCCAAAACATAATTTCTAGCTTTGAATCCCATATTCTCTCGTTCGGTAACGTCAGCTAATAGCTCAGTAATGATACGTTTGACATAAGCATATTCAACGCCGAAGTTGGAATAGAAAGGCCGATAGCGAGAAGGGTAGAGTCGAGCGCCTCCTTCACCCATGAGTGACCTGAATGAAGGGAAATGGATATCGTCGGCTACTAATGCTCGCCCCGCCGCCATTACCTCAAAATTCCTTATCGAACAATCGTGGAGAATGCTCCGATTAAACCCAATCCGACCTTGCTGAAGCTTTCGGCAAAAGTCTGGGGTCTTCCATGTATCACTATAAATTCTCGTATTGAAGTCGCCGCTTAATCGTAGGAGAAATTCTGCTCGCTCTGCGTAATCATAACTTGGGGGCGGCCCAGCATAGCGTTGGCCTTTTTTGATGAACTGATCTAGGGGCGGGATGCCGGAGTTCCCAACAAAAATAATATCGCAGTCTGGCTCATCTCGAACTTCAGGGGGAAACCTGCTAGCTTCCACAGCAGGCCATAGGATATCTACTACTGGTGCCGTATGCTTAAAGAAAGGTAGGTAGGCTCCTTGACCAACAAAAACGATATCGTAGTCCCCTTCTTTTATCAGCCGCATATGTAGCTCACCAGCCCTATGCTGATCCGTACTATAGAAACAAGAAACGATTCCTTTTGGCTTTTTTCCACAGAGAGCCCCGCGTGGGTCGATGGCAAAGATGACATCCGGGGTCCAGGGGGAAACACTTAAGACCTTCTCGTAAGAGTAATAGTGGGGAAAGAGTGTGTCGGGGAGGATAACGTCTGATTCCTTGGCCTGTACCGCCTGCTCTCCGTAGGTGTTGGAATAGTTAGGCCCCACAGTCCAAACGTCATGGCCTAGCTGCCGTAGCGCTCTTGCTAGGCAAATGTTTGAGCTAAACTCTGTTTCTCCGAGTCCCGTTAATATAGTAATTTTCATAGCTTCCCTTTACGTAGTCTTTCAGTAGGTCTCTCGCGGTCGTCATACGATCTCCTCATCTGCCACAAATCCCTTATGCATGACAAAACTCATCCTCGGGCACAGCTTGTAGTATCCTAACTGCCCACAGCGATCATCCATTTCTAAGTCATACCCTGATCCCTTATAGCCCCACTCACCGATCCTACGGGCGTCGGATGTGCGCAGCAATGTTGG
>ERZ1292644.1344-Hain-H14-01um-R2-1344-length-12965-cov-6_pt1 | contig 12965 bp, 18 predicted proteins | sample MGYA00564402_ERZ1292644 | MGnify/ENA primary metagenome ERZ1292644 (study PRJEB36523, sample SAMEA6512644) | groundwater metagenome | collected 2019-01-09 | study: AquaDiva: Metagenomics assemblies of 32 groundwater samples | reverse complement strand
TGGTACGTCCTCCCAACCGTCTAATTCTCGCAGGCTTTCTGCAACAGCGTCCAATTTCTTCAACACCGCAGCCTTCAGCTTTGACGTGCTTAGGGCGCTGTAGATTAACGACAACGGCAGAAGGCCGTCTAGTTCTGTAGTAGTATACTGCGCATTAACATATTCCAGTGCGATAAGTTTTGCGCCCTCCAGGAAAAAATATGCTATCCACGGGCTAAATAGCCAGCTTGGTAGGGTTCGCCACTCTAACCCGTGCGGCTGATGCCTAATGTCGTCTAGTGCGCCGTATGTAGTAGACAAGCGAATACGTAGGCCCTCTGGGGTAGAAAGGGCTATCGCAAACGGTACGAGCAGGTGAGACAACAAGGTTGAGAGTTTTGCACTAGGTGTTATAACGGGGGCTTTGTCCTGCTTGTTACTTGCGCCGTATGCCCCGATATGAATGTGACCGCCTATGGGATGGCGGGGGGTACCGTTTCCACATATCCACTCGTACTCCTGTAGAGCACGAGCAGGTTCTGAGTTTACAATCAAGTTTTGTAGGCGGTACACCACAGTTGCAGCACACGCTGAAGGGGCTGGTCTAAGCTCCGCAGGGCCACCAGCACCGTCGTACCCAAAAGACTTGTTAACGTGTAGGCTAGCAAACCCGTCTGCATTATACATATGCCCCTCGCGTAGAAGCAAAAATTCTGGGTCGCAGCCCATTGACAGGGGCTTGTAGCTCTTGTTTAGTGCTGGCTTGAGTTTCTTACTCGTCGTCCACATGGCAATCACTGTGATGAGTCACAAACGTTAGAGTTGCTGCACTCATATCGTCAACGTGCCCGCCGTATTCTCTCTTTTCACCGCACTTTGCACAGCTGGAAATATATTTACGTCCCATTCTAAAAACTGACAGGTATACCCGCTTGTCTAGCGGTATGCCGCGCCACTCACGCACTAGGTCATCCCAAGCAGCTATAGCAACCTCCTTTCCCCTTCAACTAGCATTATATTTCGGTTGTCAATAGCTCAATTTTGTCTTATAGGGGCAGGCATTACGTCTGACATTACATACACCGGCATTATGTATGACATTACATACACCTTGATGGGAGTAGTGGCATTGTGGCACGGGCGTGTAGAATAGCTGGCCCTTCAGTAATAAGTATACTGAAGCTGTCAAGGGGGGTTGCATATGCAGTACGCCTAATATATATGTTTACCTGTACGTTTATATATACGCCTACCATATATACTTACCTGTACGTTTATATACACACCTAACATGCATGTTGTACTAGTGAGGTTGCTATTGACAAGGGTAGTAGTATTCTAGTTGAAGCGGCAAAGGTTGCCACTTGGGTACGACATGCCCCTGAGGTAGGGCTTGACAAATGCCCTGGAACCTGCTAAGGTAGCTACAGTCAAGCTGAAAGGGAGGCAAGAGATGGACGACGGCAGGCTCACACATTTGGTGGACAACATCATCATATACTTGCGGGCAATGGGTATTGTTTCGGGGCCGCTGTCTGATCCCGTCCCTGAAACACCCCTACGACCATGGCCAGCTTCCACGGGTGGGGGTTACAACATCGCTAGCGCAGTGCCAAAGGACTCCAAAGTCCACCTAGTACAGACGGTGAGGGGTGGGATAGAGTTCTACGAGAAGATACGCCCCATATTCGAGCAAGCCTACGACGAGATAGGCCTGGGCTGGAAGGCCGCGGTGTCTCTTGATACGACGCTGTACTTCAAGTGTGCAGCTAGGGGGGCTAGTGAGGAGACTGTGGACAATTTCCTCGACTTCTGTGAGCGACGAGGCATGGGGGTAGTTGTGTTGTCTCTTGACGAACTCATGGATGTGGAGGACGAGGCGGAGCCAGAGTTCAAGCCCCTGGATATGGTGCCATTAGATGAGCAGGCTCTGAGGGAGGTGAACAAATGGGGTCTACGTGAGGCTAGAAGGCCTACAGATACCCGACGGCCTATTGCGGCAAAGATTCCAACTGAACATGAATGCCGCAGGGTATCTGCTGGTAGGGTCTTGCGATGTGATAAGTGCGACAAGAACACGGACTACCTGGTGTTGACTACATCTACCCGTACACCAGAAATCTGTGGCAAATGCCTACCAGGGTACAACGAGGAACGGGTAGCTAGGGGGAAACGGCCAGTATATGCTGGTGAAAGGATGGTGTATACATGAACTTCCCAGTTTACCGCAACGTCAAGATTTCGTACAAAAAAGTGGTCTACGTACCCAGAACGCCATCCGAGATGTATAACACTCTGGCGGTTCTGTGCGAGAAGGGGGGGTCTACCAAGTGGGCGTGATAAGGTGGTTGCTTATGTGGCGCAGACGAGCAAGTAGGAAGCGGGCGTACATAGAATTTGAGCAGTACGTGCGTGAAAGGTGCAGACAAGAGCAGGAGAAGGAGACACCATGACCACGCCCTACCTGACCGAGCTTGATGCGGAAATTGAACGCACAATCAATCTGCCACCTCAGCAGACGGGTGAGTGGCTTGCCTTACTCATGCGCCAGCGTAGTGGCTACCTGGCGGGCAAGGCCGAGGCCGACCCCGTGAAGGAGGCGCTTATTATAGCAGGCAAGGCTGCCTTGCATGATCTGGAGACTGTCGAGGGACTTTACGCAACTGATGGGTTTGATGCTTACGGAGACGCCCAAAGAAACGGCTGCGACCCAGAGGGCGCTTGGAACTGTTTTGTTGAGCAAACATTCAAGCTGAAGCATCCCTCCCTCTTCCAACTCTGTACCGCCATCGCCCTGGCCGAGAAGGAGAAGCAGTGAAAGTTCAAACGTTCCCAACGATGGAGGAGGCATGGGCTGAGTCCGCCCGCCTGGAAGCTAAGGGCAACCGCCTGTGGGATGAGTCCCTCCGCCTGTGGCCTGAGGCCGACCACCTGTGGGCTGAGGCCGATCAAGTTGTCATAGCAACTGCCGAGGCCCTCTTTGGCAAGGATGCCGTGATCGACTGGGAAAAGCGGACTGTCACGAGGAAGGGGACAGCATGAGCATCATAACGGCCAAGTGGCTCATAGACTGCCACGCTTGTCCTGAGCAGATAGAGAAATTCGCCACCCTCTGGCCCAACGGCGTGGAACTGACGCCAGAAGTCGCAGAAGAGGCATACCGAGAGGGCCTAAACACCATCTGGGGAGCCTGCCACATGATGACAAATGAACAACGGAGGGCATTCATCATCTGGACGCTTCGCCAGCGCCAGCCGTATCTGGTGATGCTTCTAAAGCGAGCTGGGATGTCTCCATCCGCCGACGTGGACGGGACAGGCTTGAAACTGGTCACCCTGGTGCTAGAAAACACATGGAAGGCCACACAAACCGCACGGGAGGCCGTACAAGCCGCTTGGGAAGCCGTATGGGAAGCCGCACGGCGCGCCACACGGGACGTGGGAGACGCCGCACAGGCCACATGGAACGTCATATGGGACGCCGCATGGGCCATACGGGCCGAAGAGGAGGCCACACGTCCCGCAGAGGAGGACGCACAGGCCGCATGGGAAGTCACATGGATGGTCGCACGGGAGGCGAGAGACGTTACATGGGACGCCGCACAGGCGGCTACATGGGAAGTCGCATGGGAAGCCGCACGACGGGAGCAGCATGACTACTGCGTAGCGTTATTGCTGAAAGGAGAAACTGACCATGCATGAGCCACTTGTTATACACAAACGGGCAGTGTCTAGCCCCAATCAAACTTTGTGCGAACAGCCAGGAGCTAAGATTTACCTAAGCTCCCGTGTGACCTGTGTTGAGTGTCTAACCAGGTTGGAGGTGCCAAAATGAATTACTACGCAGACGGCGAGGGTAGTTGCCCAACCTGCCCAAAGAATAACGTATTGCTTTTTTGGTGCCCAGGCTGTCTTATGTTTATCTGTACCCGTTGTCGGACAAAGCACGAAGAGTTTGACTCGCCACAGACTATTGAGGAGAAAACTGACCATGCATGAGCTTTGGCTTTCAGACGATGAGATTGAATACTTGACGTGGCTGTTAATGGAAGCCTTAGTCCCCAACGATGTGGACATACCCGAGGATGAGTTGATAGGTGGCCTGCTAGAAAAGGTGGTAAGTCTAGTATGACACATAAAGTGCCAAAAACAAAGCGGGGCTGTTATAAATGCGGGTCTGTCTGTGGAATTAGGGCGTGTCAAGTATGCGCTCACCAGGTTCTCTGCAATAGGTGCGCTCCAGGGGCGAACAAACAAGGCGGGCACTAGCGTAAAAGATGAAGATGCAGAATTCCAACTTTCAAGGGAGGGTTTAAGTGGATATACTAGAGACAATCTGGCGGGCTGCCAAACCTGGTACGCCGTATTTTCCCGCAACAGTGTTTCTTAGCATCTTCGATGTGCCATTAGGACGGCCTAGGCGGTGTGATGATTTGTGGGCGGACTGTGCGGGAGGGTTGATAGTCCACCTGATCTCGGGCACGGCCATAGTTGAGTATCTAAATTGACAAAATATGCTGTCGCACGTACCAAAACCCACAGGCGGGATATGCTTAGACCCAACAACACCCTATGTGGTTATGCTGGCCCCAAAACATACAAGCTCAATCGTGTCACTTGCGCCGATTGCATAAACAGCATTGGCGGCCCGCTGAACCCCATTCTCTGTAAGTACAGGTAAGTGCCCTGCCGTATGTCTGCGAGGGCGTGTGTGTCGCGCGCACGCGTATACGCAAAAAAAGTTGCTTTTTGCAACTTACTTGTTTTTGACTACCTTGTATGGAATTCGTCGAAACTGGTCGAAAAGTCTACGCTTTCTGGGCTTGACGGGAGGGGCCAGGTATGGTATTGTATCTGTAGCTTCAAAAGTAGCCAACGGGGGAACCCATAGACACAGAAACAACCGCAAGGTGAACCAGCCGACCTACTTGGCCTAGCTGGTGAAACAACGAACGCTAGGGACGTATCTGGCCTCTAGGGTGTGAATGAACAGACGCACACCACTTCAACACACAACCTTTGGAAGGAGAAATTCAGTGACTGCTACTGCAAAAAACATCATCAAGGCCACCACGCCAGAGCCTACGCTCAGGGACGTGGTCAACCTGTTGGGTAGCTTTGCACAGCGTCTTACGGCCCTGGAAGAAAGGCCCGCGGCGGTCGTGGCCGACAAGCCTCCCAGGGCGCGGGTGGCAGACGTGAGTGAAATGCTGGCCGCGCACCGCAACTTTCTACCCAACGGCACCAACGGGGAACTAACTATCCCTGGTGGCCTGCGGTACAGCGTGAAAATCCTGTCCCAGGACAGGCACGGCAAGCTCCAGGAACAGACGGTGGAGAAAGGCCGAGGCGGGCCTGACAGAGTCCGCGCGGCGATCAGCGCCATACAGAAGGGCGGGGCTTCTGTGACGGGGATCGAAAGGGCGTAGCGTCACAACAAGGGTACGGCCAGGGCCTATCCCCTCTCGTACCCTACCAAACACAGAAGGGAGAAGCATGAGTTGTCCGCACGGGTTTTTTCACCTGGACTATGCGCAAGGCGAAGACACTCAGTGGCGCGATGGGGAGCCGTGTCCATACCTCGTTGAGCATACAGAAAGGCCGAGGGCCGGGTTCTATGCGCCGTTTGCGTGCAGAGCCAGACCCGCCACACAGGCCGCCATGCGCGAGCACGACACGGAACACCACTATAGCCGCTTGGCCATGAATGGCTGGCTTCGCAAAGCCCGGGCACGGTAGATTCACCCCTCCACGTGTACGTCATTCGGCGTATGCGTGGGGGGGTTTTTTTTGTGTCCCGCATATACCCTGCACCCCACCCCCGCGCCACAAGCGCACAAGCCGCCCCAGAGCAGCCTGTTCCCAGAGCAGCACTTTCCGCCCAGGTGTATGTCCAAGTACGTACTTGTACATATGTTTACGCCCGTGCGCACGTATGCAAGCTAGGGACGAAACGCTCCAAGCCCCACGGGGTGTATGAATGAATTCGGGCATGTATGCAGTTATTTTTGAATAAGTTTGCTATTTTTTGCAATTTTAGCGACGAATACTATGGATGGGGTTATTTTTGAACAAGCTTGAATAGCTTGACAAACGGGGAGGAATGTGGTATAATACGGGTATGAATGAGCGTTCTGAGTATTGTTGTCGCCCCGGCGATTACTAATGGGCCATGGAGGGGCACGACCCGGCTCTGGCCCCAAGCCTTCACTGCAAAAGGCCGTTCAGCGTCTCGACTCGATCAAAACCGAGATGCAGCGGGGCTTCTACTCGTCTGCCTTTGAGCTTGCTAAGTCTATGCCGGAAATGACGAGGCTGGCCATAGAGTATGCCAGTAATGGGGACAGAAGTATGTTGAGGTTTCTACTGGACTTATTCTATAAACTCGTCTCTGCCATACCCTCCGAGGATATGTCGGTTCATAAGGTCGTGCGAGAGAGGATTCTGAAAATTGTTGAGACCTACGCCAGCGACAGACCCGAAGTTGTGGATACCAGTATCAGAAGTGATACTGAAAGAATTGTCGAAGGCCCCCTCACGAGCCATGTCGACGCCGTTTTTCGACCAGTCCAGAATACGGCTGGTGATGGGGGGAGAGAGGTCGGGCAAATCCTACCACGGAGCCTTGCAGCTGGTCTGTAGATACCAACTGGGCTCGTTGTACTGGATTGTCGCAGAAGAGTATGAGACGTGTGTACCCGAATTTGAGTATACCGTCGAATTTTTACGGCAACTAGACGCCTTTGATAAGGAGGACTTGAGTTGGCCAAAAGAAGGCCCAAAAAGCGTCCGAACAAGGGACGGGGTTCTTATTGAAACCAGGTCTGCCCAGGATTATAAGCGCATTGCTGAGAAGGCCCCAGACGGCATTATTGGCTGTGAGGTAGGCCGTTGGCACTGGCTAACATTCCAACGAGTCTCGGGGCGGCTTGCCCAAAAGCGTGGCTGGGCCTGGCTCAGTGGTTCATTTGAGGGTTCTCTAGGCTGGCAGGCCGAAAAGTGGAACCAATGGCAGGGTGTAAACATGGAGCAAGCCCGCTCATTTAGTATACGCACAGATGAAAATGAGTTCCTCTTTAGTGGGCCAGACGACCCAGAGATACTGCGCCTCAAAGCCTCGCACCCACACGACTATTTTATGGAGCGGTACTGTGCCGTACCAGTCCCACCGTCGGGCAGAGTTTACAGGGAATTTGAATATGTTACGCATGTGTCTGAGTTTGCAGACTATGTAGCTGGTAAGCCAGTCGAGTTGTGGATAGACCCTGGCTATTCAGGTGCATATGCAGTACTTGCAGCGCAGTGTATAGGAGAAACCGTCAACATTGTTGACGAGGTATACGTCCAGCGGCTCACCAACCAAGAAGTCATAAATCAGTGCATGAGGAGAATGTGGTGGAAGGATGTACAGCCATACGGCATCATAGACATAGCAGGCAGGGGCCATACTGGTGAGAGGAGCCCTATCGAGGCTTGGTCAGAGGTAGCCAAGATACACCTTACGTCTGAGTTTGTACATATATCCGACGGGATTGATAGGGTACATTCGTTTCTACGTATTGACCCTGTCTTGCATAGGCCGCCCATGCTTGTACACCCTAGATGCGTTGGGTTGATAGCAGAAATGGGTGTAGGCAAACATCCAATTGAGGGTATGGGTATGTATAAGTACAAAACAGACTCAAACGGCAACGTACTCTCTGAGGCACCTGTTGATAGGGATAACCATGCTTGCTCTGCCCTTGCATACGGCCTCATTGGTCATTACGGGACGATTTCCAGATCAGTTGGGGGTTCTGCCAACTATAGACATGCGCCTTCAGCAAACTATCGCCGCCGTGAACAAGATCAATTGTGGATTCCAGGCCAAGATGGAATTGTCTAGATACGGGGGTTCACTTTTTTTGGCCGTTGAACCCCAGATAGGGGCCGTGAACCCTGTAGATACGGGGGTTCAGGGGTCAAATTCTGACCCCCGTGACCCCCTCAATCTGGCTCATATCTGAAAAAATGAACCGTGGTTCACAGGGTTCATACATATATCTTATATAGTTTGACCCCCCGTATCTATAGAGACCGACGGGAGTACCACCGTATCTAGCCATATTTGGAGATATAAATGTTCAAAGAAAAACCTACGCCCCAGCAACTAGAGGCGCTGTGGATGCAGCAACGAGCCTTCTATGCTAATGCCCACGGCAAAATGGGTACAACCCAAGGCTTGTACGAAGGTAACTTTGACTGGCTAGCCGATATGGTGCCCAGTGGGGTGGATATCCACAGGCCCAGCACGGCCTCCTCCATCATTGACCACTTTAGAGACAACGTTAGGGTTCAGCGCATCCTGCCTGAGCGGGACGAGTGGGGCACGTCACAAGAGGCCCGCAGCAAACGAGCACTGCTGTTGCGGCTAGATTCGTATATCATCAACAGGATTCGTAAAGAAGCACCAGTTGATCCGTTCTCACAAGTGATATTTGATATGAGCCTTCGAGGCGCGGCCTGCTGGAAGGTTACGTTTGAATCTCATAAGTGGCCCGTATCCCCTGAGGAGCTACCAAAGGACATGCGGGAGCACTGGCGGGAAGAGAGAGGTATGGTGTGGCCATTTAAGGTAACCCCCGTAGACCCCTTAGCCGTCATGCCAGCTCCTGGTGGCGACTGGCCTATTCCGTGGATAATTGAACACCAAAAGCGCACAGCTTGGGAAGTTAAATTCAGGTATGGCGATGATTGGAAGGACGACCAAGGCAAGCTGCTCGACCCTGCGTCTACAGTAGATTGGGTAGAATTTTGGAGTGCCCCCTGGTTCATAGGCAAGACCTGGTATCCAGGCTGGTATATAATCAACGTAGACGGCAAAGAGATCATTGGTGTTGAGAACCCATACGGCGTGGTGCCGTATGCGTTTGAATACAGCGGTATGGGTAGGCTTGACAGAAGTGGCGATCCGGCGCATCTTGCTGTAAATCTGATCGAAAAGGCGCAGAACGAACTGAAGAGTGAGGCTGCCCTAAAGACAGCTATGGACGCTGTTTGGCAGTTTACCGCATTTCCCAGGCTTATGACAACTGAAGATGCACGGGTTGTAAAGGCTAAGTGGGACTTGAGCGCGGGCGGTATTCTGCAAGTCAAGGGCCTCAAAGAGGGTGAGCGGCCAGAGTGGATGACTCAGCCGCAGATTGATTCGGCCATGTGGAATTTTCTGCCCGTCGTGAGCCGTAGTATCGAGCGCTCCACCTTTTCTAGTGTACTTGAGGGCCAGCGACAGCCTGGGGTGGATTTTGGATACCTACAAGCTCTCTTGGTAGGCCAGGCATCTCTACGTAAAGACAACATCATCGGCATGGCATCTCGTCTGTTTGCAAGGGGCGTATCTGTAGTTGAGCGCATGATGAGGCATATGGATATCGGCCCGATAGTCTTGGGGCCAGGCTCTCAGGGCGAGAAGAACCGCACAATTACGCCAGAGGAAATAGGTAACAGATTCGATCTGAATGTCCGTATTGAGGCATCTGACCCAGCCGAGCAAGACCGCCGTATGTTATCCTGGCTATCACCTCTTCGGGCTGGTGTAATAGGGAAACGGGATTATTTGGAGCATGGCATGATGATGGATAATCCAGACGAGGTACTGGCCAGATATTATGCTGAACAAGTAGTGGAGCAAATCATATTGAGCGGTGCAGTTGCTCAAGAAATACTTGAGGGCATTAAGTCCGAAGAAGGCACCGCCTCCATTGAACAAGCCACAGGTGGCCTCATGGACGAGGCACAAACCGCCGTTGAGAGGGTTCCGGGCACCCCGCCTGCTGGGGAGTCGCCAGTAGCGCGTAGCCCATTGTCTGTCATAAACAGCATGCAAAGCGTTGATAGGCGGGCTACCTCACTCGCAAAGAGGGCATAATGCAAGATTTTAGCGCAGATGTTTCTAACCAAGCAAAACCGTTGTTGATGAGGATACGAGAGCTCGTCAGGGAGCGCATCCAGTATGGCCCAGGTGCGACGGTGATCTCCCCAAAGGCCGCGCTTGAGCGCTTAAAGATGATGGGCGCAGAAGAGCGTAGGGGCCTGATACAGAGGACTGGACAGGACGAATTCATGTCGCAGCTTGAGGATTTGATAGACAAGGCTGCGCGAGGAGGTAGATAATGCCGCACGGTGGGGTACACGTACCAGGCGAAGAAGATAAGGGGGCACGGCGCAATACGCCAGCTGATGTACCTGAGGCTCCACCAGAGGCGGAGCGACGCCGCCTTGCTCCTCTTCCGGGTGGTGAGCCTGGGGAGCTAGACCCGTATAGGCCCTTACGAAAAGCCACGCCCCTTGAGCAGGTAGAGCCGCCTAGAAAAGCCCTGCCCAAAACGGGCCGTGAGAAGCTAGAAGAGTTAGCTGCATCTAAATCAACGCCCGCTGAACGACAGACTTTGGACAAACTGGTCTCTGACATATTCACCACACAGAAGCCAGCTAAACCAAAGGGGCTAGATATTGAACCCACGGTAATGTTTAATGAGGGTGGTACTAGCGAGGATGGCCTCTGGCAAGTGAGGAACGGCAAATGGACGCCTACGCTTGAGTGGACTAAAGTAGACGCCGCTCATATAGCGCAACTTACCCAGTGGAGAGGCGACTCGATGGCCGCTATGAAACTTCAGTTTGACGTAGCAAACGTAGAGCAGACGCGGGAGATGGATGCTATCCTGGCCCAGATCGACGCAGAGCTAGCAAGTGAAGAGCGGGAATTCAAGGCTAATGAGGCCGCAAAGGGTAGAGCCTTTACTAGAAGTGTAGATACGGCAAGGCGTATAGACGAATTGAACATAGCCCAGACTCAAATTGAGAACGCTAGAACCTTGGCAGATATCCAACGAAGGTCGGCAGAGCTTATTTCTGCTAATCAGATTACGGCAGCAAAAAATAGGTTGGTGTTTGAGCAAGATAGGATTGATATAAGGCACAGAATGGACACAAACATTGCCGAAGGTAATCTAAGCGAACTTGTCCGAAACAACAAGGCCCTCAATGCGATAAGTGATAGGGAAACTACTGTACTGGAGCAAGAGAGCAAGTGGACTTTCCTTGGTCAGATGCTAGCCAACGGTGGGCTGGGCTTCTTTACCATGGCTATGATTGACCCCGCTGCTGCAAAGAGCCTTTTTACCCAACTTACCGGCCAGCCCAGTGGCAACCTTGGCGGGCCATTCGCTGCCGCACAGGGCATGCGCGGTGAGCAAGCACAGTTTGGCCAGCTTAGTATCCCATCTATGCAGGACGTAAGTCAGGGCAGTCCCGCAGATTTAGCCTTCCGTGAATCGGCCTTTAAAGGCACTGGTAGAAATTTGGTCTCTGAAGTCCAGCGCCTAACGCCTGAATCTCCAGGTGAAGTAAGTCGTAGGAGAGCTTAATGGCTGGGCCACTTGAAGTCATACTAGCTCGCCGAGAGCAGGACAGGAAGCGCAAAACCGCACAAGAGGGGTTGGATGCGGTACTTGCCGTACCCAAACCTAGTCCCTTGCCCACCCCGCAACCACCCCCGCGGCCTATATTTGATCTAACCACGGCATGGGGCCGCAACCAGCAAAGCAGGTTTGAGTCTGAATTGCCCGGCCTACGCCTCCAGGCCATAAAGGGCCTGACTGATGCTCAAGTTCGCAACTATTTGGGCCTTGAGCCCTCCGACGACATGACCCAGTTTCGCGGAGACCCAGAAACCTTCGTCAAACGATCTCGCCAATCAGTTCAACTACGCTACCAGGGCCTTTGGACTAAGCTTGAGGACTTTGGCGGCCCTTTACCGGGCGAGATTAGCCCCCAAATGGAACTGATCCTCTCGCAGGTTATGAAAGCCCAGGCTGAGGCTGAGGGGGCTGAAGCGGCCAAACCACTAGGCTGGCGTGGGGCGTTTGGCAAGTGGCTTTATGGTGATACCACAACTAATTTGTCAGAACTGATGCTGTTTGGCAACAAGGATATTCCCAACCCGTTGGATACAATTCCTGCAAATATGTACTTGTCTAGTACTGAGGATTTGGCCAACTACGTTAAGCACAAGGGCTTGTTGGGTATCTTGTTTGATATGGATCACCTCGTGGCCGAGACCGGAGCTTCTCTAAGCACAACCATGCTTAGTTCGCTTCTGGCTATGACAGGTGTGACACCACAACTAATAGTGAACCTGGATAAACGTCGGGAAACAGACCAAAGCCTACAGGCCGTGCTTGAAGCGTACAAAGAGACTGATATGCCTACAGGCGTGAAGGGTTTGGCAGAGCTTCTATCTAGCCCTGTTTCCTGGGCATTACGTGTTCCTCAAATGTTAGGTAAAGGTCTAGCGGGTTTCGGTACGCTGGCCAAGAGTCTCATCCAAGATGTCGTAGAAACACCTACCATACGTAGTTTCGTAGGCAAAGCCGCCCTACCTTATGAGGCTCGTGCTGTTGGGAAGCGCACAGATACGTTTGCCGATGTAGTACTGGATGGCAAGCTGGGTAAACTTGTACCAGATGCCCCGCCCCCAGGCAAATTTCTCCTGCACCTTGAGCGTCCGACCTTCTGGCGTCCACAGGCTCCTGGGCCACGAGGCACTGCACCCAACCCGCTTGAGCATGCAAGGGAACTATGGGGCTGGACAAAGGATGTTACTAGGAATGTCTTACGGCCCATAGCTTCTATAGCCGATCCAGGCTCCGTTGTGACTGACCCAGTTCGGCGCTTCTACATGGACAACTGGATGACGTTGGGCTACTTTAGTAGAACCCAAGTACTCGCTATAAGGCCCCTTGAAACCCTAAAGCCGTTTTTGAATATGAGCAAAGATGGCTTGGTTGGCTCTGTCAAAACCAAGAGCGGCCACTTAGTTGATATTGATACATTCCTTAAGACAGATGTCTCTCGGCTCGATACGTTATATGACATAGCTAACAAGGGTACAAGGGCTTTCCATAAGTTATGGCGGCAAATCAATGGTTTGCATTAGCAGCTTCT
>ERZ1292644.1343-Hain-H14-01um-R2-1343-length-12967-cov-4_pt1 | contig 12967 bp, 17 predicted proteins | sample MGYA00564402_ERZ1292644 | MGnify/ENA primary metagenome ERZ1292644 (study PRJEB36523, sample SAMEA6512644) | groundwater metagenome | collected 2019-01-09 | study: AquaDiva: Metagenomics assemblies of 32 groundwater samples | reverse complement strand
CATGAACCTGACACCGGGCATCCAGATTAGCTCGCCCGGTGGCGGCTCCGGTGGCACCGGAGAGTCCGATCGTCTGGCCTCGACTCACTGTGTCGCCGGTCTGCACCGCCAGCGATGAGAGATGCGCGTACCACCAGACGACTCCGCTGGGAGATTGGACCTTGATCGAGTAACCAGAGATGGAGTCGTAGCCAGCCCAGCGAACGGAGCCGGCGAAGAGCGACGGGACCAGTGTGCCGCTAGGCATCCCCAGGTCGATGCCAGTGTGGAAAGATGTTGGCGCAATCGGTTCAGGCACTCCGAATACTTGGGTTATCGGGAAGCTCAGGAAGAATCCGGCCGGGTCGGTGGTAATCATCAATCTGAAGGGTAACGTCTTGAAATAGCCCGCGAGCGCGTTGTAGGGAAACAGCGCTGTCGGCCACGGATAGCCACCGACACCCGTGAATGCCAGCTCTCGCAGTTGCGAACGGGCGAATCCGTCCGCGAAATGCTCGGCTCGCTCCGCAAACATGGGAGTCACGCCGATGACCGCAGCGAACTCATCGAAGATGCGCTCCGCGCCATCGCCGTGGTGCAATGTCAGGTCGCGGATCAGCGCGGCGTGGTGCAGGATCGCGTGACCGACCTCATGCCAGAGATAGTGGTAGTCGCCGCCGTCGAACCATTCGATGAACGTCTTGGCCGGATTGAGCGCGTCGGCGTTGTCGAATCCGAAGCGATCCGAGAATCCCTGAACCTGGCGTAACTCGATGTCCGGCAGCCACGGAAAGCTCGGCCGGATCATCGTCTGGAAGTACGTTTGTGCCTCAGGCACGTTCACCTAGATATGCCGGCAGTCGCGCTCATTATCGATGCGCCGCATGATCTCGTTGCGTCGCCCGATGACCATCTCCGCGTACTCTATTGTCCCCTGGTTCAGTCGGGTTCGCTCTCGGTAATCCTCAGCGCACCGTGTGAGTCCCGTGATCGTCAAGAAATAAGTCACCATGCGCCTAACCACTGTCCCCAGCTCGACGTTCACGATGCACGAACTGTTCCTTCTCCCAGGATAGTCGGGCCTCGTCCAGCTTGTTGCGGCTCTCAATAGCTGCCGCCAAGCGCTCCACCGTCAGCCGTAGCGACTCGGTCAACCTTCCCGGCACGATGTCACCCCTGATGAACAGGAACAGCATGAGGAGGGCGAGACCGAGCGCGGTGCTGCTGGCGGCGACAAACTGGTCGATGCTCAAATCTTTGCCACACCATTCGCCACCGCTAGCGCATATGAACCAGACCACTGCGTCTTGAACACCACATCATGTTCAGATTCCCAGTAGCAGGCATCTGAGCGACGTACCGGAGTACGTTTCACAAGCACACCCTCGCCATCTACGATTGCCCACTCCTCGTTATAGCCAATCCCTCCGTCTCCTCCGAGCGGATGAATCGGGCAGCCATGCACATGGGCTGGAGCGCGTTCAGGAACGTGAATCTCCATCTAGGTGGTGCCCCAAACGCGCGAGTTGGCTGCGACATGACCCGTTCCGTCAGCCGTTTGTGTTCGGAGGTCACGTACCGTTCCGACATCGCTGATCGAGGCGACTGCGGCAGCCGTAATCAGCATGACGGTCGCGGCGTTGATACGAGTACGCCAACCATCCGTACTCGTGTACGCGATATCCACGTCGTAAGTGTTAGCGCTGTCACGCCAAGAGATGAGTGCGTTATTGCTATTGCGAATGTTCCCCGCCGATGCCGGCGTCGCACCGATTGCGAGGTAGGTCGATCCGAACTGGAAGGTCGTCGCTCCGGCGATCGAGATGGCGACGATTCCGCTGGAGCTTGAATACACGCCAGCCCCGGTCGCTGAGCCCCAGTGAAGGGATGGTCTGGTCGGTCCTCCAGATGAGAGTGCCAAAGTCTCTGGGAAGGGAGAACGTCCATCTGTGCTGTAGGAATATGTCGGCCCCACGGCGGCGGAGGTGATCGCGGAAGTGGAGAGAGCCGTTGCCCCATTCGTGATATTGGCGATCGTCACCGTCGTCTGACCACCAGCGAGCGCGGCAGCAGAAATCTCGGCATAGGTGTTGTCGGTCGAGGCACCGCCGTGATTCACCCAGATGCGCCGCCCGAGCGCGTAGAACGAATTGCCCGATCCGGTCGTGCCGTCGCCTGTGGATATGAACGCCGCCGCGGTCGAGGGCGTGGCGTTCGTGGTGAAGCCACCAGTTGAGTTGATGAGCTGGTCACGAATCCATCCCAGGTTGAGCGCACGCTCGGCCTGACTACCAGCGTTAGTCCATAGGTCTGAGCTGCCCTGGACGAGCCATTGGCCTGGGTCAGCCATTTAGGAACCCTCCTTACGCCTACTAGGCACTTGAGACCAGCAGTCGCCATTCGGCCACAAGCGCCTGGGTGGTTGACTTCACCACGCTCACCGAAACCTCAGCATCCATATCCCCGCCGCTCGATGACCCGAACAGACCCATTCCGAGGAACGTGCCACTGGTCTCCGTCGTCGTGAAGTTCGCAACATAGCGGCCGTAATAGGTGCTCAGCACCGCAATCGTCGATAGCGCCTTGCGGTAGGTCTCACCAGTCAGTGCTGTATCGGTTGCGGCGGGAGTAATGGCGGATGTTCCAAGTCCGATCCAACCAGGCATCACAAAGGCCGAGGTGCTGGAGTTCACTATGGTCGCTGCGACACGTTGACGGAACGTGTTCGTTATGAGGTTATGGTCTATGAACGCTAGATATGCACGACCATTGAGTGTGTCTCCCTCAACCACCAGCCCAGCCTCTTCTTCGCTCACGTCACCCTCGATTAGGTAAGCACGAACTTCTCCACTGAACTTCGTGGCCTCGTCATTGATCTGAACGATGTCAGTCAAGAACTGCGCCATTCCGCTTGGCCCCAAAGACTCACCGTCGACCCTGAGGCAGTCCACAACCAGTTCGCCGTGCTGCTCAACGTCAGCGTGGCAGTATCCTGCGTCAAGATAACCGTCTCGTAGTTAGTAACGTAGAGATTGATCGGACGATTCCGAGAAGCCGGATCGACGATCGCCCGCGTCGTGAGTTCGCCGATCAGTGCCCCCAGCTCGTCCGTGCCATCAGCCATTAGTAAGGCAGACTTGAGTTGGATATGAACACGTCATGCACCCAAGTCGGACTCCCTCCTGAAGGATGGGACACCAGAGACTTATCAACGCGGTGAACGTAGAACGTCTGCGTGAATCCGCCCATCCGCCGCGCGGACGTACCCGTGAGGTATTGACCCGCCCGCCAGCCCTGAAGGTAGGACTTGAACTGTCCTTCGAGGCTCGGCTGACCATAGCGAGTTGTTAGCGCGTTGCCGAGCGCGAGCGCGAGATCGTCGTTCGCAGCGAGATTCGTCATCGACGGGTCCTGCACCATGAACATGTGAACCCCATCCCCAGAGGACCGCGATGCCATTTCGCTCTGAGCGGCAGCATCGTCCACCTGCACCCCGCCATCAAGCATGTAGTTGAAGAGCACCACGACAGTCGATGACGGAGCAGCTACCCCAGTAGATTTACGAATCCCCATGTTGTCGAAGCAGACGAACATATCGTTTGCTCCACCCTCAGAGTTCCCCGGCGATCCGTCGATGGTGTCATAGAGGAGCGTCTGGGCGACGCCATCCACCGTAACTGTCATCTGCGATGCGGCCAGTCCAGACGGCTGATAGCCGAGACCAAAGAAGCGAGTAGCACCGTCACCAGTGAAATTACGCGAGAATTGGACCGTGCTGGCCTTCTGGTAGCCCTGAACGATGATGCGATTCTTCACGTTCGAGGCATCCTCGGAGAGCACCAGGTCACCGTAATCGGCGGTGTTGGTGTCAAAGTTGATCCCGGTGGTCGGAGCGATATTCGATATCGCCGAGAAGTACTGGACAACCTTGTTGAAGTCGATGTACCAGTGCGCGGACTGCTGATCGGCGATCGAGCGGATCGCATCCGAGGGATAGACGTAGTCCAATCGCTGCTGTGCGATGTTGCCGAGGTTCTGTATCCCGCCGGTGGTGAAGCCGGTCGTGTAATTGTTCACGATGTCCGCGATGATCGCCGCGCCAGACGATGAGTCGTAGGTCGTCGTCACCATGCGTCGGTCAAAGAGCCATGTGTAGTCCTTGGCCGAGACCGAATAGAGCAGATCAACCTTGTTCGACGCACGCTCTCCGACGCGAATGATGTTTCCGGCGAAGTGCCTCACTGTGTCCGAGGTGGTCGAGATGATCATCTCGTTACCGGCCTCAGGCCGCCAGCCACCGACAGCGTTACGCACCAGGAACTCGGCTTCGGCGGTCGTCTGGTCGGCGATAATCGTACTTGTGATCCGCAATGACTTCAGTTGCATTTGATTTGTGCGCGTCGTGCCGGCGACCGCTACCTCGATGCCCACCTAAGAAGCCAGTGCTCTCATTGTCTTTCGCCTCGCAGTTATCCGACGATGGCAGTTAGCACAGCGCACCTCACACTTGGTCAACTCTTGGACAAATCGCTCCAGCGTTGCCCCAAACATTTGGCTTATCTCTTGTACTTTCTTCCCGCGGACGTGATCAAAATCAAGAACAATCCGGTCCTTGATTCCACAATCCACACAACCCCCCGCCATCGCCGCGTCAGCCAATGAATGTCGGGATGCCACACGGGCCGCGCGCTGCGCACGCATCTTGTCACTATTAGCAACACTCCACTGCTTACGCCAATCGGGATGACGCTCATGAAATGACCGATTGATCGCCAAAACCCGGTCATGATTCTCTTTGTAATACAAAGCCTGCTTCGCGCGAATCTCATCGCGATGGGCAACGTAACGAGCGGCCCTTTTTTCTTTCTCGGACCCCGTGTAAATACAAGTCGTCATGTCAACCCACCTCTTGGTACCCTGAAGTTGCCTGCTAAGTTCATCGCGCGCATGATCTCGCTGCTCACCGCGTTCGCCAGTTCGCGCACGCGGGCGCTGGAGTCCACGTCACCATAGATGTTCACCGTGATGGCTCCACCGCCACCACGCCCGAGCGGGATGATGGCTTCCGGTCCAGCCTCACCGACGTTCACCGCCATCGGCCTGGTGACGATGCCTCCCCCGGCCAGAAACGGGTTCCCGGCAGACACCTCCCCATAGCTCAGTCCCTTGCTCCTGATCTGCTCCGCATAGGCGAAGCTGATCTCTTGCCCTGTGAGTGCCGCGTAGCGCGCGTAGATATCATCCAAACTCGCCCTCGGACCAGGTATGTCGTAGCGACTGCGGCCACCGCCCAAACCCAAATCCTCCCCACCAACCCTGCCTCGGCCGCCTACAGGAGCGCCACCTGGGATCGTAGGCAGGTTCGTATGGGCTATCTCATTGATCTTCAGGATGAGCTGGTTGAGATTGATGGAGATGTTGAGGAAGAAGTCGTATAGCCATGATCCGAGTCCATCGAACACTGCGTGAACAGCTGTCCCCAATCCGTCGAAAACCCCACGCGCAATCGTTCCAAAAGTTGAGAACGCATCTCCCCACTCGACCATGCGTTTGATCGTCAAACCAAGCAATCCCTGGTTATCAAGCAATCCCTGATGGGCTGCCTCGCGCCAGATTTCCCAATTGTCCTTCACGATTGCGATCGTGTCACCGATCTCCTTGATGGCCATCGCAACCGCCACCGCTGCTAGCAGTACCGGTCCTCCGGCGATGCCAGCGAGAGCGATGATAAGAAGGTCGGCCGCCAGGGTCGTCGCGCCAACGGTTCCGAGCAGCCCCTTGAGATTGCTCCAGGCCTCGCTCAATCTCTCAACGAATCCCTTGATGATTCCAAGAGCGACGCGCAGAGCCTCAGCAAAGGACTTTACTGCCCCGGCGTTCTGACGGAAGAAGTTCATCGCGGCGCGCAGGATCGGAATCAAGAACGTCCCGAGTTGCAACTTCAGTCCATCAAGTTGAAGTCCCATGCGATTCACTTCGCGGCTGAACTCTTTCATGTCCTTCACGCCGGCATCGGAGAACACCTGTCCCATGTCTTCGGCTTCCTTCACCAGATCGGCCATCTCAGCCGTCGTGAGTTGCATGAATTCGGTCAGGTTGCGGTTGCTCTTGCCAAGGAGGTCTTGGGCCATGCCCATCGCAGCCTGCCCAGCCCCCGCCTCACGCATCTTCGCTGCAAGCTCCGCGAGCACCTCTCCAGTACCCTTGAGTTGACCCTGTGAAGCCATGATGCTGATTCCCCACTTGCTGAAGTCATCGGTTCCCTTCGCCAGCAGCGGCACAGAGTCCACGATCTTCTTGTTCAGGTAGGCGACCGCCGTGGTGAAGTCGTCCGCCGAGGAGCCGACGACCTTCAGGGCGTAGTTGAACTTCGATGCCTGCTCCGCGCCCATGCCGAAGTTATCGACAAGCAGGTTGATCTCATCGCTGTAACGGCGAGTCGTATCGATCACGTCTTTCAGCGCGAATGCCCCCGCCAGGGCGGCACCGACTCTGATCGCCGCATTCTTCAGACCATCGAGCTGCTGGTTCATCTGAGAGAAGGCGGCACCGCTCCGGTTCGTCGCGGATATCAAAATCTTGAGTTCGCTGGTCTCGGCCATCAGTCCTGCTTCTTGGGCTGCTCAAAGCGATGGGGGTGCAACTTCTCCAAGTTCCTGAACAGCAGCGATTCCACGACCTCACCGTGAAGCATCTTGTCGTAGTCCTTGCCCATCTCCTGCCAGAAGATTCTTCGCAGGGCGAACCGCTCGTACTCGGGCGGCATGGCTTCGGTGATCTCCATCAAGTAGGCCGTTACGGCGTCCGTGACCCTTTTGGGGTCGTAGCCGTAAAAAGATCTTGCAGTGTGTCCGCCAGTGCCTTTATTACCCCGGCTGGCAGCGCGTCGAGTGAATCGGCCTTCGGGTCGCTGAGCACGTTTCCATCGGGATCGGTGACATGCCACGATTCGACCATCGCGCGGATGAACGCCTCGTTGTCCGTCTGCGACTGCGCGGTCAGTTCGGTGAACTGGCGCTGAGACATGTACTTCGGATCGCGTATCTCGATCCAATCGTTTTCGAAATCGGGCGCGAGATCAAGGTGGAAGGGCTTCTTCACTACGACGATGACGCTGATGTCGGCAACGGAACCGCAGCGATGCTGAAGGTCCAGGTCGTCGCGCTCGATGAGCCAACCGAAGAGACCCGGTAGTTCGTCGGAATGGCGAGGGGATAGGTGCCAACGTTCCCAGAGGTCGGAGCGAGCACGGCGGAGCCGGGGTAATACATCACCGCCCACGTTGAGATCCCGGTCGTTTGCACGACAGTGCCGGTGGCCGACGCGAAGAGGCCGGAGAGTGGGTCGCCAATCTGAAGGGTATGGGTGAGCACTCCGGTCTGCCCGCCAGCCGAGGTCGCGGCGACGACGGACTGGTCGATGAACAGCATCAATCCGAGCGCGCCGTAGTTCGAGAAGGTCGCCGAGGTGGTGCTCGATGTTCCGGTCAGGGTGGCTGAGGTCCGGACGGTCGCGGTGGGCGGATTGGTGATGCTCGCGACCGGCGCTCCGAGGTTCCCGAATACACGAAGAGTCATCTCATCCTCCTAGAAGCTGCACGACGACGCGATCGAGAGCGACACCGTCGCCGGTCCTGAGTCGGTAGCGTTGTGCAGCGCGCGGAAGTTGGTGGTCCAGCGCGAGTAGTCCCCGCCCCGGTCAAGGGTGACCTTCTCGAAGCGGACGTTGCTCATCGTGAAGATGAGGCTGTTCGTCGAGTCATTCAGGGTGACCGAGAGCGAGCCAGTGCTGTTGGCCTGGTACGCGGCGAGCTCGGAGAACGTCGTGCCGTACGAAGTGAGGCTTCCCGTCACTTCGAGCGTGCCGACGGTGAAGGCGTTGGGGGTCTGGGTGTTCGACCCACCCCAAATCTGGAACACTGGACGGGCGATGGAGAGGTTGAAATCGAGGGTCCGCAGGTTCATAGCCGTAGAGGCGGTGGCGGAGACGGTGGCCTCCCAGCCCATGAACGGCCGGTCGGTCGAGTAGGAGTCGGTCGTCTCGGCGACCTGCGTCGAGGCGTTGCCGACGAACGACGGCTTGGCCGTGAGCGTGCCGGCGTTCTTGGAGTACGCGAAGTCCAGCCGCTCGAACAGCGCCCCGCGAATGATGGTCTCACCGAGCGCCGCACCGTGGAAATCCGCGAGCGTGTACGACGGCGGCACATCGGTCGCGCCGAACAGATGCGTCGAGCCTGCCGTGCCGGTGGAGATGAGCACCCCGCCGAAGAGGCCGTACAGGAAGATGCCGCAGGTGTCCGGGTAGAAGTGATAGGAGTACCCGCCACGCGACTTCGAGATGCCGGGATAGATGGCGAAGTCCTTGGACGGAGCGCCGCGGATGCCCTCGTCCACGACACGTTCCAACTCATCTTCCCAGCCGGGATCGAACGAGAGAACCGGGATGTAGCGGGTCCCGAGCGCGCTTGTGGACCCGTAGGTCGTCTCCCTCGTCCAGCCTACGTGTGATCTGTAGAGCGCGATACTCACGGCCTATCGTCCTTCGCCGGTGCGACCGGCTCTTTCTTCGGCTCCTCTTCGATCCGCTCGAAGTTGCTGTCGCTGATCTCGAACGGCGATTGGAACGTTCCGCCAGGGTCTACCTCGACTCCCACACGACGAATCCAAAGTCTCCGAGATGATGCGTTCCTATACGTGAACATCTGTCCTCCTACACGCCTGTGCTTCGATAGACGACTGTCTCGAAGGTCCGAATTCTCACGGCAAAGGAAACGCCAAGGAACGGCTGCTCCTGCTGATGCAGCGAGACCGGCCCGTACTCGGCAGACTCCACTGCCGCCTCGATGACCTCGCAGGAGGTGGTGTAGTCGTCGAGCGTCTTGTGTTGATCCAGGCGGTCCACGAACGAGCCCATCAGCGGCCGCGCCACGCGCTCGGCCTGCGCGGAATCGGCTTGCAGCGCGATGACCGCGAGCGCGCGGATGTGGTGAACGCCCTCGCGGATGCCATTCGACTCGCGTGGCCAAAGGTATTCGGAGCGCTCGTAGAAGTTGAGGAAGCACGGCAGGGGCGTGATCGCGTTTGGCGCGTAGTCGAAGGCCTTCTTGATCGAGTCCGCCGTGGTGATGCCGGTCGTCCCCGCTTCGATGAGCGAGAGACCAGTGATGAGCTCGGGGATGACGTTGTAGGCGGGCATCAGCGGCTTCCCGCGATCTTGCGAACGGCGGCCTTAACCTTGTCGTTGAAGATACGCGTCACCTCAGAACGCTTCTGTTCTGCCGACATCAAGAGGAACGGCAGCGGCTTCGTTCCGCGAGCGCGGATCTGCGCCACGATCTCGGCCGCCATCCGCCGCTCCTCCACATCGATGCCGCGCTTCGCCACCTGCCGCTTCGACATGAGCCGACGGCGCTGAGTAGCAATGTCGAACGTCCCACGGAACACACCCTTACGGCGAATCCAGCCGAGGATCAGACCGAAGCGCACGATCTCACCGGGCCTCCGTCCCTCCTCGATAGAGAGAGCCGTCTTGGCCTGCGAAGCGATAGTTGCCTTGAGGCCTTCCAGCTTGTAGCGGATCGAACTCGGGAACTGGTTGCCGATCGAGAACCGCCGCGCGTTCGCTACCGCCTGGGTGCGAACGACCTGGGCTGACTCCTTGACGCCCTTGCGCGCCTCAGTGTCCACGATGCGCGAGGCAGCCTTGGACATCGAGCGCAACTTGTCCATTCCTTCGATGTGAATCGAGGTTTGCATCATCGGCTGCTCGACTTGCGATAGGAGTCCAAGACTTGATGGCTCCATGGCGTGAGCGCACGCGGGACAAGCGTGCCGCCGAGATCGCTCACCGCTGAGACGTTCGAGAACCCCGATTCACGCGAACGCCAGAGCCACGTCGCCACTTCGGCCGCGACCACCCGAAGCTCCTGCGGGAAGTTGGTCGAGGACACATCCGTCGAGGCCCAGCCGAACTTGCCAGTGATGTAGATGGTGCGGTTGCCCGGCATGAACACATTCGGATAGGGAGCCGAGGAGTTGTACGTGCCGATGTAGGTCTCGTTCAGACGCAGGTACGTCGCGGGCCAGCCGTCCAGCCGGTCGTAGGGCTCCTGCGAGAAGTCTCCTGTCGAGATGGAGGCATACGTCCCGCTCGACCCAGCGGCCTCGGAGATGGCAAGCGCGAGGGTAGTGATCGAGGCGAGGTCCAGCTCCGGCGACCACTCGCGCGTCTCGTGGCGTGGACCGTCGAAGTACTTGGTCTCATCCCCGGTGGTCGTATAGAATCTCCGATTGCAAAATCGGTCAATGTAGCGTGACGCAGCAGTACAAACTCGTGCGACTGAAGTCCACGATCCGGTGGAAATCTGGGAAATCCACTCGGTCTGTAGTTCGGTCGGAGTCACGTAATCGATCGGCATCTAGACGAGGTAGCTCGTCGATCCGGTGCCCCTCACGGTGAGGAACGCCGAGACCCCGGTGCTCCCCGCGAGCGTGAACGTCAGCACGCCGAGCGAACTGGACGCCACCGTGCCGATGGTGGTCGATGACCCGGTGATGAACGTGGCAACCTCAATCGTTCCCGCGAAGTACGTGGCCGAGTCCCAAGTATCAGCGGTGTTCATCGGACCAATGCGGAACACGCCGTAGCGTGGGGCGTTCCCCTCCAGCCAGATCAGCTTGACCTTATCGCTTGAGAGAACAGCCATTACTTCAGCACCACTTCGGGACCCTGCAACGGCGCACCCCGTACCTGAGCCATATAGGTCTCCGCATCATCCCCGCTGAAGGAGACGACGTGATACTTGCAGATCGGACATTCCACCCCGCCAGAGATGCTCACCATCTCCGCCGGAGGTGGACAAGGGCCAGTCTCACCTTCGTACCCCATCTCGCCCCATCCGCTGTGGTCACAGGTCTGGCTCATGCCAGCGCTCCGCCGCGCAGATGAGACAGGTCATCCTCTGGTCTGGTCGGAATCGCCGTCACATCCTCCACCGCGAGTGAAGGAGCCCAATTTCTCAGAAAATAGAGGACATCGTCCGCCGCGCCCTCAAGCTGATGCAGCTGACGGGTCATGTTGTTGTAGTTGGCCTGCGACTCGTTCACCATCCGCGCGATCTCCTCGACCCGTTTGAGGATGCGCGCCTTGATCTCATCAGGGACGGTGTCCGGCGGAAGGGTACTGGAGAACTCTTGGATAGCGGCGGTACCGCCGGCGATGTTGCGCTCAAGGACGTTCACCTGCTGCCGGAGTCCGTTGATCCGCGACTGCAACTCGGCTAGGCGTCCGCGCAGCTTGGTCTTGAAGCGCGTGCCGTCGGTGTTGTAGCCGTAGATACCGATGGACTTCAGGAGATCGGACTGCGGCGGGACGTAGACGGTGATGTCCTCGCCGCCATGCCGCTTGCGCTCCGCACCGAGGCCGCGCGCGAAGCCGATGAAGTACTCACACGACGGGCGTTGCTCACCGTACTCGTTCGGCCCGCCCTGGAATGACGGCTGGGCCATGTCCACGCCCCAGATGCCGATGGTCGTGAAGCCCTCCTGGACGGCGAGGGCGATCATCATCGAGACGGTGTTCGTGATGTAGTCGGTCTTGAAGTCAATGACCACATCATCGATGGGGAACTTCACCGCCATCGGCACATCGGTGAACACGTCCGCGCCGTGGATCATGTAGATCGGCATCGAGCGCTGCGCCGCGAGCCACTTGATGTGGTTCGGGTCGCGCTGCGTCACGTCGATCTCATCCCGGACATGGATCTCGAACCAGCGGTCCGCCCGAGAGACGGCCGGGAGGGTGTAGGCCTCGTTCAGCGTCCAGACCTCCCACTCGTCGTTCTGGAACGGTGCCATGTGGTAGGACGACGGAGAGAAGCCGACCAGCGCGACCTTCTTGCGCCCCATCGCGCGAAGCTTGCGGATCGCTTCCTCGCCATTCTGTGAGGGGTCGGCGTCCAGCTTCGTCGGGATCATCCGAATCGGCACCGGCGTGGTGACGTTGAGCGGTGGGGGGGTCACCGGAGCTGCTGGGACGTTCCCGTTCGATTGCGCGGTGATGGTCTCTGCTTTGACTTCGATCACTGCTCGTCGTTCCTCCATTCGCTGTTCGCAGGGAGAGGCTGAGGGCCGAGAAACCCCCAGCCTCTCCCAAGAAGAAGAAGGCCGCGCCTGTTAGGTCGCCGCGTAGATCTGTACGCCGCCGCGAACATCGGTAAAGGCGGTGGTACCTGCGGTCGCGTTCGGCACGGTGCCGACTTCGGTGCTGTTGCCCATCTGGTGCGCGCCGTACTGAAGCGTGATGATCGGGCCGAGCATGGCGCACGATGAGACCGAGGAGAAGACACCGTGGAGCCATTCGCCGGACGCCCGGCGGAAGCGGTAGATGTCCACGATGGCGGTGTACTGAAGCCCCGAGGACTAGGTGATCGCCGGAGTCATCGTCGCTCCGGTGATCGTGGTGCCAGTCGAGTCGGCTGAGGTGGACTGCGTGACGTACAGGCTGAACGCGCTCGCGGCGGAGGTGCCGCCCGAGACAGCACTGCCGATGACCACGAAGCCCTCAAAACCGCTCATGTAGTAGCCGGTCGTGATGAGGCCGTCCACGGCCGAGGAACCGGCCGCGCCCAGCGCCTGTGGCACGTAGTAGGTCGCGGCCCAGTGACCTGCGCGTGAAAGCTGTGTCATGTCTGTTCTCCTTCCTTTCCTACTAGGTCGACAGCCGGGCGCGGGCGAAGGCCTCGGGGAGGACCGGCGCACCGTCCGTCTGGAACAGACCGATGTAGGTGTTCTGGTTGCTCGTCGCGTTGATCTGGTCGTACATGTTCACGCCGAGGTCGGCGGAATCGACGATCCAGTAGCCGGCCTTGAAGTCGCCGACAATGGCGCTGTAGCCGGTGGCGAGGGTGCCAGTGCCGGTCGTGCTCGCGGTCGAGTTCGGCGCGTACTCCGACTGGTAGTACGGCTTGTCGATGATCCGGTCGGCGTTG
>ERZ1292644.1342-Hain-H14-01um-R2-1342-length-12971-cov-5_pt1 | contig 12971 bp, 20 predicted proteins | sample MGYA00564402_ERZ1292644 | MGnify/ENA primary metagenome ERZ1292644 (study PRJEB36523, sample SAMEA6512644) | groundwater metagenome | collected 2019-01-09 | study: AquaDiva: Metagenomics assemblies of 32 groundwater samples | reverse complement strand
ATAACAATCGTTGATCCACCTGTATCTACGGAGAAGTTATAAATTTCAAGTTTCCTGCCTTTATTAATTTGTGTTGGCATAAAAAATGCGCCCTTTCGAGCGCTGGTTCTTCCACTTGCTTTTCTTGATTTTAATACTAATAAAAAGAAATTGTCAAGAGATTGATAATCTTGACCTTAATTTTGCTCCTCTTGCTATCTCCCGATAACTTATTATACTTGCCGGATTAACCGCACTTGTAACCAAAGGTTCTATTTGGTATTCCGTAAATCCCTGATGTATTTTCCTTATGGGATCGAGATTCTGTTGATACCAATCTAAAGTAATTACAGAAATAAGTTCGACAAAAGCCAGATAAGGATAAATTAAAAATGGAATGGTAAAAATAGGTTGGCTGATTTCAACTAACCAATCTAATGGTTCAACAATTGGATTGAAAAATACCGATTGAAAAGTATATTCTGGATGCTTTGTAAAAATTGGCTGACTTGTTTCTCTAAACCATTTATCAAGAGTAATTGTTTCAGCTTCTTCCCCAACTGGTTTTAAAGCTGCCAAACTTACTGCCCATGATTGTAAAACTGTTATATTGTTCCATTGAAGAGAAACTGATCCTGCTGTATCAATTATTCCCTTATCATCTGATGAGGCAGTCCCTAATGCTCCTGTATTTGTAGTTCGTGGAGCTTGGTTTGCCTGTGATGTAACCCCTGATGCCGTTTGTGTTACCAAGTTGCCGACAACACGATCCTTGTCTGTTACGGTTGTCACGCTTGCTGATGCTGGATTCCCCGTACCGTTTCCTCCGTTATTTGCATCAATTGGCGTTGTCTGGTTGACCTCGGAATATGATTGAGCATTTGCAATAGACGTGAGAGAAGCAGATAAAGTTACTTCCACAGTATTTGATCCTGTTGCTGGTGCAACTAATTGCCAGAGTTCTGAACGATAGACACCATTCGTATCTGATCGTATAAAGGTTAATGCAACGCCATTATAGGTAATTGACGTAACAGATCCTGATGCAAAAATGGAAACGCCGACGATAAGACACCGATTCGATATTCCTGTTCCTACTCTGTGAGTGAATGTATACGTTGAGAGTGCTGCCTCATAAGGAGAAACTGAAGCGTTATCAAAGTGTATTCCTGCAATACGAGGAAATTGCGGAATCGGAATCTGATATAACATAAAAGTTAAACAGAAACAATGTTGGGAAAATTAGATGTTAGTGGTTGATTGACAGATTGAGGAATAAAAGGTGAAGCAACTTTAACTAATATTCTCGATGCACCAACAACGCCTGTTGATATAATAACATTTGAATCAATTTCATCATTATCAACAAAACCTGTTAATATTGATGAAATTTGTTGATTCGCTCCTGTAACTGTTGAATTGGTTATATCTACATCAGGATTAGCTGTAATATCTGTTAGTTTAGTGCTATCTGCCGAATTAGTAGCGTCTTGAGCATGTAAATAAGTATTAGTAACACCGCCCCATTCATCAGCATCATAAAGAGTTTGACGCGTTTGTAATCCTGTTCCACCATCTGAAGTATTTAGAAGGAGATATTGGGCTTCAAGAAGAGTAATACCATTAGGTATATAGAACGCTACATCATTCGTACCACTTTCAGATCCCCAAACATTATTATCTCTTACATATTGTCCACCATTAGCATAAACACTACCAGTATTAATTTCAATTTGATAATTATTAACAGTATCTCTAGCACCACTACGAGTGATTCTACAATAATACTTTGTTCCATTTGTTATACTTACAGGAGATGAAAAGGCAAATCTTGCCATACTTTCATTTGGTAAAGATACTAATGTTAATGCACTTAAAGCATTTGATGTACCAATAATAGTTCCATTAATTGAACCGCTAAGAATTTCTAAGGTTAAATTATCAGTAGGTGAATTAGCTTTAGCTAACCTTACCCAAAATTCGTTAATGAAATAAGAAGAACTTGCAGTCCATGATTGTCCTATTGCCTGATTTGTTTCACCTGAACTTCCTGTTCCTCCACTTAAACCAACAGTAGAAATAGATTGTGCATTTTGACTATCAAAAGCTGTTCCACTTTGATTTATAATAATTCTTGCATTATAGATACTATGATTAGATTTGGTTGTAGCTTGAACTGTGGCTATACGATAGTGTCTTCCATTTACAGGAGTAAAAGTAGTACCATAAGCAGATGCACGGTCTCTTGTTGGCGTTGTTGCTAAACCTCCATTAATTATAATTAACTGTTGATTTCCACCTGTTCCCCAATTAGCAAATGAACCATTATCTTCCTGAAGATAAATAGTACAGCCTTGCTTGGAAGAAGACACATTATAAGTAACTTCTATATCAAATACTGAAGTTCCATTCCAATTAGCTGCAGTATAAAGCCAGTATTTAGGATTAGTTAAGGCTGTAATTGAAGAATTGGTTTTTCCTGTTTCAGTATTTCCTATTTCTACATGGGTTTCAGTGGCAGTCAATGGAGGGGCGTTTTGGCTAATGATAATTCTTGCCGCTCTAACGGTTGCATTAGTTGAGGCACAATGAACCATATATGTTGTTTTACCAGATGGAGGAGTAAAAGCTGCAGAACGATAACGGCTTACTGTAGAGGAATTTACAGTAATAGTAGCATCATCTGTAGTTGTTCCTTCTCTTCTTAAGGTTATATTTTCCGATCCGCTAGGAACTGACCCTACAATTTCAAAATAATAAGTAACTGTTCCATTATATTGAGTAGTATCAAGTTGAACTCGTGCAGCATCATCAGTAGCACCAGTAATATTTGAATCTATTATATTAATCTCTTGCCTGATTATCATATTATTCTTTTAAATGAATCATATTTACAAAATGCCAAAGTTCCATTGTTTTGAATCTAGTATCACCTTGCATTCTCATCCAGAATCCACCATCTGAATTGTAATTATCCGCAAGACTTTCCCAATCGTAAGCCTCCATAAGTCGTCTGGTAAACATACAGCAACCTAAACCTTGTTCATGACTTATTTGATTTTCTCTATTTGGAAAAGAAACTGAAATCCAATCAGTATCTTTACCCCATTTTAACATGAATTCAATAATGCCAACAGAAGGAATGATGTCGGATTCAATAGTTACCATTCTTTCATAATCCCCTTTTAAAAATTCTTTTCTTATAAGGTCAAAACTTAGATTTTTTCTCATTTCCGTATATTGCTCAATTCCTTTGGTATTTATATGCCTTATGTCAACTTTATCCTTCCATCTATTCATCAAATCTTCAGTTGGTGAATTATCAACAACCAAAACATCAAAATTAGGATAAGTAAAAGACTTAATATTATTCAACCATCTTTGAAGAGAATATTCTTTTGTTTCATGTATCGGTGTCCCGATTAAAACTTTCGGGTAAAATTTATTCTTCCACCATTGAGGTGATTTGGTAAAAAGATATTGGTGTTCAGAAGGTTGCGGATCGTAGTCAATATTATGTTCCTGTATTTTCCCGACTCTTTTACATTCTTCCCACGCTTTTTGTATATCTTCCTCCAGGAAATAACCCCAGAGGCCTTGAGAATGAACTACGTCAAATCCTGAAGCAAATGGAATATCTTTGACATCACCTTTTCTAATATATTCCGGAATACAGGAGTTGGCTATAGCATAGTCTGATAATTCAAGTCCCCAAGCATCGCAACCTTTTTCTCTTAAAGTTTTAACCAAAAATCCACACCCTGTCCCAATGTCAAGAATCCTGCATTTCCCATATTTTTGAATTAAACGATTCGTTAAGTCCTCACAATAATCATGTCGATGAACACCTTGCTCAGGCCAGATTGAATCATAATAGGCTTTATCAAATTGAATCATTTTTTATATATATTCCTTCTCTGTTTAAAGTATATTTTTTAAGATCAGAATCGTCCTGAGCAATATTCACAAATGGTGCGCAAGATTTCATACATTCAGGTCTACCACATAATAAACCCATACAATGAAGGCAAATTCCCCGTTGTCTTCTTTTTTTGGGTAATAAACCATCTAAAAATTTATCTGGCTTATAAATCCAAGTATATTGACAATGAGAACAGCTCCGAGACTCACCTTCTATTTTATTACCACTTTTGTCATAAGTAACAAAATATCCAGAAGGTTTATTCCCTTTAATTATTGTAATGCCCTCCTTAAATTACGTTTCCTTGTTAATTGTATTATTTACCTCATTCCATGAAACAGATTGTTCCGTAATTCACTGCTGTCCCTTGAACAACTGTATACTCAAGTAAAATTCCATTGCTTACTGCTTTTCCAACAACCAGTTCTCCTCCCGGCACGGCAACCCATCGAAATCCTGCCCGTTGGTTAAATCCCCAATAGCCTATGACATTTCCTGCTGCTCCTGCTGCTGTTGATAAACGTCCCCCATTTGCAATAGAAGCAGCTTGTCCTGTTGTATCTAAAGGCTCAGGTGTTACAGCAGTCCAAGTTCCCGCAGTTGTCTGTCTTTTTACTGCAACTGTATAATTGCTATCTTCTGCTGCTGCACCTGGCCCTATTGACCATTCGTAGATTGAAATTGTAACTGTGGGAGCAGAAGCATCTTGATCCACTTTTACAATTCCTGCTGTTGCTGCTGTTGCGCTTGCTGCTCCTGCTGCTCCTGTAATATTATATTTTGCCATAATTTCACCTCATTTCTTTAATTTCTAATCTTTTTATATAAGGCAAACATTCAATTAAACATTCTTTTTTCCCACATAAGACTCCCATACACTTCATACAAAATCCTCTTTTCTTACCGCTTCCTTTAATCGGAATCCAAGTATATCTGCAATGTTCACATTTAAGAGTATCAGCTAAATGTTGTCCATTTACAATTACTGCTCCACTAGGTTTGATTTGAGGAATAGGATCAAATTTCTGTTCGCCTGGAATCCAAATTAAATCATCAGACATATTACTCACTAAAAAACATCGTACAGTTAATATTGTGAGCTGATGTTGTCGCTACTGTAAATATACTAAAACCTACATCTTCTGCATCAGCAGATATAAATTGTGATTCTGGTGCTGCTATCCATCTGAATGTTGCTCTTTGATTAAGACCGATCATCATCATGTTTATTGTCCCCGTGTAAGTTGGTTCACCAGTTGGTGCCTCAACTGACGATGCCAAGGCAGCTCTCGCCTCATTATGTAAAGGTCTTGGAGTAACAGCCGTACCTCCTGGCGTAGCATTCTCATCAGTCACATAACGGATAACATATTCCGAGGCCTGATCTCCTGGAGTGGCATCTGAGCCAATCTCAAACTCGTATAACTCCAGATTTACAGGAGTAGTGGCCGTATTAACGAAATAAAGCTGAGTTGTTGATCCCGTATTTGTATCTTGTCCTACTATTGTGTATTTAATATTCTCACCTCCTATCCCCCTATTAAATCATTTGATAATTCCATAACTCTGGCATTCGCTGTTCCTGAGTCAACTATACCGTAGACTATCATCTTGGGTCCTGAGTCCATTGTTGGCGAGAAAGTACCAGGAGCAATAGGCAAACCATTTACTGACGTCACATCCGATCCGCCTATAAAGATATTTTGGCTGGAATTGTTGTAGACAATAAGTCCTCTGCGGTTAATTAATACTCCATATCCAGGAAGAGTAGTCAAAGCTGTTGTCACATCAGTATTCGTTGTCTTTACAAAACCCCGCAATGGATTAATGTTGATGTTGGTGACGGGCTGGGGAATCTTCTGCGGAGGGAAATTGCCGATATTGACAAACTCCGGGAACTCAAGCTTCTCGGGCTGGGGTATTCTCTTGATTGCCTGCTCAACCTTTTCTAAGGCTTTATTAACTTCAGAAAAATCAACTTGAGTCTGGCTAGATGATTTAGGCATATTCTGTGGTAAAGATTTAATTGTCCTGTCTAAAACTTCAAGCTTTTTGATTATTTCCTTGGCCTCTAAAATCGAAACCTTATCAGGGATATCTATCTCCGGCTGTTTTATCTGCTTAACTGCCGTTTCAACCTTTTTAATCTGCTCTTTAAGCTCATCTATCTCAGTCAAGGAAAACTTCTTAGGAAAAGCGGGATACTCTGGGATTTTAAATGAAGATATGGCTTTAAGAATGGCATCTAAATATCGGCCATTCTCTTCCTGTATCTTTTTGAGGAATGCTTGGATATCTGACGGCTGAAAGGCGTCAAAGATAGATCCTACTGTCTCTGTTAGTCTTTTGTTGATTACCTCGTTCAGGCTGCCAAGCGATCCGTCGAACCGCTCGTGAACAGAACCCATATTAAGCAAGAGTTTTTTATATTCTTCAATTAATCTTTTCTTTTCAGAATTAACTAAACTTAAATCTTTCCTTTGAGTAGAAACAGTAATCTCCTCATCCTTAAGTCTTTTGAAATTTCCATCGTGTTTGTTGAGATAATTATCGATAGTCTGTCTGAATTTAGCCAGTTTATCTTTATTTAAAGTACCATTCTTATCATTCTTCAGATAACTATCTATCTTCTCCCTGACTTCGTATAAATTAGTTATATTAATCATCCTAAGATCCCTTGTAAACCTTGCATTAATTGTGCTTCCTCAGGCGAAGCTGCGCCCATTATTTGACTAGGAGGTGGCGGTATAGGCGGCGGGCCTGCTGGTCCCACGGGTGGTCCTTGCGGCGGCAAAGGCCCTTGTTGACCGATGGGCGGTGGTTGGCCCTGAATCTGTCCCTGCATACCCATTCCCTGTTGAACATTCCTCATATTTACCATTCCTGGATTAGCAGCTAATAATTGCTTGTGCTGCTCGATGTGGTCACTGACTAAATTATTATCGCTATATTGTTGATGGAGAACGATATGAACATGATGATTATCCTCTGGCATCGGCTTAACAGGCATATTTTCATTAGTCATCATTAGGTTTTCCTGTTCAGCTATCTCTTCATCTGTGATCTCACCCTTTTCGTTGGCTGGAATTCCCCTGTACTGCTCAAGTATTTTTTCCATCCTTACCCTGTCGACTATTCCCTTAATGTTGGGGAATTCACTCATTTCAAGGAATGTCTGCCTGTCTATAAGACCAGACGTAAAATAATCCTTGAGTTTGTCCTGCTGGGCTTCCTTGGTATAAGCAAGCCATGAACCGATCTTGACATTAACCTCATTCTCCGCACCTATTACTGCAATATTAAAAACATCAGTGCCAATCTTTACTTGTTTCTTGTTTCTCCTGGTCTTATTATTCTGCCCCATGATCATGAAATGCTGAGGTTTGCCGTCCTTGCCTAACGCCCTAATTAATTTAGGAACATCATAATTAAGAGCGATCTCCTTGAGAACTTTCTTGCCGACGTTTATCAGAAAATCCTCAAGGTTATCGACATAGTCCCCTTGATTAGTAGCATCAGCCTGTTTAAGTTCGGCAATTCCAATTCCTGATTTTATTCCGGTTGGTACTCTGCCGAAACTAATATCATGTGCTCCGCCGACATCTTCTATATATCTCCTCATATTATTTATCTGCAGTTCGTAAGAGGGCTGCAAAGGCTGTAATGGTAAAGCAGCTACTTGACCATTTTGGTTCTTCTCGATAATGTCTCCATGCTCGTTACTGACTATCCTGACTCCGCTATTCTTATCGACGACCAGCCTACCCTTTGCGTACTTGTAGTTGTACTGGAAGATTGATGACTCAAGAGCATTGAGCACCCTATTCATTGGAATGACGTGCTTAATCCAGCTTTCGCCATAAATCTCAAGTGGGTTAAGATCTGCTTGATATATCTCAAAAGGGTACTCTGATCTACGGATCAACTGCACCTTGCATGGATCATGTACTATATCCACCCAAGTAACGACTCTCATCAAAACCTCACCTTGTCTCAAATCTTTCGTATCCTCGTCATTTTCTTTTAATTCCTTAACTAGCTCATCAGTATTGTTTTCATTAACCCTAATCTTCCGCCAACCTTCATAAAGAATTGTTCCTTCATCTGTTTCTTTGTTACTCGCCTGGTATTTCAATGCTTGGAGAAGAAATTGTTTGTATTCCGAAGCGGCTATCTTACTATCACCATGTTCTAGATTGTCATAGAAATTATAGTCTTGATTGTTTCTTATTTGGTCAAGCGGTTTTCTTACTGCTTTAATACAATATTCAGCCTCCTCAAGTGACGTTGCTTGAGGATCGATAAAGAAGTCATAAGGATCGATAAGCCAAATGAATACCTCACCATTCCCATTATCAGCATTAGCGTCATAACCTATCTGCCAAGGACCACCCACGGAATAGATAAGCCCCTGCATGACAGTTTCTTTGATCTTTTTTCTTAAGTTCAACCGATCGTAATAATAATCAAGTAGTTTATTTGAATAAATGGCGTTCTGTATTGCCTCCTCACCAATTCCTGAAGGCATGACTTCCCATTTGGGACGAAATGAAGTCACCTGGTTTTTAATGGCCCTAAGTTGCGCCCAAACGAGATTAATAGGAATTTTGACTTGGGAGCGTGAGGATAGAATGACGGTTCTATTCGCCGGATTATACCTCGAGAACTGATAACCTCTTCTGTAAAGATCCCTGACTAACCAATCCCAATCATAGCGACGTCTCGAATCGTAAGCGACTTTAAACCTATCAATCATTTCTTCCCGATATAATCTATATTTACCTCGCTTCAAAGCCTCATCATCGTTCTTTTTTAGATTCTTAATAGCTTTATCATTATCGGCAACTCTAGATATTTTCTTTTGCTTTTCAGTCGCCTGTTTGATAGCTGTTGTTGAGTCTGGCATTATGCTTTATATATTTTAACTTTTTCCCTAGGTTGACCATCGACAGATATCCCGCTTATTTCAGAGAAATCCTGCGGAAGATCCTCGGTAAGTTCAGTCTCGTTAATATCTGTATCTGGTATATCATTAGGCACATTAGTCTCAATAGTTCCTCTTAAAGCCTGGATGACAGAGGACAAGGCTTTTATTTTAGCTGGAGTAAGGTATTTATCATTAAGAATCTTATCTATTACTAAATTAATATTATTCCTAGCACTGGTAATCGGTTGTTCAACTTCTATTTTCTGACTGATTTTTTTTACTTTTTCCATTCTATCCTGTAGGAATCCATATCTGATAGAACCCTACTAATTCCTTTCTCTTTATCGCCTTGGTACTCAATTGCTTTGCTATTTAAACTTCGAAGAAAAATATCTAAATCTTTTTCTGCCTGATCTCTTGTTTTATTCTGACTAGCTTTTAAAACATCATAGATATCTTCCCGTAGAATCTTACTAGTGGCTTCAATATCCTGCCTAACTGCATTGATAGGTCTGTTAGGTTTTCTAGTTCTGTCAGGTCTTTTTGGCATAAAAAAAGGCGGTCTTTTAACCGCTAGTTCATCTATCTGGTTTTATTAGATTTTACAAACTATTAAAGCGTTTTGTCAAGATTTTTCAAATCATAGTTATGTTTGAAGGTTATAAACCGACTAATATCGCTTAAAACTACTTGACCCCGCTTAATAATATACGAGACTGATATCTCTCCGAATCCTGTCTTGCTCTGAACTTCTTTAATATAAAGCTCTAAATCATAAAGATGAGGATAATTATTTTTCAAGTAATCTAGGAATTCTGAGTTTGTCATATTATTTCCTCACCTAATCCTCCGCCTAAGGAATCGCTAATATCATCAGAAGTCATGTCTATTTCGTTTGCATCAAGTGTTCTTCTTGGCCTACCATCCCTCATCGCCCATTGTAATGGATCTCTAGCTATCTCATTCTGACTTTCTTTCTCTCCTGTGAGAGTAAACATCTGAACCGCTAAGTATCTCGTCGGATCAAAGATATGTTCGTAATAACCATCCTTCTCGTACTCCTCCCTTTGCGGTTGACCTTCCTTAACATTGGGATAATGAATTCCACCCTTAAAACCGTCTATAACGTCATGCTGATTGGGATCGATTATAAGCCCAGGTAAACCGTCAACTCTTATTCTTAACTTCTTTCTAATTATCGTTACGCCTTCCTCTATCTCCTGTTTTGAACCAGATGGAAATATACCTAAATTATTAAGAGCTTGCCTTGAGGTCTGATGGGTCTTGTCTGAAACTTGTATTCCGGCAATATCGTCAACATCTATATATTTGGCACTCGGATAAGTTGACTGACAATAATCTTTTACCCTCCTGCCGAAGTCGTAAATGTACTCGTCTTTTCCCAGAATGACTTTTAAAATACACCATTGATCTTCCCCATTTAACATTGTGATAACACAGCAGGGCCGGTGAAACCCGTAATCCCATCCCCGGTATAGAATCTCCCGTGGCCTGTAATCTATTGATTCCTTAGCAATGTTATATTCTCTGAATTCAGTAAAGAATTGTTTGCCTGCATAGAAAGAATAATCAATCTCATATTCTCTTTTAAAACCCATTTCAGGCATACCACGCTTTGCCTCATTAAGCCATTCCTTGGTATATTTGTCAGGATCCAAAGAATAATGAATCCTGGCAATCGTAAATAAGTTCTTTTTATTTCTTCTAACTGGAATAACCATAAAACTATCTCCTTGCTTTTTTCCCAGTAGGTTTCCATCCATGTTCCACTGCACGCAAAAGATTAGCTTGGCGTCTTGCTTTTGCTGCTGTAGTTCTTTTGGCTTTCATCCCGCCAGGTGTAGAAACACGATAACCACCTTTGACTTTCTTAACTTTAACAGGCATTAATACCACCTCCCTTTAATATTTCTTTGTCATTTTTTTTCTCTTTTTTTTGGCGTATTTCTTGGCTGCCTGCATCCCTTTCTTAGTATATGGGAATTTCTTTCCATTTACATCTGGCATTTATAAACCACCTCCTTTAGTTTGTTTGGTGATTGGAATTACTTTCTGTTGCAATATCTGTTTATCCTCTTTTATGCAATAAGCAACTATAACATGATTTTCATCTGATAAAACTACCTCGATTGTCTTAATATCAGATCCACATCTCTCGCATTTACCCTCGTACCTGTATTTCAAGATGAGCGGGGTTGGCCTTTGGACAAGAACAGGCTTTTCAGGAGCAACAGGCGGGCTTGTAGGCTTTGTTTCAGGAATTATTGGCTTTTCTATCGGTTCACCAGTAACTGGATGGATATTAGAGAATTCCTTTCCCATTGTATGGTCGATTCTATGTTGCTTATAATCTTTTTCAGATGTTTTGCCAGTAAATGACATACCGCATTTCTCACAAATATAATATTTCATCGGCATCATATTCTATCTTGGATGAGTCTATAGAAAAATTCCTTGAAATTAGGAGTTGAAACTCCTATATATTGTCCCCCGCCAGTTATAGTTGGTTTAGCTGCAATGAAAGCTTCCTCAGATTTTTCCTGAAAGGCCATCTCATCGCTAAATACCAAACTGACCGTATATTGCCTTAATTGTTCTGCTCCTTGCGGTATTCCTTGGATTATGGAGTTCCATTTACCGAATTCCAATTTTAAATAAGAAAAAGGATTGGCTTTATATTTTTCTTTAAACCAATCCGGTAAATGTTCGTAAATAAATTTAATTCTGTCTATTAAATTGTTAGCATCCTGTTCTTTTTTTGATTGGACGAATATCCTTTTGCCCTGATGGAACATCGCCAACCATAAACAATAAGCCATACCCATCCAGGTTACTAACATTTGTCTTGATTTTTCGATTAATAATAATCTTTCAATTAAAAAAAGATTTGATAATTCTTTCAGATATTCTTTTTTTGGTAAAGATTTAATTGGACTGTTAGAATCATGCTCATCTAAAGTCTGAACATAATTCTCCATGAAATACCAGAGACTCTCCTGGCATTTTTTTGTTTCGTCTTCAGCTATTCGTTGAGATAGGGCCAGTTTCTCCATTACTGGAGCTTTCTTTATTTGTTCCAGAATCTTCTGGTAAAGAGGATCCTTTGAGTAATCCATAAGCAAATTTTGCTAATCTGTCATCAGTCATTACTATTAAATTATTAGTAACATTATTATTTTCTTCTTTTGGTAAATGAAATCTTTTTCTAAAATCTCTCTCAAGTAAATAATCTGGTTTATCTGCTTTAACTGATCTAATTAATGAAATCTTATAGTTTACCCATGCAGCTTGTAAATCTTCCGCAAAATAAGAATCTTCTTTACGCCAATTAGAAAGTGTATCAACAGATATTCCAGCTAATGAAGCACAATCTTCCAAATCTCCTCCCCATTGACGGACTTCAATGCATTTTCCCTTAGCTTTTTGTTTTTCTTCTGTTGTCATTGTAATTCTATTTCAGTTGCTTTTAATACATAAATTATTTCAATTGTCCCGTCCTGACAATCCAGATGCTCTTCCTTCACTATGTCACCCGTTACTTTTATTTTCACGTTGTACGTTCCCACTGGCAGGGGGTTTTGTATCTCCACTTTGCCCTGGCTTATTCTCAGGCTGTGGCTGCTTACGTTCTTCATAATAAACCTCGCCTTTAGCTAAATTATAAGTAACGTTTCCTTTTGTTAAATCAAGACTATATTTAGGACAAATTATATCAGCAATATAATTTTTGATAAGCCGGTCATAAGTAGTTATTAGTTCTGCGTGTTCAAGAAGATGATGGAGGTCTTGTTGAGATAGTTTATAGGTTTTCATTTCTTACTTCTTCCATTTCTTTTAAGGCGAACTTAGCGTGCCTGTCCGAGCAGAACTGTCCCTTTATTTTGGGGTCGTCAACTATATAAGTTATATTGTGCCGACTATAATGACCACAGAAATCACAATGTCTCCTTACCTTATGCCAACGACCCATTATATATTCCATATTATTTTAATTTTGATAGGAAATTCTCGATGTCTTTTTGCTCTTTATTGAAGTCAACGGAGGCAATGAAACGATTATAAACATTTTCACACATTTTAACATAGTCTGCAAATTGCTGTTCCCGTATATAGTTTACAGCT
>ERZ1292644.1341-Hain-H14-01um-R2-1341-length-12973-cov-5_pt1 | contig 12973 bp, 13 predicted proteins | sample MGYA00564402_ERZ1292644 | MGnify/ENA primary metagenome ERZ1292644 (study PRJEB36523, sample SAMEA6512644) | groundwater metagenome | collected 2019-01-09 | study: AquaDiva: Metagenomics assemblies of 32 groundwater samples | reverse complement strand
GTTTGGATAAAGACACTAGCGGGCTCTTGGTGATTGCCAAAAACCAAAAAACGTTTGAATTTTTAAAAAATGAATGGCAAAGCGGTAACGTTATTAAAAAATATTTAGCATTAGTTTGGGGCCGCCCAAAATCGGAAAGCGGCAAAATAGAGTCGGAGCTTGCAAGGTCACCGAAAGAATTCCGAAAAAGAATAGTTGTTAAACCCTCCTTCGCTAAAGCTACGGAGGGCAAGCCGGGTAAAAATATACTTAAGGGAAAATTGGCAATAACAAACTATAAAGTTATTAAAAAATTTCGCGATTTCTCACTTGTTGAAGTAAGTCCGAAGACCGGAAGAATGCATCAAATTCGGGTTCATATGGCATCAATTGGTCATCCGATTGCCGGCGACAAAGTTTATGGCGGGAAACAAAAACTGCCGGCAGGATTAAACAGGCAATTTCTCCACGCGTATTATTTAAGTTTTAGTTTGTCTTCCGGCAGAAAACTGGCGCTTGAAGCCGACTTACCGGCTGATCTTAGCATTGTACTTGCTAAACTGGAAAAACAATGACATAATTAGCAACTATTATGGACAAGATAAAAGTTTTTGATGTAAAAGGTCTAAAATCCAATATTCCGCAAATCAGGTCCGGAATGAAAGTTCGGGTTTGGCAGAAGATTAAGGAGGGCGACAAGGAGCGTCTTCAGGCGTTTGAAGGCATAGTTATTTCTGTAAAACATGGTCAGGGAAAAACCGGCACTTTTACGGTTAGAAAAGTTTCAGGCAACATTGGTGTTGAAAGAATTTTTCCTTTCCACTCGCTAACAATTGAAAAAATTGAAATTTTATCGCAAGCTAAAGTACGCCGAGCTAAACTTTATTATTTGCGTGGCCGCATTGGTAAAAAATCAAAAATGAAGCAGGTAGAATTTTCTGAAGCCATAGCAGAAGATTCTGTTAATGCAGAAGCAGCACTAACCGAATAAATACGGATAATAAAGAGAAAATGCGCGGGTGGTGAAACCCGGAAAACACGCCAGCTTGAGGTGCTGGTGCCCGCAAGGGCTTGGAGGTTCAAATCCTCTCCCGCGCACCAAACAAAATATTTTGACAATTTTTGTTAAAAATAGGTAGTTTTAATTAAAAGGCAAAGTTTATACAGCGGATGTAATTGTTCTTAAACAAATGAAGGGGGGAGATGATGAAAGCACTTCCTACGGTTAAGCGTTTATACTCTTATTGAAGTTGAAAATGAAAAAATACTTCAACGGCTTAAGATTGTTGCTACCAGAGCTTTTGAGAGCTTAAACAGGATTACTTAATAATTTTTCCCGACCACTAGTCGGGATTTAGTTTGACAATGATTTTATTTAGGTTTACACTTAATAAAGTTATCACAGTTATGATTTTTAAAGTCCGCCGGAGTGCGGACTAATTTATTAAAATAATATGGATTTAAAACAATTTGCTTCGGCGTTAAATCAAATATCGGAAGAAAAAGGCATTTCGGCCCAAAAGGTTTTGGAAACGATAGAAATGGCTTTAGCCGCGGCTTACAAAAAAGAATACGGCGAAAAAGGCCAGATTATCAAGGCCAAATTTAACCCTAAAACGGGCGATGTTAAATTTTTCCAGATAAAAATTGTTGTTGATGAATCGATGCTCAAGCCGGAAGAGGAGGACGCCGCCCCTCCAGAGGAATGGCGCCGCTCCGAAGGGAGCGAGCCTCGCTCGTTTGGAGCGGGAGCCTCGCTCGATGAAACTGAGCGGGAGGAAGAAAAGAAAATTCGTTTTAATGAAGAGCGCCACATAATGCTTGATGAGGCGAAAAAAATAAAGAAAGACGCCGCGCCTTTAGACGAACTTGAATTTGCGCTGGAAACCCGGGAAGATTTCGGCCGCATCGCCGCCCAAACCGCCAAGCAGGTTATTATTCAGAGAATTAGAGAAGCCGAGCGCGAAGCCGTTTGGAACGAATATAAAGATAAAGAAGGCGAACTGGTTAGCGGCGTCATTCAGCGGATTGAGCAAAACAATATCTTTGTTGACCTTGGCAAGACCATCGCCGTTTTTCCGAAAGAAGAACAGGTATATTCCGAGCGGTATTACTCCGGCGCCAGAATGAAATTTTATATTTTAGCAGTTAATGCCGATTCCAAAGGGCCGGGCATTGTGCTTTCGCGGTCTCATCCTAAAATGATTTCGCGGCTTTTTGAACTTGAAGTTCCGGAAATCGGAGCCGGAACTGTTGAAATTAAATCAATTGCCCGAGAAGCTGGCAGCCGCACCAAAGTTGCAGTTTCCTCAAACGAAGAAGGTATTGACCCAGTTGGTTCCTGCGTCGGCCAAAAGGGGACAAGGGTAATGGCGGTTATTTCTGAAATCGGCGGAGAAAAAATCGATATTATTGAGTGGTCGGAAGATCAGGAAACGTTTATTTCAAACGCCATGTCGCCGGCCAAAGTTACTGGGGTTAAAATTTTGCCTCGGCGCATTGCTAAAGTTTATGTTCCCGAAAATCAGCTGTCTTTGGCTATCGGTAAAAACGGCCAAAACGTAAGGTTGGCGGCGAAGTTAACCGGCTGGAAAATAGACGTTATCGGTGCCGTTTTAACCGCCGAAGGCGCTAAAGAGGAATCAAAGTTGGAGGACTTAGAGGGCGTTGGCGAAAAGACCGCGCAGGCGCTGCGCGATGCCGGATTCAATACGCCGGAAGACATTTTTAATTCTTCGGTTGAAAAACTGACCGAAGTTGAGGGTATTGGAGAAAAAACCGCGGAAAAAATTTTCAAATCAGCGCAAAAATTATTTAATAAATCCGAATCCGAAGTTATTGCTGCTGCAGAACCAGAAACAGCGGAAGAAATTAGAGATGAAAAAGCTGAAGAAGAAAAAATTATTGAAGAAGCGGCAAAGATAGCTGAGAAAGAGTTGACGGTTGAGGAACAAGAAGAAAATAGGGCTGAAGGATTGGAAAAATCAGAAATAACTGAAGCCGGCTACGAAACCGAGCCTGCGGCAGAAAAAGAAGTTGAAGAAGAATTAAAACCGAAAGATTATGAATAACAAAGATTTGTTCGCCAAGCATCTTCAGGTTTTTGAAATTTTAGATGATGTCAGAATGACCGAAAAAGAATCTGATAAAAGAAATAAACGGGCTGGCATTCTGCTTGCTAAAATAAAAGAAATCGGAGAAGATCGGATTGATGAGAATAAGTTGAAGAAAATACTTGAAAGTTTAAAAACTGAAGATATTGAGAAAATGGTGGCTATGCTAAAAAATTTTTTGGAAGATAAAATTCAAGAAAAAATAAGCGGCCCGAAGGAAAGATACGATGACAAGCTTGAAGCTACCCTTACGCCGCTTATAAAGCTAAAATTCAACGAAGACCCGATAAAAGTTTTGGCAGAAGTTTATTATCGTCTGGTTAAGGACCATCCTTTTATTGATGGAAATAAAAAAATCGCTGTCGCGTTTCTTTTGGAAACACTTTCCAAATTAAACGTCAATCCTTCGGATCAAGATATTGCTGATATCACGATATATGTCGCCAGAAGCGACGCCAAAAAATATGCCACCGTTTCCGAACAGATAACTAATTATTTAAAAGTTTTATAAATAATATGTTAATCCCGATTGTAGTTGAAAAATCTTCTTCCGGTGAAAGGGCTTATGATATTTACTCTCGACTTTTAAAAGAGAGGATAATTTTTGTTACCGGTCCCATTAATGATGCCGTGGCCAACACAATTATTGCTCAGCTTATTTATTTAGAAAACGAGGATTCTAAAAAAGATATCTATCTTTACATTAATTCACCGGGCGGCGCGGTTACCTCGGCTCTGGCGATTTATGATACCGTGCAGTTTGTAAAGCCCGACGTGGCGACGATTTGTGTCGGCATGGCCGCCAGCGGCGCCGCTTTAATTTTAGCCGGCGGCAAGCATGGCAAAAGATACGCTCTTTCTAATGCCGAAATTTTGCTTCATCAGGTAATGGGCGGCGCCGAAGGCCAGGCAATAGAAGTGGAAATAGCGGCGCGTCATATTATTAAGATAAAGACTCGCATTAATCAGCTTCTGTCAAAACATATCGGCCAGCCGCTTAAAAAGATAGAAAAAGATACCGACCGCGACTTTTACATGACGCCGGAAGAAGCCAAGTCCTACGGCGTAATTGATAAAATTATCAAAACAGCGAAATAAAAAAGAAATATATTTGTTCTCTCGCTCTCCTCGCGCGCCCCAGCGAGGCGCGCTCAGGGATTCGCGCTCGCTCGCCCCGCTTCGCGGGGCACCATGCCCGCTCGCGCTCATAACCCGCTCAAAAACAAATATATTTCTTTTTTATTTTTATTGTGGATAGTTTATTTTGCGGTTTTGCTGTAGAATTAACAGTGTGAATAACGCTGAGTTTTTAAATGTAGAAAAGATTGTTGATCAGCTTGATATCGCGCCGAACGAAACTATCGCTGATTTTGGCGCCGGTCATGGGTTTTTTGCCATTGCCTTTGCCAAGAAAGCAGGGCCTTCCGGCCAAGTTTTTGCCATTGATATTTTGAAAACTGCTTTAGAATCAATCAGATCACAAGCCAAAATTGAGGGACTTTTTAATATTAAAATTATTTGGGGTAATCTGGAAAAACCCGGCGGTTCAACTCTGCCGGCAGAAAGTTGCGATTTAGTTTTGATTGCCAATGTTCTGTTTCAATTATCGGACAAATCATTGCTTATTGAAGAAGCTAAAAGAGTTTTAAAGTCGGGCGGGCGTCTAACAATAATTGAATGGAAGCCATATATCGCCATTGGTCCTCAAAGAGAATCTCGCTTGTCAGAGGTCGAATTAAAACAACTGGTTTTATCAAGAGGATTTTCCGAGTTTAAAACCATTGATGTCGGCAGTCATCATTACGGATTCGTTTTTAAAGAATAATGAAATAAAGCCAACTTTATGCAACTATTTGGTTATCAAATAACTCGCGGAATGCTGATAATGACGGGCGCTATTGTCGTTATTATTTTACTCTTAGCGTTGATTTTTTTTGGAATTATTCCCGGTTCGCAGCCCTCCGGTTCTAAACAAGTAATTATAGAATTCTGGGATCTCTATGATGATTCATCGGCCTGGCAGACCATATTTAACGCTTTCAAAAAAGAAAATTCCAAAGTTTCTTTTAATTATGTTCGTAAAAATTCGAAAACCTATGAGAAAGATCTTTTGGAAGCGTTGGCTTTAGGTAGAAGCCCCGATATTATAATGTTTCATTCTTCTTGGCTTCCGAAGCATGGCAACAAAATTTCGCCGCTGCCTCAGACCGTAATGGGTCTAAAAGAATTTCAGGATACTTTTCCAGATATTGCCACGGTTGATTTTGTTTCCGGAAATCAAATTTACGCTTTGCCGGTCTGGATCGATGTTTTAACAATGGTTTACAACAAAGATCTGTTTAATACCGCCGGCATTGCCTTGCCGCCGAAAAATTGGGATGAGTTTATTAAAGTCGTTTTAAAACTCTCAAAAAAAGCCAAGTCGGGAAATTTGATAAAATCGGGAGTGGCTATGGGTACGGCTGATAATGTCAATAATAGTTCCGACATTTTAAGTTTGCTGATGCTTCAAGGCGGAGCGAGTATGATAAGTAATGACGGCAGAGAAGCGGCTTTTGATCATTCCATCGTCTTGCCAGACGGTTCTGCTTATAATCCCGGCGAATCGGCTCTGCGGTTTTATACCGATTTCAGCAAATTAAAATCTGATGTTTATTCTTGGAATGATGAGTTTCCTAATTCTTTTGATGCGTTCATTTCTGGTCAAACCGCAATTATTTTTGATTACGCCGTTAATATTAATAGAATAAAAGAAAGATCTCCAAACTTGCGTTTTGGCATAGCGCCGGCGCCGCAACTTAGCGGCGTGGCTAAAAACGTGCATTATGGCGATTTTTGGGGTTACAGCGTGCCGATAGCCTCAAAAAATTCCGAAATTGCTTGGAAATTTTTAAAATTTTCAACAACTCGCGATATTAATAAATATTTTTCTGAAACGACTTTAAGACCGGCGGCTCGGCGCGATGTGCTTTCGGAAGAAGAAACGTCGCCGGATTTGGGAATTTTTACCAAAACAGTTTTATCGGCGACTAATTGGTACCGCGTTGATCCCGATGCTACTAATGATATTTTTAAAAATATGATTAATTCGGTTGTTTTAAGCGGCGCCATGCCATCGAAAGCGATTTCCGATGCGGCGGCAAGAGTTACGGCTTTAATGAGGAGAGTAAGCGAATAACAAATTAACCGCGAATAAAAGAATAACGTTTAAAAATGAAATGCCAAAAAAAATTCTAATTATAGGTTTGTTGTTGGTTATTGGTAATTTATCGCTTGTTTCCTTAGCGCAAGCGCAGGCCAAAGGTATTGTGCCTTGCGGACGGTGCGCCCAATTTGGCCCGGGTCAAGATGGCCGTCCCGTTTGTCTTGTGCCATCTGAGGGAGCAACAAGCGCCCAAGCCGCGCCCTGCACCGTTTGCCATTTTTTCCAATTACTTCAGAATATAATTAATTTTTTAGTTTATTATATCAGCGCGCCCTTAGCCACTTTAATGGCAATAATTATAGGCATTCTTTTTCTTTTTTCCGGCGGCAACCCAAAAATTATTTCAGACGCGAAAGGCAAATTATGGCTTTTAATATGGGGCATTATCTGGGTTTTGGTTTCATGGTTAGTGTTAAATACTATTATTAACTTTTTTGTTGATCCCAAGGTTTTACCTTGGCGGCCATGGTATCAGATTAAATGCGGCGTAATGGCTGGCGGTGCCGGTAGTCCAATTGCTGGCGGTGGCGCAAGCGGAGGCGGAGGAAGCAGCGGCGGCGCTACTTCTCCACCGGCGTCGACGCCCAGCCAAGAACAAACTAGCGCGCAGATAATTCTTCAACAAGGCACTTGCGGTACCACCTCATCATGCGGCGGAGTTAACGCCTGCAGCACACTGCAAGCTGTTGCGAGCGGCCAGCCGCCTCCTGTTTGTTCCAGCGGTTGCACCTCTAGTACTCCCTGTAATTCAAATCCCAATGTGCACCTCAGTGGCGATATGCTTAATGCTATTGATGCTATGTATCTTGAGGGATTTCGGTATAAAATTGAATCATTAACTACCGGGTCTCATAAACCCGGTTCACTTCATTATCAAGGAAGAGCGGTTGACCTTACTCCGGGCGGAGATACTACTTACGCGCAACTCGAACAACGATTGCTGACTTCATTTGCTATGTTCGTCCAGTGTGAAAATTCTTCGGGAGCAAAAGTATCTTGCGCTTCCGGTTCAGTGGGTCATATCCACGCGGAATTTCGTTAATTTAAGATGTTGATAACTATTGCTTGAAAATTTTTATCATTATGCTATAATGAGTTATAAAGTTATATTAGACGGTCTCAGATCTTTGAATCTTTTTAAGTGTTGATAACTGTTATTCACGGTTATTAGGTTAATATGCCATAATTGGCATATGAAGTTATTTTTGATTTCCTCTTTGTTTTTTAGCGTAGTTGTCGTTGCTACCTCGGTATTATCTCATGGAATTATAATTCGAAATCCCTTAGGGAGCTGCGGTAATGTTATTACTGCTTTAATTGTCACTATTGCTAATTGGCTCTTGGGAATTGGCATCACCATCTCAACTATTATCGTTCTTTGGGCGGCCTTTCTTTTTATGACAAGCGGCGGAAGTAGAGACAGAGTAACCCAGGCGCGGCAAACTTTATGGTATGCTATAATTGGTTTAGCGATTCTATTATTAGCCAATGGCGTAGCGCTGCTTATAGAAAATTTCTTAAAAGGCAACTACTAAGTTATTAGGTTGTTTTATAAAAAATTTATTATTAATAATACCGATGTAAAAGTCGGGACTCCGACTAAAGTATCGGAGTTAAAAAAGATAATTTATGAAAAAAATTAATACGTTCAGTAGGGATAATGTCAATAAATACGCTGTTGCAGCGGTTTTAATAGGGCTTGCCCTGCTGCCACTTTTAGCAATGGCGCAAGGACAACCTGGCAGAACCGGAATAATTACCCAACCTTCGGATATTACGAAAATATTGACGGGAGTTCTTAATTGGATAATCGGCGTTATATTTATCATAGCTCTTATTATGATTTTTTATGCGGCAGTTCTATATATTACGGCAGGAGCGAGCGAAACGGCTCATTCCAAAGCAAAAGGCATTCTGATTTTTGCCATAGTTGGTATAGCGATAGCCATTTTGGCTTTCTCATTTAGACCGTTTATTCAATCAATACTCATAGGATTCGATGTATAAAGGAGGAAGTGGAGGAAGTATAAATCTTTAAGGTTTACCTTATTGTTAAAAATCAAAAAACCTCGTCCCACGATTATTGTTATGGGACGGGTTTTTGTTGTTTTCGAGACAAAAATACATTTGCATCACTGGGCGAGTGGCGAAATTGGCAGACGCGCAAGGTTTAGGACCTTGTATCGAAAGATGTGCGGGTTCAAATCCCGCCTCGCCCACCAGAATTTGAAGCAGAGAGGAAATTTACTTGTCTAACTCCTCTTTGTTATAATTGAACTGTTATGTTTTCAAGACTGCGTTTATTCTTCGCCGGGACTTCTCTTAAAGCCGCTCAAACGAGAGAATCTTTTGTCGGGAAAGGTATGCGGGGTATCCTGATTTGGTTTGCGATAGGGGTTGTGGGTTTTTTCTTGCTTATCCTGGCGAGCGCGGACAACGAAATAGGACTTTTTGCTTGGGAACCCTTGACGGTATTAGTGTTTATTTTTGACATCCTACATATAGAATTTTTGGCTTTGATCGAACCGACGTTATTCATAATTTTTATTCTTGGCATCCTACTGAGTCGTCGCTACCATCTCCGCGACCGTTTTAATTTTTCTCGCCCGGCAGCGGCGATAGCGTTTGTTCTTATTGCCGTCTCAACCGGTTTGGTTTATGAAACATCGCTTGCGTTCGGTCCCGAAGGAGCCGGATGGGATCATTATCAGGGCGTGTTGCCATTTTATATCGGCTTTTCGTTAATCGTCCTGTTCCTTATAAGACGATATTGCTTAACGTTTCAAGATGTGGTTATTCTTGCAGGCGCTGGAAGCTTTACTGAATCTTTGCTGGTGGGAACTCTCCTTACGTCGCTAACTAATCCTCTTGGTATTTTTCTTTTAGCCTATTATTTTCTTGCCTATAGCATAAGTCAGTCAATTCCTCTTTTTTTTATTAATGAAAAGTTACTATGGCATCAAAATACATCGTTCCAAGGGGCGCGACTTGGTCTTGCGCGGAGGATTCTTTTCGGGGCCATCGCTGGTTTTCTCGGTTATCTGATTATTGATCTTATATCACGGTTATTTACTTTACTTTTTTAGAATCGCTATGCGATTTCTCCTCGTTGATATTTATAAGGCCTATGAATTATTCGCGTAAACTGCGCGCAATCATATTAACCGGGCTTTTGCTGACAAGTTTTATTCTTCATATTTATCGAATTTCTATTCCTTCCGAGCCAGTTTTTGATGAAGTTCATTTTGCAACCTATGCCGCGGATTATCTGAATCAACAAGCATTTTTTGATATCCATCCGCCGCTCGGAAAACTTCTTTTTGCCGGAGTGCTAGCATTTTTTCCTCGCGGCAGGATTGAAAACGCAAAATTTATTTCATTTTCTCGTCTTGAGAATGGCGGGATATCTTCTAAAGCATTAAATGATGGTTATCGCGACTTTCCATATATTGCGTTGCGGCTTTTCTCTTCTTTTGTGGGCATAGCGCTTATTTTAGCGTTCTATTTGTTTCTAAAAGCAATCGGTATCGGGGAAACCGGGTCGCTTTTGGGCGCGTTTGCGCTAACATTTGAAAATTCATTTCTTTTAGATTCGCGACTTATTTTAATAAACGGAATGTATCTTACGTTTGGTTTTCTAGCGCTTTGGCTTTTTTTTAATCAAAAACATAATGCCTATCTTGCAGGGGTAATTTGGGGGCTTTCTTTGAGCGTAAAACTTATTGGCATTGTGTTTTTAGCGCCGGCAATTGTTGGAATGCTTTTAACAAGAAAAATTGATAATGAATCAGGTCCGCGACGTCTTAAAATGTTCATTATAGCCGGCTTTCTAACGTTATTTACCATAATTTTTGCCGGCTATATTGCCAATGGAATTTTATTTTCGCCAAGCGGATACATAAGTATGCTATATTCCAACGGATTTATTACTTTAAAATTTCAAGAATTTTTCACGCAGATATCTAAAATAAGTACGTTTGCGCAATTTGTTTTCTTAATCTTTATACAAGGGATTCTTTCTTTTGGAGGTTATACTATCAACGATGCCGATATTTTTTATTTTAGCCATTGGTATTCATGGCCATTTATGAAAGGAATAATGGCATTTTATAACAATAATACTTATGAGGTAACTCTAACCGGCAATCCGGTTGTTTGGTTTTCCGCAACTTTAGCAATTATCTGCGCTCTCATAATAACGGGGCGTATTTCTTGGCGTTTTTTTCGCCGCGGAAAAACGCCTTCAACATCGGCCAAACCGATGCTTATTCTTCTTGCCGGTTATGGCGGCGCTCTTCTTCCATTTGCTGCGATTGTTTCAAGAAGTACTTTTTTATACCATTATTTTCCGGCGTATCTTTTCGGAATCGGAATTTTGAGCTTTGCAATGGAGCTGCTTACAAGGCAGCCATGGTTCGTTTCTTCATTGACGCGTCGCGTTATTTTAATAGGATTTCTGGCGCTTGCTATTATTGGCGGTTTTGTTTTTAACAGTCGTTTTATTTATGGAATTTAAAAAACTTGTCTCGTTACAGCGAGGCAAGTTTTTTAAATTCTTTATTCTTCCTGATTTTCAATCTCTATTTTTTTAGTTTTAATTTTTTCAGATTTAGGAAGTTTTATTGTGAGGACTCCATTTTTTAAAGTAGCCAGTGATTTTTCAGTTTGAACGTCCACCGGCAATATTATAGAGCGGGAAAACGGACCCCAGTAACATTCTTGATAAAAATAATCGTCTTTTTCCAAACTGTCGTCGCTTTCGCGCCGGCCTCGAATTGTTACCATATCGTTGGTAATAGCAATATCTAAATCTTCGGGTTTAACACCCGCAATAGTTGATTTAATTACAATTTCAGCCGGCGTTTGAAATACATCGATGGAAAGCTGACCTTCGGTTTCGCTCGGCGACCAATTTTTTTCCTTTAATTCTGACATATTTTATAGGTAAGAGAATAAATTTTAAAATTTGTTTTTTCTCTTTTATACATTCATTATAATTTCTATTCAGCTATTGTGTCAATCTGTTGATAAGTTTTGTAGTGTTTTAGGCGGTTAAAAAGATAAATCACTAAAATAGCGGCGGCTCCAAGAGTAATGCCGGTTAAAATTAATGAAAATGTTTGCTCTTTTCTTATTATAAGAAAGTTATAAATCCCGTGAAAAACAGTCGCAAAAAACAGGCCCTTTAAAATTAAAATCGGTTTTTTTTCTATGAAATAAAACTTGGCAAAGTAATAACCGGCAATACCAGAAGCCAAACCATGAAGTGCAACAGCACTTATAAATCGCATTGTCATAAAATTAAAAGTAGCGCCAAGATATCCGGGTGATCCTATCGGGATGAATGAAAAAATCGCAAAAACGTTTTCAATGGCCGCAAAACCCAAAGCGGCGACAATAACATAAATCATTCCGTCAACCGGCTCGTCTAAAACCGGATTTTTAGTTAGAGCTAAATGAACTACGCCGTATTTAGCCGTTTCTTCAACTAAGGGCGCGATAAGAAGTATCATAGCGCTACTGCCCCACTTGTTTAAAATCATCTCTAAAAAAATAACAAGCGGCGCTAAAGCAATGCCCATAACAAAAATTATAAAAAGCCAATATCTTGGTTCCGGATGCAAATCTTCTTTAAGATAGAAAAACAGCCAAATTAAACTTGGCGAAACCGCGAGAATTAGCACCGGTATTAAAGAGTAAATATCAATCCCAAACATTTATTTTGGCCAGTTCTCTACCATTAAGCATTTCTTTTTGCTACTGATAGGCAATTGTTGGTAAATTTCTTCTGTTATAAAAGGCATAAATGGATGCAAAGCTTTAATGCTGTCTCCTAAAATGGATAGCAGAAGTTTTTTTCGGGAAAATTTTTCTTTGTTAGTTCCATCTCTAAAAGTTAGTTTACTGCTTTCAATGATGAGATCAGCAAACTTGTGCCAGATATATTGATATAATCTTTCTGATGCCAAGTCGAAACGATAATTTTCAATATTTTTAGTTGCTTCTTTTAAAACTCGTTCAAATTGATTTTTCAACTTTTTATCCTCGGCTGTATATCTTAATTTTACATTGGCATCTTTAGCGTTTTCGATAACAAATCGCGTAATATTCCATAATTTGTTTGCAAAATTCCTCATTCCTTTAATTTTTTCCTCGGAAATTCCCGAATCAGTTCCGGGCGAAGTATTAAAAATCAAAGCCATGCGAAGAGCGTCTGTTCCATATTTTTCTATCATATCCAAAGGATCGATAACATTGCCGAGAGATTTAGACATTTTGCGGTGTCTTTCATCTCTTATCAGTCCGTGAAGATATACAATATGAAAGGGAATTTCTCCTAATAAAAAAGTTGACATAAGAATCATTCGGGCTACCCAAAAGAAAATAATGTCATAGCCGGTTTCTAATACGTCGGTGGGGTGATAGGTTTTTAAATCTTTAGTATTTTCAGGCCAACCAAGAGAAGAAAAGGTCCACAGTCCAGAAGAAAACCAGGTATCAAGTGTATCAGTAAAACGTTCATATCTCTTATCCGGACTTTGTTTACTTACAATATAGTCTAAGTCATCACCAGGAGGCGCTGGGGGTTTATACCAAACCGGAAGCCTATGTCCGTACCAAATTTGTCGAGATATGCTCCAATCTCTCAAATTATCTATCCAATTAAAATAAGTTT
>ERZ1292644.1339-Hain-H14-01um-R2-1339-length-12976-cov-4_pt1 | contig 12976 bp, 17 predicted proteins | sample MGYA00564402_ERZ1292644 | MGnify/ENA primary metagenome ERZ1292644 (study PRJEB36523, sample SAMEA6512644) | groundwater metagenome | collected 2019-01-09 | study: AquaDiva: Metagenomics assemblies of 32 groundwater samples | reverse complement strand
AAACGACAATGGCATTCGCAACGACAAATGTCAGAGTCGCACCAGGACCCGATCAGTCGTATGTCACGACGGGTTCTTGGACTGGGGAAGTGGGTAATGCCGCGGGGACCATTAAAGTCCCCGGGGCGAGACTTCTCAAAGCCGTCTTCTGGCCGAATTTGGCCAGTGGAGGGCCGTCGGAAGTCATCTATGGAACCGGGTCCGGCGTTCTACCGATTACTGTAACGGTGGCAGAGCACAAGAACACCGTTACGGCAGGGACTTTCGAGATCACCAGTCAGTAAGGGGAGGAATAGGAACATGCTAATCCAGCAGATCATCAGGACGGAGCCGGAGCGGATCCTCGTCAATGTCAAGAACGTCGAGGCATCTTCGCTTACGACTGGAATGGGAGTTTGTCTCATCGGCGGCAACGCGGGGTCCGTCACGTCGGTCGACGGACTCAGTGCGGTGCTGTCGACTACGTCGGCGCAGTTGCGCCCGGGGTTCGTCGGGGTCGCTAAAGGTGACATTGCGGCGAATTCGTTCGGCCTTGTCATCGCTTGGGGGTTTGCGGATTCAATTCTGCTCTCTCAGGAGACGGATAAGACCGTGGGCGTGCTCAGCGGGGCAGCGTTGCTTGGAATCGGAGCGCTCGCTGGGTCCTTTACGTCCACGTTGGCGCCGGAAGCCATCTCGACGTACTGCGGGAAGTACGTTTACAACGTCGTGACGACCAACATCAGCAGCGCGTTGCCCTACACCAAGGGTATCGTGCGCTGCATCTAGGGCGTCGCAGGTGTCGTAAACTCCTGATCTGGTGAGGGGGCCGGGGGCTCGGCCCCCTCACCGGAAAGGGAAGGAGAGAGGATGCGGGAAGGGGACAAGAAATACGCGGTGGCGGGAATCGAAGTCTATCGCTGTCTCTCCGATGGCCGGCTCATGACGAACGCGCTTTGCGCGCGCGGATTTTGCGGTGGGCATCGATTGGCGCAGCCCGCGTATCCGTCTCTCGGTGATTTGCTTCTTTTACGCTGCGGTGAGCGGGTGTATGACGGGGTCAAATCGGCATGGTGGGGGGTACTGGCGTGGCTCTCAAGGTAGTCATAGCGGTGCCCAATGAAGGGCACACCCTTTGCGAAGCGTATCCCAACCGTATGCTCATGATGTTCCATCTCGGGAAACTCGAGGCGCAGAATCCCGACAAATACGAATTCAATTTCACGTCAGTGGGTCGGGTGCTGACTCCGCTCGCGCGCGAGCGGCTCACGGAATACGCGGTCGACGGCGGCTGCGATCTCATCCTCATGGTCGATGATGACATGGTTGTTCCGCTTGATCTTTTCGAGTGCTTGCATAAAACGATGGTCGAGACGAACGCCGACATCGTCGCTCCTCTTGCCTTCATGCGCGTGGCACCACATTTCCCTGTGATATACCGGCTGCGGGAAGGGTATGACGGAATCACGCACAAACCATATTACGAGCGGGAGATCGTCAGGAATTATCCCAAAGACTCCGTGGTTGAATGCGATGCGGTCGGATTTGGCGCGGCGCTCATCAAGTTGGACATGGTCAAACGGATGAAAAAGCCGTGGTTCATGTCCACGACGAGTCACGGCGAGGACATTTGGTTTTGTCGTTGTGCCAAGGAAGAAGCGGGTGCAAAGATCGTGATGGACACCCGGATCAAGTTGGGGCATCTCGGAAATCCTCCCCTCATTACCGAGGAGACATACGAGAAGCATCCCGACACGATAAAGATGCGGGAAGTGAAGGGGGACGCTCCGAAAGAGCTGGCACATGTCTAAACTTTCTCGCGTGGATATCATCGTCCCGACCTGGAACAATATCCAATACCTATTGCCGATGGTGAGTTCGGTTTATACTCACAAGTTTTACTATCCGTTTCGACTTATCGTCGTGAACAATGGGCATCCAGAAAGCATGCTCGCGGTTCCAACGGTGCCCGAGATTAAAATTGTGCAAGCGGGAGGGAATCTCGGGTGGGAAGGCGGGTTAAAGTTGGGGCTCCAGCATGCGGACTCCGATTTCGTGATGTTCGCCAACGATGACATCATGATCCCGACGGGGTCGAAAACGTGGCTCCGCAACATGATGGCGTATATGGGAGTGCCGATTATCGGGGCGGTGGGGCCGACCTCGAATGTAGTTATGGGGTCGCAAAACATTTTCATGCCGGTGCCGGAGGAATTTCTCTACGCGCGGTTCCTCATCGGTTTTTGCATGCTGCTTCGCCGAGAAGCGCTTGAAAAGGCCGGCGGGATCGACGAGGGGTTGCCCGGGGGCGACGATCTTGACTTGTCGATTCGATTGCGCGACGCCGGCTACACGCTCATTTGTGATCGTAACACGTTCGTCTATCATCACGGATTTAAGACTGGGGAGCGGATCCACGGAACCGCGGACAAAGTAAACGGTTGGAATTCGGAGCAGATGTCGGAAAAGACGAATACTGCTTTGATCCGAAAACATGGTTTTCGAAAGTGGTACGAGACGTTGTATTTTCAATCCGAAGCGATGGTGGGAGATTCAAGCGACACCGAAGGGAAAATCGTTCGCGAGAACGTCAAGGGCGAGAAGGTGCTTGAGTTGGGCTGCGGGGGGCAGAAGACGGTCCCGCACGCTTTCGGAGTGGATTGGTACGCGAAAGGGGAGGATATCCCGACGGTTAGGCAACGGAGTGTCGCGGATTTCCAAGCGGATGTCACGCAGTTGCCGGATGAGATCGGAATCGGCGCGTACGACACGATCATCGCGCGGCATATCCTCGAGCACTGCATCGATCCGGTTGAAGTGGTGGAGCATTGGAAGAAGTTTCTCAAACCGGAAGGCGGCCGGTTGTTGATCGCGGTCCCGAATGAGGGGGTGACTGCGTCGATTCCGTCTAATCCGGAACATCGCCATGTTTTCACCCCGGAATCTCTCGCTCGATTGCTGAAATTGGTCGGGTTCAAGGTGGAGAGCGGATTTACGTATGGGGGGTCGTGCGTGGTGGTGGCGGACACGCGGTCGGTCCCGGCATTTTCTTTGGCGCCCGAAGTGGCGGGGGTGGCGTGATGCGACATGCAATTTACTACGACGATCATCGGCGCGTAACTCGCAATGACGGCGCTCCGATGTACGTCTGGAACGTGCTCAAGAACCAGATGAAAGAGGACGTGGAGCACCTAATCCCTGACGCGCGACGCATGGGAGGTTTCGGGAAGTTCGATCTTCATTGGTGGGTTGATTGGGGGGAGGACGCGCTCGGTGGGATCATCGATTACAAACCGATTGTCTGCCCCAAGCCTTCAATCTACTGGGTTTCGGACACGCATCTTGGGTACGAGTATCGGTTGAGCAAGGCGCGTGAGTTTGACCACGTTTTCTGTATGCAGAAGCGCGCGGCGGAGGAGTTCAAGCGGGATGGGATCGAGAATCCTATTTGGCTCCCGCATGCTTTTGAGCCGGCGGCATATCCTCGTCGGGTGATAATTCCGAAATATGATGTGTGTTTCGTGGGGCACGTTAACGCGCCGAACCGTATCGACTTTTTGGACCGGATGTTTAAGGAATTCCCGAATTTTTTCTTCGGGCGTCGCTTGTTCGAAGAGGCGGCGCAGAAATTCAACGAATCAAAAATCGTGTTGAACGTGTCGATCAAGGACGATCTCAATATGAGATGCATGGAAACGATGGGTTCGGGGTCCTTCCTCCTTACCAACGAACTCCCGACTCTCGGGGAGTTGTTCAAAGACGGGGTGCACCTTGTCACCTATAAGGATCTTGATGACGCCGTGGATAAGGCTCGTTATTACATCGAGCACGATGAGGAACGGCAGAAAATTGCCGCCGCGGGGTACGAGGAAGCGATCAAGAAGCACACCTACGCGCACCGTGTCCAAACGATATTGAATGCCGTAAAGGAGAAAAGCCTATGCCCGCAGTTGACGGCAGCACTCTAGTTGGACTTGTCGGAGAGAAGATCGAGTCTTTGGAAAAGCAGCTCGAGCGTGTAGAGAAAGACATCGCGGCGGTTGAACGGAAGAAATTGCTCACGATCATCTCTCCGGGTTCCCCCGACAAGGTTCTTTTCATCCAGCCGTACGATCTCCGCGGTAAGGACCCGTCGGAGGATATTGAGGAAATAGAATCGTACGTCGTCGAAACCCGTTGGAACAACGGTTTCGCGGAGCACATCACGGGGAAGCGCCCGACCGGGCGATTTACCAAGCGCGGGCCGATCGGGCCATTTGGGCCGACCTACAAGATCGACACGGGCAACCAGAACGGGGAACGCGAGCACAGCGAACTCCAGCGGGTCCTGACGACTCACACCTCCCGCCTCGCGCGCGTTCCTGAGCCGGTGTCGTATCACACCGAGATCAACGAACTCGGGCATCTCGACCTCAAGAATAACACGCTGGAGAAGGAGAACGTACCGGTCGCGTTGCTCGAGAACTACGAACCGTTGAACAATCTTCTGACGCAGAAGAAAGCGCTCGAGGACCGGATCCGAGAGCGTGACGGCAAGCCGAAAGTGGCGGCGAACGTCCTGGGAGGACTCTGACATGGCGGGTAACGCGAGACTGACGGCGGATGGGGCCGTGCTCACTTCGGGGAAACCAGTTCGTTGTTTCGGATGGACGGTCAAATCCGGGGTGGCGGGTCCGGGACTCATTATTTTCTACAACGGGACCGACGCGACCGGGACGGAATTCACCCGGGCGCAAGGAGCGACGGACGATTTCAAGAGCGGGGATTTCGGGCCGGAAGGGCACTTCTTTCCCGCCGGGCTCTATCTCGACCTCGATGCGAATGTGACGTATATCGATCTTTCAGTCGAACTGGTTCAATCGTAAGGAGAGGTCATGATAAAACTGATTTGTCTTGTTTTCATGCTCGCCGCGGGAAGCGCCGGAGCGCAGAGCATCCAGTACACCCAAGAGGTTGCGAAGTCCTCGATGACGATCTACACCGTCGCCGTCGGCTCGGCGCCGGTGATCGCCACGGAGAACGTCGATATCACGTCTTTGGCTCCGACGGGGAAATTGACCGGGGCTTACGCGATCGAGATTTTCAACGTCGCGAGCAGCACGAACGCAATCGTGTGTAGCCAGGATGTCCGGCTCTCGAATACGCTCGGCAATAAATTCTATGGTCGTGAGATCGCGGCCGGTACAGGCGTGGTCTACAACGTCCTCCAAGGCAGCATTATCGTTTACTGCCAGAGCAAGAGCACGGCGGGGATCACCTACGCGACGGTGTCGCAAGTGAGGTAAGAAATGAATTTTTCCCGGATGTTTGCAGGCGTAATTGCCGCTCTTGCAATCGTTTCTGGAGTACAGGCGCAGCCGATTCGGCAGAACGGGTATGGAGGGCCGATCGTAGTCAGTTCGATCACGGCGTCGAACATCGACGACAATTTGATCGTGACGACTGGGCCGGATGGGTTGCTTGTCGGTGTTTCCTCGTTCACCTTGACGCCCGCCGGGAATGTTGGGATCGGCGTCGCCGCGCCTTTGCGAAAACTTCATGTCGTAGGCGGCGGTTCTGGCGGCGATGGCGTAAGTGCCGTTTATACCAACGGCACTGTTGGAATCGGGATGACTTCTCCACAAAACGTCATCGGCCTTCACGTTTCAAGTTCTACGGCACAGAATAATCTTATCTGGTTCGGGTCAAATTCTGCGAGCCAAGGAAATGCTCGTTACGGCAATAGTTCCTCGGATGGCACTGGTTCGCCCGAGGTGCAATCTTACATTTCCAATACCTCCGCAGGATCGGCCTACCTCCTCAACCGTCTAGGAGGGAATGTTGGAATTGGACTCGCCACGCCTCTTTATCTTCTTCACGTCAACGGATCGGTATTTACATCTTCTTTCACTGTCCAAGCCGTTTCCTATTCAACGGCCCCAATCTATGCCGCAAGCGTGACGTTGGATTCCACATTCTCGTATATCCAAGCAGCCTCTACTTTCAGCGCAGCCGGGACGGTCATTGCCATTACGACCGTGACCCTTCCGAGCGCGGCTGCGGCACCGTTCAAAGAATTCGCCATCTTCAAGGTTGACGGAACGACCACGCCCGTAACAGTGGCGGCCGCATCGGGGCAGACGATAGACGGATATCCGACGATAGCTCTCTGCTCGAAGGGCATGGGCGTAACCCTCGTCTCGGATGCTGTCAACAACTGGAATGTGAAAGGGAATTACCCGGTCTGTGAGAACATGACCGGCCAGCCGAATGACTCGTCCGCGGCAGCGGCGCTCGTGGCGAGCGATACCTATTACTCGCCATTCAAGTTGACGGCTCCGTGCGACCTCAAGCACATCAAGTTTACGATTGGGACGCAGTCCGGTGTCTACGCCTTCAATATCCGCAGGTTCAATCCGTCGACGGGGAATCTGGAGCTTATATTATCGACCGGAACAGCCGGTGCCGCCGGTATCACTGTCCCCGCCGCCGCAAATGGATTGACTCTTGAGCTTCACGATCCAGCCATCCAGAACAATCACACCCATCTCCCGGCCGGGCAATATTACTACGGATGGGGGTTCGACAACGCGACAGCCACCATTACTCGGTGGCAGAGCGGTGAGATCGGCGTCTTGATCGACCTTACGGATGCCAATCTCCTGACTCCGCCTGCGAACATCCATGTCGCGTCCCTCAACCTAGTCAACAGTGCACGTTCGCCTTCAGTGAAGATCGGATGCTGGAACGGAAGCAATTGATGATGCGCCTTGTCCTGGTCGCGGCGGTTCTTTGCGGGTGCGCTACTTCCACGTACCCGAAATGCCGCCGCTTTGAGAAGCACAACTTGACCATCTGCAAAGCGTCGCCGACGGATGTCAATCGCATCTGTCGAGCCATGCGGATCAAGGAGTGGGATGACAAATCGAGAGTGATGCGGGGTCAGAATTTTGGCGGTTGCGCTGACGCGCAGAACGGCGTAGCCTGGACCGCTTGGGACGCCGTCGAGCCGGACACGAGCCTCCACGAGATGGCGCATCTTCTGAATGAAGACAACGCGGAGGATGTCGAATACGGCGCGGCATCACGGAAATGAACTATGCCGACTCTCGTTAAAGACGCGGTTCAAACGAACGTTGTTCTCAACGTGTCCATGGTGATCCTCGGAGCGTGTTTCCTGCTCGCGCTTAGTTTCGGGGTCGCGGAACTCTTGTGGAGGCGCCGCGATGGCCGCTGACTCAGTTACAACGTGGGTTGGGCTCGGATTGACCGCGGTGAGCGTGGTCGGCGGGGGCATCACGGCATGGCTCCGGAATATCGATGCTCGGCAGGAGAAGGACCTTGAGAAAGTCCGCAGTACGCAAAGTCTCCTTTTTACGAAGCATGACAGTGTCACGCGAGAGCTGCAAGAATACAAGTTGCATGTGGCGGAGACGTACATCAATCGTTCCATGCTTATCGAGCTGCTTAAACCGCTTGAGAAACGCCTCGACCTTATCGATCAACGGCTGACCGCCGAGGGTAAATGACGAAAGAGGCGCTGGAACTTTCCTTGAGCCCGAACTGCCGAAAGGCGAAAGGAACGCGCGCGGTGACGTGCATCATCCTGCATGCTACCGCGACAACCGGCATCGAGAGCCCGAAAGAGTGGCTCTGCAACCCCGAATCCGGCGTTTCGGCCCACTACCTCATCGGGAAAGACGGCCGCACGATACAGCTCGTGCCTGAAAACGACATCGCTTGGCATGCGGGCGAAAGCGAGTTCGGCGGACACAAAGGGGTCAATGCTTTCAGTATCGGGATCGAGCTAGTGAACGCGAATGACGGGAAAGACCCTTATCCGATCCCCCAGGTAGAGCGCTGCGCGCGTTTGGTCGCCTCCATCTGCCTCAAGCACGGGATCGCGTGCGGGGCGGTGGTGGGCCACAAGGACATCGCGCCGGGGCGCAAGACGGATCCCGCCGGCTTCTCGTTTGACGAGTTTCGTATGAGACTTTCGGACCTGGGGGTAGCGTCGAAGAAATCGGAGGGGTGAGTAACATGAACCTGCGACGATGGGTTACGACGTTTTTGGGCGGGAACCGAAGCGGGTGGTATGTCAGTAAAACGTGGCGGGGCAGTTGGCCAGACGCGGGGAAAGACACCTGTGTTGAATGCGGAGTGCGTCGTCGAGATCACAGCAAAGAGCACCGATTCAGGGAGAGCTAACCATGTTCATCAATTTTTTGATGAGGGTGTTCGGATTCGGGAAGGCTGTCGATGCCCTGGATGGTGCGACGAGCAAGGCGTATGCGGGGGGCGTTGGGCAGATCCTTACCGGAATTGCGACGCTGGCCGGCGGGCTGGCGGGCCTTGCGTCGCAGTTTGTGGGCGCGACAGGCGGGGACGCTTACCTGGAGATCATCAAGGGCATCACGGCGAATCCAAGCGCGGGGCTAGTTCTGGCCGGCGCCGGGCTCGTGTCGAAAGGAATTGCCGATATTGGTAATCGGCATGCGATCGCGAAGAAAGCGATTTAAGTGATCCTATGCTGTATCCGCTTCTGACACTGGTCGGGGTCGGAGTGCTGTTGTGGTGGGTGTTCTATTCGGACTGGCCGCCGCCTTCCGGGCCCGGGGGATAAATAGATGGATTATTTGGCTATGCAAAACGAGGTGGGGAGCCAGACCCGGTTCGACGTGGCGGTTGCCGCGAACCTCACGTTGGTGAAAAGATGGATCAACCGCGCGCAGCAGTACGTTGCGGCGAAGCATGATTGGTCGTGGCTCCAAGCGCGCGAGATCGTCCAGACCGTCATCGATAAAACTGCGGGGACGGTCGCGATTACGGCCGGTGGGACCACGGTCACGGGAACGTCCACCGCATTCGCCGCGGTGGATGTCGGGGCTTACATTCAATTTTCATCCTCGAACGATTGGTATCGAATCGCCACTCGCACGAGCACGACAAGCCTTACCATCGAAGCGGCGTACGTTGGGACGAGCGATTTGACTGCGGGGACGTATACGATTCGGCGATTCTATTATTCCCTCAGTACGTCGGTTGATCGGGTTGTGAAGGTGAAGCAGGCTGTCTCGCGCGTTGCGCTTACCGGCATGAGTCCAATCACTTTGGATAGGTGGGCGCCACTCTCTACAACGACGGGCAAACCAACTGCGTATGCCTGTTGGGCGCTCAGTGCCGCGGAAGCAGGGGTATGGGTGATGCAGTTCTACCCGTGGCCCGATGTGGCGATGAACATGGAAGTCGACTACTACCGTATTCCGGCCAACCTTTCCGCTGATACGGACGTCGGGCTGATCCCGGTCAAGATACGCGACACTGCATTGGTCGATGGAGCGATCGCTTACGGCTATCAGTATCTCAACGATCCGCGGTATCAAGCGATGTGGGAGAAGTTCGAGGGGCAACTCGAACGGTTTTGGCTGCAAGACGGGCAGAATCGCGGAGAATTCAGCGTTCTCGAGCCGGTGGACTCGACGACGCAGGACCCCGATCTCATCCGCTATCCCGCGGGATATCCGAGTGTGGGGCCGGGGTACTGATGCCGCAAGAAGCGGTCCTTTACGAGAGGGTCCTGACGGATCTTTCCGGGGGGTTGAACGATCGCGCCGCGCCGCTGATTCAGGATAATCAGTGCACGTCGAACTCGAAGGATTGCTTTTTCAATCTTCTCGGAGGCGTTGAGACTCGCTACGGCAACAACGTGTTCAATTCTGTCCCCGGAACCGGACAATCTCCTTTGGATTTCGTAATGGCGTTTGTCACTGGCGCCGAAGACACGCTCATCGCCGCTCGTCAGGGGCTTCTCTACTATATTGGAGCCGGTACGCCCGGTGGTTCGTGGACGAATATGTATTACACGAACGGCACGGCGACTTTCACGAATGGTAGCTCAACTGTGACACTCGCGACCGGAACGTCCGAATGGACTACTCAGCTTGGCGCCAGTGATAAGATTTCGGCGGACGGGTCTACATTCTATACCGTCTCGTCCGTCACGAACGACACTACGCTCGTTCTGACGGCCAATTTCGCTGAGGGAACCACGACAGCAGCCTATAGTGCGAGGCAAATAACAATTTCCGGCAGGCCAGCAAAAGGCGTCATGTACAACGGCAGTCTTTACTTTCAAACCGGCGGGGTTTCCAATTCGATCATGTATACGTCGAATGGAACATCGACCAGAAGGCAGGCCGCTACGGCAGCCCTGGTTCTTCTTATTAATTTCAAGAACTACCTATTCGGCGTTCGACAAGACAATGTCACGAACAGTTCGCGCCTCTACTGGTCGGCGCTCTTGGACGCAGCATCATGGCCTGCGTCCACCTTTGTCGACGTATCGCCGAGCGATGGTGAGCCCATTCGTGCGCTCGTAGTTCACAACGATCTTCTCTTCATCTTCAAGGAAACCTCGATCTGGTACTTGGCTGGAGACGTTTTTGATCCGTCTAATCCGACTTACGTTCTTAGGAAACTTGCCAACCCGCAGCTCATCGGGACCACGCACGGGGAATCAGTAAAGGTATTTGGCGACAAAATCATGTTTCTAGGCCCCGATGGCATCTATGCCCTTACTGGCCTCGGATCAATCGTCAATATCACTGCCAATTCGCTCAGAACAACGATCAGGACATACGCAACCCTGGCTTCTCAGCTTGGAACCCTTAATGCGACGGAAGCAGCCGGAGTCGTCCATGACGATCGATATTGGCTTTCAGTGAGCACGAGCCAGACGGCCAGGAATACCAAGACGATTGTCGTTGAGTCGAACGGAGCGATGGGAACACACGCCTTTGGGGTGAACAATTTCGTAATTGCTCGCGGCACGAGCGGCTTACCGAAGGGTCGAATCTTGATCGGCATGGCTTACAGCAGCGGCACGACTTTTCAGCCGCTTTATTTCGATGGAACTTCCGTTGATGATTATGTGAGCGGTGCTCAGAGCGCCATCAACTCGATCTTCGAGACAAAGGTCTTCAATTTCGGAGATCCGGCCAGGACGACGCATGTGATGGATGTGTTCGTTTCGTACGACAATCTCACAAAGCCGACCGGGTCGACTCTTTCGGCGAATCTCCTTGTCTACGACGACGCCGGTCAAGTCGGTTCCACGGCAGCCTTCACGTTCCCGGCCGGCAGCACTCAAGATATCGCCGTCCAGAAATTCGCGGTCGACCGCGATACGAACGGCCTTAAAATTCGCGTCACGAACACGGCAACATCCGGGTACTTCCGCATTCTTTCTATAGCGGTTACCTACAAGAAGCAGATGATGGGGTCCGCAAAGGTCATCACGAGTTAATGATAAATGTCCCGATTCCAATCACTCTCAGCCTCAACGACCTCCAGGCCATCATCCAAGAGGTTCTTAGGCGATCCGTCGACGGGACGGTCGTCCCCCTTTTCGTCGACTACACGAACCAGCGGGTCATCATCGGCGGAACCGCGAGCCTCACGAACAACTCAGTTTTTCAAGTGCAGTCAGGAGACGCAGAGATCACGACAGCGGGGAAAGGGCTTATTTTGCGAGACGACGGGGGGAGCGGAAAGACGTGTCGAGTCACGGCCACGTACAATGCGGAATTTTCTAACTGGACTCTTACTCTTACCACTGTTTCTTAGCGCTGCGGCGACGGCGCAGGGGCAGAAGGTAATTGCCGAGAACGTTCCGGCATCCTTAACGTCGATCTATATCACGACGGGGAACGCTCGCGTCCATCTCTCCACTCGCAGCTACGGTGGCGGCATCTCCAATGTGGCGCTCGTCACGAGTTCGAATGTCGTCATCTCGAGCCCGACCTCGGCGAACAACATCGTCTTCTACGCTACCGGCACGATTGTAGCCAATGGCGCGATCCTCAGTACGGGAGCGTATTGGAGCGCCTCTGGGAATGACATTTACAAGAACAACAGCGGCAATGTTGGTATCGGCACGTCTGCTCCTACTGGTCTTCTCGACATTAATAATGCCGGTCTTATTACCACGCCCGGACTTGTTTTGACTACGACCGGAACGGTACAGAGCGCAACCATTAATTGCAACGGCTTCGCCAACTCCAGCCTACAGGGTAATACGGCCGGCTGCATGAATCTGACCAGTCTAAACAACGCTGGGCCTACGCTAGTGATCGTCTCAAGCCGACCATCAACCCAGGAGGGTGACTCGGCGCTGATGATACGTCAGATTTCCTCAAATTGGAATGATCCACTCTTCCGCATCTTCGATTTCAACACAGGCAACTCAAGCCCGCAGATGCGGTGGGACTGCGAGGCATGCAATCTTGAGCTTGTAAGTACATCGACCAGCGGCGCTATTGGGCGCGGGAAATGGGAACCATTCGCAATGGCCGATGGCGGTATTGATCTTCAAGTTAACAGTCGCGCCTACGACGATTCCACGTTCCAAAACGTGGCCTACTGGAATCCTCTCAGTGACGGCGGCGGGCTCACTATTCGCTCCGAGACGACGACAAATAACACCGGCGTAATGTCCTCCTCTGATACCGCTGGCGTGGAAATGTTCACCCTCCAGGCGAGGACTGTGGGGCTCACAGTATCGACCGCTGTTACGGCATCATGGTGGTTCGCCATGCCGTCCACGTTCAATAACCAATACCGGATCATGTTCCAGACCAACAACGGACGCGGCGGCAACAAGAATGCGAGACAGTGGGAGTTCACCGGACAGGACTTCCAGTACGACCCGAATGTGGGCGTGAAGATCTCCAGCAAAACGCTCGTAGTTGACGGAAATGCTACAAACGCAATGATCCTGCCCGGGACCGGGAATGTCGGGATAGGCTCCAGAGCGCCCACGGCACTTCTTCACGTCTCAAGCGGAACCCTCGTCATTGACGGAACGGGGGCACCCGTGACCGCAAGCGCGCTTTGTCTCGATGCGTCGGGGAGACTGGGGCACTGTACGTCGATAGTTGGGGTGGATGGAACATGCACATGCACGTCACCATAATATGAGCCTCTTCGATTCCGTAATATCTTCGATGCTCTCCAATCG
>ERZ1292644.257-Hain-H14-01um-R2-257-length-39171-cov-30_pt1 | contig 12996 bp, 24 predicted proteins | sample MGYA00564402_ERZ1292644 | MGnify/ENA primary metagenome ERZ1292644 (study PRJEB36523, sample SAMEA6512644) | groundwater metagenome | collected 2019-01-09 | study: AquaDiva: Metagenomics assemblies of 32 groundwater samples | reverse complement strand
CGGTGAACTTATCCAGCGGTCCCTTTCTTTGTTTCTCGAACGCTGTAGGTCCTTTATAATTTCTAGGCCAATAAATCCGCATGGGCATTATTCTCTACCCAACATGGCTCACCCTGATGGTTCCCTGCTTCCTATGGCTCTCCTTGCGGATACCTGGCACGGAAACTGTTACCCTATAAATAGGTATCATTGAGATACCACCTTGAACCCCAGCTCGGAAAACAGCATCTTAGCTTCTTCAAACGATGTGGGAGACCCTTCCACGATCAGGCATTCGGTAGCAGGCTCTTCGCATATCTCCAGACGGTCCTTTTCGTATTTTATCCTGACCTTCCCAGCGTCGCCCTCGAGTAGCATCTCCCTGCCATCCCCCATGAACGCCTCCAACTGCTGCAACATAATGTCACAGGTTTTACAGTCTTCAGCGATGAACCCTCACCCAATTCCTTAAACCTGCAAGCGTAAGCCCCTTTGCAGACAAGAAAGCCTTCAACCTGTCCGGGCTGTGGTTGCAGTCTGCGCATATCCATGCCTTGCAAAAGCCACACCAAGAAACTTCCTTCATCGTAGTGTCTTGGCGCACAATTCTACAGACATCGCAGACACCTGTCATATAATTTTATAAAGCTCCCACCAAGTTATTAAATCTGTGTCAAACGAGCCAGACATCGAAGGGAACCACAACATAAAGCCGTCAACACACTTTTTAACGGCAATGTTCTAGGCGAATAGAGTTATGTCCGACCCGAACGGAAAAACGACGGTAGAGGCCTGCGATATCGATTATGTAGGGCGCTTGTCAAAGGATCCTGCGAACAAACACGGCGTTGTGGTAGTTTTTACCCAAGAAAAATGCGAGCCATGTTCCCCATTTACAAGCAGGGTCAGGAAGCTCATCGGCGACAGAATCCCGGTTATAGAAAGCTCCATAGAAGACAAGAAGTGCTTGGACATGGCCTTAAGTTTCGATGTAAAGGGGACGCCGACGGCCGTGCTGGTAAAGGATGGAGTTGAGCAGAAGAGGGTTACTCTTCCAAAGGGGCAAGGGACGTGGGAATCTGTTGGGGATGATATTCGGAAGTTAATTCCGGTAGAGGAACCATCTCCCCAGCCAGCATAGGCGCTTCCTTGAGCATTTCGATTTTATCCTTGATGTAGGGCAGCTCTTGCTCCTCTGGAGTAAGGTGCTTCTGAATTAGCGTTATCGTGCAACCAACAACCTCCTTCGTATGATCGGTTTGGTGGTTATGGCAATGACAAATCTCTTCACAGAGGCCCGCCTTTATCTTCGCTTGGACGGACTGCTCATCCAAACCCATTGCGTTCTTTATTGACTCCCTTGTGGGTAGAGAAATTGCGCAGAAAATGCCTTCCCTGTGTGCGTGCGCCCTTGCCTTGTCTCCATCGAAATTCAGGCGTATTGGACCTACCCCGATATCCTCTTTGACTTTTTTGATGAATGTCGGGAGATCGAACCCCACTGCTTCTTTGATCTCTTCTGGCTTCAATAGCACAGGTTATGGCAGGAGATGGATATATAAAAATGAGGCCTAGAATCTGAAGAGGGGCTCTTTTCCTTGGTTCTCTCCATAAGGTGGCTCTCCTCCTAGGTTCTCTGATTCTAGTGGCTCTGTATTATGGGTCACTCACTTCGGTGGCTCATTGTTCTGGTTCTCTGTTCAAGATGGCTCTATATATTGGTTCTCTACTTTGCGTGGCTTTCCACTTTGGTTCTCTTACAGGCTTGGCTTTTCTTACTGGTTCCCTTTGCTGGATGGCTCTCTATGATGGTTCTCTAGTTAGGTTGGCTCTTGTTTCTGGCTCTCTATTTAAATTGGCTTACCCTTGTTACAGGGATGGCTATTTACTATGGCTCTCTTTCAAAATTGGCTCTGGGAAAAGAAAAAAGGAGGTGAGATTTATAGGTTTTGCCTAGTAAATCTCGAAGTACTCGCCAGCACTTGGAGCTACCCTTCGCCCTCTTCCTCTCAGTCGAGACCTTGCACCAGCAACATCAAGGACGGTTCCCGTTGACTGCTTGGCACACTGCCTTACGGCCTTCTTGATCTCGCCAGAGCCCATGCCTGCATGGACAGCCGACCTGACGCAAGACCCTACTGGCCTGCCGATCTGCTCTGCGAAGGCTACTTGAACGGCTCCATGTCTGGATACCCTGCTCACGAAGGGTTTCATCCCGCTGGATAATTTGATTACCCGTGACCCTGTTCCTGTCATGTCGGAGATGCTAGTCGTACACAATGATATTAACGCGCGTACCAAACAGGCCGAGCTGTCCCAGAATGTCTGAAGAGGTCTTAGATAATGCTATCATAAACCCCCACCCAGATTCGATAGTGCTGAAGAGCACCCGAACCTTCTACCAAGCGCTTGCACCAAAACTCAAAGAGGGGTCGAGGGTTTTCATAAAAGGGATAGGAAGGAAGCAGGCCCATTACGCAAAAAAGCGGCTCAGCAAGCTCTCAGGAGATGACATAGCGGGTTTTCCGGTACAGGTCAATGGCGTTGATGGTTACCTTTTCCAGCCAAAAAAAGGCAAGAAGAAATGAAGCTCTGCAACAGGTGCTACAACACGGCTCTGGGCTTTGCACTTGCCCCATTAGGCACGAATCTCGGTACGCTGGGGGTCTTTGCAAACCAGGACTTTAAGGAGAAGTTTCAGTTCACATCAAAACACGAAGAATGCGAGAACTGCATCTCAGAAGTGAAGCGTGATACATATCAAAACGGGGAGTGCCCGTGCTACCAGCCGAAGTTTACAGTAGCGGCAGGCTCTTCTTGACTCCATCCATTATAGCCAGCAGCCCGGGCTGGGGCTTCTCGCTCCAGCGTATGTTGCCTTCGATGAGTTTCACAAACTCGCCTACCTGCATCTCCCCAAGAATGACCTGCCCGTACCAAGACTCCATGACCCCCTTCGGAAGCCCGGCCTGCTCTCCTACTTTCATCGCGGTCCTTAATGCTGGGTCGTACTTTGCAATGTCGGACATAAACATATATCCCTGTTGGGGGGGGTATTAACCATGTCAGCTCGTTTTCAGAACATGACCGCAGGCCAAATCCTGCAGAGGAACATCAACAATCTGACAAACACTCTGTATCAAATGGACAATCTCAAGCATCTGGTTGAACAGGCAGTCATAAAGGCCGACGGTCTACCCAGCCAAGGAGATGTGATTCACGCAAATTTGATTAGAACTGTGGACTTGATCAAGAGAGCGATGAACGAGCAGAGAGCTGCCATACAGAGATTGGAAGACCAGAAGCGAAGGATGTTCAGGCGTTAGACTTTTTCGTTCGTGTCTTCTTCACTTCCACTTCTTCAGCCTTAACCCTGAACTTGTCGCACTCATAGGAACCCCAGACAATCTTGCTGTCCAGAAGATCTTGCTGCAGGGAATCGTATGCTGTGAACTTCGACTCTGGCCTTAACCTGATCAACCTATCGACGAGCATCGCAAAGACCCGGGCAATTCTCTTATGTGCGGCTCTTATCCTGTCCTCTTCCTTCTGGGTTCTGGCCTCCTTAAGATCTACCATGCAGGGAATCAGCTTGTCAAGCGGCTCTACATCGGCCTTCAGGTCGTCCCTTACGATGGTTTTGAGCTTGTCGACTGCTTCCTGATAGCTCCTCTCCATGATCTGGGTCCAGGTAGCCACCCTTCGAAAGAACTCTACGGATGAATGGTAGGAGATTGCAGAGGGAGGGATGACTCTCTCCGAAGGCTCCAATGGAAGGTCAGGGTTAGTTCTGATAAATCGAATAGCCATTACAGTTCCCAGGATGATGGAAGGGGGGTCATTTGTAGAGGTTTGGGTTGCAGGAGTGCATTGATCTTCGCACGGACCTCCGTAACATCTCCAGGAGGTATGAATTTCTCCTTCAACACACCATTTTCGTAGTAGGCAAGTGTTGGGGTTCCCTTGACATCGTGCCTGTCTGCGAGCTCGTCGCATTCCTTCTCTGTTCCGAGTTCGACAGCTGCTATTTCGATTTCCTTTGGTATAGACGGGCCGACGATCTTAAGGTTCTCTTCGAACTTCTGGCAGTGCACACATCCTTGCTGCTTGTAGTAGAGTATCAACTTCGGATGCCCCTTCAAAATTAGAGAAACCGAGTCAATACTACATGGGTGAGCGGGCTCTTCGGTATGGTTCTCTGACGTTGATGGCTCGCTCATCCCTTGAGCACTCTCACCACGAAGCCCTTCTTCCTAAAGTTTTCTGCATTCTGCTCTGCTGTCCTTTCATCCCAATAGCGGCCTAACTCTCGAGGAAAATTAGGCTTTCCCTGCCAATCAGTAGGTGGAGGAAAAGGCCCCGAATCTGCAATGAGCCGAATGTCTGGGGGAACATACTCAATCTCCTCCTCTGGGAGCGACATCGCACCAGACCTTAGCAAATTTAGCTCCTCCTCTTCCTCTGGGGTCAATCCAGACTGTAGCATCTTTTCCAAGAGGGCATTTATGCGCTCCTGACCTCTGCGTATGATTATCCTTCCAGAAGTGCCAATGGCACCTATCGACCTTGCAAGTCCTTCCACGAGACTCCGAGCCTGGGAGAGCGACGGAGGAGGCTTCTGCTTCCTGAGTTTTGATATCAGGTCTTCGAACTGGTTGATCTCGGCGGCGTTAAGATCCCTCTGCATCTTCTTCGTAAGAATTATCTTGAAATTTGCAAACAGTGCATCAACGTTGTCTTCAGTCAGCGACTCCGGTATTGGAACCATCTCAGGTCTCTTGGGGGTGACAGGGGGGTGTGTGGGGGGTGTGGACAGGGGTGTAGGCACAGGGGGTGTTGGTGGTGGCCTTATCGGAACCTCGGCCAGCTTCTTCTTCAGCTCTTCAACTTCAGCCTTGAGCCTTCCTATCTCATTATTGGCAGCCTGGAGGGTAGTAGTAGTAACATGCGCAAAGTCCAAGCCAGCTTTCCGCAGAGCCTCTATTATCTGCTCGTTTGTAATGCCCAGATTCCTTGCGGCCTGGATGTTTCGTCGGAGCTCTGCTTCGAGCGGATCTTCCTCTGGCACTATCGTTCTTGCAAACTGCTGCCTTATCCAAGCGAACTGAACATCATCGGTCTTTTCAATGAAATCTATAGCCTCGGAGCGGGTGAACGTTTTGTCCACATCGACGAGTGCACCCCTTACGAGGCTCATGTCAGCTTCTGGGTTAAGCCTCTTCATAACATCCTGCACGAATACTTCAAACTCGGCTGGGTTCTTCAGGGTCTTCTCCTCCCCTTCTTTCAAAACAAACGGGGGAGGAGCCTGTTCCTTCTCTCTGCGGTACTTCAGCAGGTTGACTTTCGTTCCGAGTCGCCCTACGGCATCCCTTACTCCATCCGCATCTTTGACAATACTTTCAAGAACATCTTCTGGAACCTCCACACCTTCCTTCTTGGCAATCTTTCGCAGGTGCGCCTTGAGCTCCTCAGGAGAAGGGTCTCTGAAGTGGTAGACGCAACCTCCCGCTCTGGTAACTATTGCCCTATCCAGCGCATATCTGGGCTCCGAATTAGTTGTAAATATTGTTCTGGACCCGGAGCTGTATCTCTCAAGCAGGGTTCTCAATTCCTGTACGGCTTCCTTACTCATTCCATCCGCTTCGTCGAATATGATGAACTTCAGGACACCCGAAGGCGCCGCCCCCTGCATGAACCTAGTCACTACACCCTTGATGTAATCCACATTGCCTTGCGACCTCGATGCTACGAAGAGGGTTGGGTAGAAAGAGCCCCTGATCTGTATTGGCTCGTTCGCCCTTATCTGCTGAAGCGTGGTTTCCGGGGCATATACACCCTTGCGAACCATATACTCCTTGACGGCGGCCAGCGCAGCTGTGGTCTTACCCAACCCGGGATCGCCGTAAAAAATACACGCTTGTGGAAAATCTCCCCGCACTACATCCGCTTCTAGCTCTTCTATTATTTCCTTGGAGCCCACTATATCTTGGAGCCTATCAGGTCGATGCCTTTCAACGAACGCGAGGGGAACCTCTGACAATCTGACATCTGGAAGCCTTAAACTACTTAATAATCTGTGTACGACTATCGGTGGGACCAGATGGTTGTCCATCCAACAACAAAAATGGGGGTGAGGCTTGAACTCGCCCACAAGCTCGGTAAGAAGGGGGAGCTTTTTGTACCGGACTTATCTCCGATGGTAGCGTATAGATTGAGAAGGTTGTTCGAGACGCATCTCGGCAGAAGGGTACGTCACTATCCTGCAGAGGATGATGATAACGGAAAGGTTCGGAAAGGCTATAAATTCATTCTTTTAATGGATAGCCTAGAGAGCCAAAACCTGAAGAGAACCAAAAAGGGGAGCCACTTAGGAGAGAGAACCAGAATAAACAGCCTACTCTTTGGCCTTCTTGGCTAGGCTCGTGTAGAGGGCAGGACTCTTCGTTCGCAAGAATTGGCCAACCTCCCTATCGGGGTTTTCCCGCTCCTTGAGTTCCACCTTGGACCTCTCGCCCGCATTGGCGATACTCTCCAGAACCCGATACTTCTCCCTGACCTCCTCCTCTTTCCGCTTCTGCGCCTTGCCGTCGAAATAGTTGTCCGAGGCGAGCGTGATGCCTGCGTTTGCGCAGACCTTTACCAGAGCTATCACCATGTTCCTAATCATGCCTTGACACCATCTGTACGACCATCGATACGGAAGGTGTTCGGTGCTATTAACTTTCCCCGCTCCATCTTCTCCAGATGTTCGTCGAGCTTTACTAGGCTCACCCTGAACTGCTTCAGTATGTAGTCCTTGGCCTGACCTGCAGGATAATTCAAGACGAAACTATGCAAATCAACCCTGTGCTTCTTGAGCCAGCCCAAGATCAGGGCGTCAGTTATCCTCGGCTTTATCACGTTTCTGTAGATCTCCCTTGCCTGCGGCGTTGCCAAGTAGAAGTTGAGCTCGGGCACCTCTGTCAGATACAGGGCACCGAAGAGGTTAAGGTTCTTTGAGATTCCCGCCTCGAAGTCTTCTACGGTAACCTTCTTGACATCGTCTGCGAACCTAGACTCCAGCGAGTTGATGACAATCCCCGGGTTCTTCTTGACATAGAGTATAGCTGCCTTGTGACCCATCTTGGCCAGGAACTTCTTCGCATCCACGGCTTACTTCCCTGCGGGTGTTGGGATGATCTCCGGGTTGGGGTTCCACGGCTCCAGCAGCGGCTTTTGCGGGTGGATAGTCGCCGCCTTCGGGCACTTGTAGCGGACGTTTGGCTGCGGCTCGTCAATATGCAACATAGTCTCTTCGCCAGCTGCATAGCAGTCGGGGCAGGGGTTCTCGAAAAAGGGTTTCTCCGTACGGTTCCGCTGAGCTGTTTCCTCCTTCAGGGTGTCCAGACCAGCTTCGACTACGGGCATAAGGAAGGAATTGAGCCCCGTCTTGATGGTGTCGGCATTCTTCCCTTCTGCTTCGGCCTTGAGCTTGTTAACCTCGTTGTCGCCCTGAACCTTCAGCACCTGTATGTATTCTGCTGGAGTGAGGTCTATTTCCATGCCGTCTGCTGCGAGCCCTATCTTGCCACTCGTAAACTTCGCCTTTATCCCCTCTGGCTTTGCGGGGACTGCCGGGGCAGCTGCAGGGGGCAGGAAGGCTTCCAGAACCTTGTCCTTGACCCTCCCTCTAATTGCATCCGTGACCTCATCCTCGAAATCAAAAACCCCCTTCTTCGGTGGCCCGGTGCTCACGGGTGCTGTAGATACAGCCTTCGGGTCTGCAACCATGCCCATCTCAATCATGTCTTCCCTGACCTTCCGCAGCTCGCCTGTCATGTCTGAAAGTTTCACGGGCTGGGCTGCAGTAGCGTTAGCATCGGCTACCATCCTGTTGGCTCCCAGATGTTTGAAGAAAAATCCCATCTGCGCCATTTCTGGGGGCATACGCTTCATCATCACGACCTCTTGGTACTGGTCGAGCCTTCTCTGCCTTTCGCCTTCATCTTCAATCTTCATAATGTAATCGAGTGTAGGGTCTGAATGACCGTTTGGCTGTGCATCGTTATCTACATCGCCATCTTCCGGGTTACCAGATATAGGGACAGTCTCCGCTTCAACCAATTTCTTTTTCTGGTTAAGCTTCTGATCTGACTCCATCTTCTTGATCCTCTCTTCATTGGCATGTCTGGACAATCTATCCATCGACATCTGCACGGCCAGAGCCTTTGCTTCATCGGCCTCCATCTTGGACAAAAACTGCGCTATAGGGTCAGGCTCCTCCTCTTTGCTTGCTGGAGAGCCGAAAAGTCTAGGTGATAGAAACGTTTGAAGGTTTGCCATTGGCGCCCTTCATACGAGAGAGCGGGCCCTGTATATAAATAATTTCCTCGCCGGCCCTACTTTTCCTTCTTCTTTTCGGCTGCCTTGGCTGGGGCCTTTGTCTTCTGCTTCTCCTTGGGCTGGGCATTCACATTTGTTTTAGGTTCTACCAAAGGTACTTCCTTGGGAGCTGCTGCTTGGGGTTTTTGTGTTTCAGCTTCCCCTCCTTCCTTTGTCTTACCTTCTTCAGCCTGCTCAACCTCCCCCGGCTTTGTCGCTACAACAACATCGGTAATATAATCGTGCCCCGTGAAGATCGGCTCAACCACATGGATAAGCTTCGCCTGCTCTTGTGTTAGAGTTGCGAAGACTGCCATGTCAACCACGGCTATCCTCTTTCCCAAGAAGCGAAACAGCCCATCTGCGGCCCATGCGCAGAACGTCTCGAAGTTGCCCGTGAACCCCTTGGCTCTCATCACATCGTACCAGTACCACAAATGCAAAGGCGGTTTGAAATCAACCGTAAAGGATGTTGATCGTAGCATCTCGATGGTATCCACGTCGATCTCGGGCAGGGCAGTTTTCTTCTCTCCATCGCCATCTCCGGGCGGAACGGCAGGGTCAATAGTGACCTCTACCAATTTGGCTTTCGGATCCTTTGGTGGCGGTGGTTCTTCCGTGGATGTGGTGGTTGACTCGGCATCTGGTTTCAACTTGGGTGCAGGAATCTTGCCAGCCAGATAGTTCTTGAGCATGGATTGTATTTTACCTCTTACTTTGTTCAGGTTTTCAGCGCTGGTTTCAAGACCTACTCCAATGCACGCCTGCTTTGCCGCATCGTTGGGGCGCATGGTTGGGTTGTCTACGAGTATGGCATATCCATTTGCGATTGCCTGTTCAGTCTTACTCTTGCCCATTTAGGTGGGCCTAGGTGGGGGCCTATAAAAAATAGGTGGGGTGGCATGTCCCCCACCTAGGTGGGGGCCTAGGTGGGCCTATGCCCCGAACGATCTGGGCATAGGTCGGCATCGGGAGGGAGGTGGGGGCCTAGGTAGGTGGGCCTAGGTGGGTGGCATCCGGGGGCATATTTTGATGCCCATTTAGGTGGGGGGCCTAGGTGGGGGGCCTAATTGGGCATATCTTGATGCCCATCTAGGTGGGCCTAGGTGGGGGGGACGGGTGGGGGTGGCCATGCCTAGGGGAGGCCTAGGCGGTGCTGGCAGGTGGCATGGCATAGGCAGGGGGCATCGTGCAGGTTTGCGAGCAGATCGGCACCAAACGACAGAGAGGGCACATAGGCCAAAATTCTTTCCTAGGCCTGCACAGCTCTGATAGGTGGGCATGAGCCTGCGATGTCTAACAGGCTGGGGGGCCATGGCGCTGAACCATGTCAGACCCTTCCTAATTGTTTGGTTCTACCCAAACAATTTATATACCCCGCAATCGGTACTCGTGCTACTATGAACGCAAGCGTAGAAAAGCAAACCCCCCATGCAGAGGGGGCACAGGGTGAAGGGCCCGAAGTATCTGCAAAAATGAGGCCGTTCTGTAATTGTGCAGGTTGCAGGTCACAGAGGCGGCTCGACAAGATCCGAGCGAAGAGGGGTTAAGCATGAAGCAGACAGCAGGAAGGAAGGGAATCACCGACATGCACACGGAAACTGTAGGCTCGGTTTTGAGCCTAGACATCATTAAGAAGCTGAACGTAGAGCAGCTAAGGCAGCTGAAGGAGAAAGCGATCCTCTCCGAGCGTGCCAAACAGCTAGTCGATGCGGAGATACAGAAGAGGCTCGACCCTGAAGACTCTGATGAGGTGGAGATGTAGATGACACAAGCCAGATCAAGAAGTGAACCACCACCTCAAGCCCAGCAAGCACAGCAAGCGGGCAAGTTCCTAGTTCCTACTTGCCCTTCATGTGGCGAGGAGCTGAATACCATAAGCTACACGGCGTACGACGGTTACACATTCAACCCAGATACGGGCCGCTACGAAGTGAACTATGGAGGTGCAGAAACCAAATGCCTGTGCGGAAACGAATTATCCGGTGAAGAGGCTTTTGGAGAAGGGCCTGCGAACTTCCAAGCAGAACCGTGGCCCATATTCGAGCCTAACTACGATGCAGATGTACCCAAGACCGTGCGAAAGAGCGATGTAGAGTGCTGGCCATGTAAACACTGCGACACTCTGGGAGGGAACCATGAGCGTGCCCCAACGAAGAGAGGAACAAAGGCAGGCAGGTGCAACCCCGACGATCTGGCGAGCTACAGGGCCCGCCAGAAGCCCGAGGTGTAAGGTATGCCAAAGTGCCCGATATGCCAGAAGGAGATAGACCGCCTTATCCACATCCAATGGGGGAAAAGAACGCAGCTCTACATCAAGGATAGTGTAGGAAGAGGTGTTTCCATCCAAGAGTATGATTTTGCAAGCAATCAGGTCGGGATCTTCAAATGCCCTGCCTGCAAGAGGGTACTCTTCGAGATCGAGGAAGAGGCGGAAGCCTTCCTGAAAGGCGAGAAGGTAGAGGTGCAGGTGTAGAGTATGGGCATAACATGCGAAGACTGCGAGCGGCCTCTCCGCTTCTGCCTTATGCACAACGGCTACCACCATGCAAACGACTACCAACAGGAGCATCAAGAGCAGATCAAGTACACGAACGAAGGCGTAAAGCTCTTCGGCGTGGCAGGTTAAAGCATGAAAAAGAGATGGGCTAAACTCTCCCCGATACAGGTTTCTTTCGAAATCTACGCCATGGTGATGGAGATCTTTCACCCTTCAGGGTTCTACACCGTGAGCGTAGAAGGAGCAGACTTCGATAACTCCAGACACTTCAAGAAGCAAGTGATCAGGAGGAAACTTGCATGAAAGATGGAAGGAACTACAGAGATCCGCTAACGATCATGGCAATGATTCTGGATGCAACCATGGGCATAAGCAAGACTCATGTAATGTACCGGGCAAGGCTGAGCCACGCAATGCTGGAGAACTATCTGGAGAAGCTTCTTGCTTTGGGCTTCCTTCAGTATGATCAGAAGACCAGACTCTACAGCAGGACTCCCAGAGGCACAACCTTCCTGAAGAGCTTCAGTGATCTACTTGATGTTATCAAAGAGATGGAGGGCAAGCAGCTCGCAGTGGTGAATCTGCTCCAGCAGAAGGTGCAAGCATGAAGAAAACGAAATGCGGTTTCTGTGGGCACGAGTTCTGGAGGGCAAAGCCAGCATCGTTGACAAGGAACAAGTGTCCGAAATGTGAACATTGTTTACGCTGCGGAAAGGCTCACAGGGGTGACAAGTGCACATGATACCCTCTAGTGCAAAATACTCAAGCAAAATAGAACAGATTCCAAAAGCATGTGTCAAAGGATCCCTTCACCATGAAGGGTGCTCTTATCGGCCTTGCTGTGAGTGCTTGTCTAGGGCCGAGTGTTCGGAATACCTTCTACCACACTGCGCTAACCCGGTGAGAAGCTAATGAGCGAAGATACCCATGCACAAGGGCTATGCCCTATGTGTCTGAAGAAAGGGGTACAGACAGTGATTTATATCAGAAATCCGAGGATTGTGGACGAAAAGGGGAAACGGCTTTGGTATCGGTGTCCTATAGCCGAAAAGGTTCATCCTAATCGCCAGAAATTCGTCTGGGTTCCGAAGGTTGAGCCTATTTGAAGTACAGCATCTGCATCACGCACAAGAACAACCACTCTACCGTAGAACGCTCCCTGCTCAGCTTGCTACATCAAATCGATGATTCTTTTGAAATCGTCTTGGTTGACAGCGAGAGCGAAGGTTATGCAAAATGGGTTCTTGATCACTACAAAGACCGCCACAAACTCATAACGCAGGAATGCAGTAGGGGAAGGGGCAGGCAGATAGCCTTCGAGAATTCCACGGGCGACTACATCATAACCAACCTTGACATGGATGATTACTTCAAAGACAGCCTCAAGGAGTTATTGAAGCTCTACCATGGAAAGGCGGAAGGAAATCTCTTGGTAGCTCTAACTTATTGGGAGCAGAAAGAGCCGGGAACGCTCCAGAGGGCTAGGTCGTTCTGCACCATAGTTCCGAGGAACCTCTTGGCAGAGCTTGGAGGCTTCAGGGACTTGCAGTATGCGGAGGATTGGGACTTGTGGTGCAGGGCCGCTAGGGCTGGCAAATACAGGTGGCTCTGCTTCCCGCTTGTTATGTATCAGCGAGAGTCTATGAGCATGGGTAGATTCAGGAGCAAATTCGAGCATCAAAGGGATGTCATAAGAGCAGGAATGACAGTCAGGCAGGCAAAGAACAAGATCTATCCTATAGCCTACATCGCCGCACTTCTGAAAGGCATCTACGCCGATGAATACGCTAGGAGATTCGATATGTTCGGGAGGCAGTACCACATACCTACAGAGTTCGACCCGTACGTAGTCTTCAAGGATGGTTCAACGATAGGTGTCAAGAAATGACTCTCAAGTGTCCCATAGGCCAAGCCACTCAATATCTTGTCTGCATGGTAGTTGTCGAAACCGAGGACAGACTCTACAAGCACCTTATAGAAGACCACTCCAACATCCGGATCGCTAGGGCATTGGCCCACCTAGTAGCCCAGCAGGCAGGCAAGAAAGCCACCAAGAAACCTGCCAAGGAGGAAAAGGATCCTCCCCTATCCCGGCTGGAGAACATGGAGGAACCTTCAGAAGATACAAGCACGAAGATCAAGGAGCTGCGGAA
>ERZ1292644.1337-Hain-H14-01um-R2-1337-length-13001-cov-5_pt1 | contig 13001 bp, 16 predicted proteins | sample MGYA00564402_ERZ1292644 | MGnify/ENA primary metagenome ERZ1292644 (study PRJEB36523, sample SAMEA6512644) | groundwater metagenome | collected 2019-01-09 | study: AquaDiva: Metagenomics assemblies of 32 groundwater samples | reverse complement strand
CCCCCCCCCCCCCCCCCCCCCCCCCCCCCCCCCCCCCCCCCCCCCCCCCCCACCAGAAAAGGAATTTAGGCCCCCACCTCCCCCAAGTTTCGCGTGAAAAATACCCCACCCCTCAATAGTTGTGAGTTTTGCTCACAACCCCAAAAAGGTGTGAGTAACGACTTTATGGCTTATCTAGGCCATATAATCCACTTTTACTCACAACTCTCACAACTCACAACTATTCTGTAATACATACCAGAGATACATATATACCCCTTCCCTTATTAATATATATATATATATAATATGTGAGTATATGAGTAGAAAAGGCATCCGCGGCCTAGATACGCCATATTTTTGTGTTCTTATGTATGTGAGTAGCCCCCAATTAGTTGTGAGTTGTGAGTAAATGGCTTATTTCCTCAGTTTTCTTTTTTTAGACCGGGTTAGCCCCCAAACAGCACCCCAATCCGGCACGTTTTTGTTGTCTTGTCTAGATATTGACAGTTTTTTCCTTCTCGTGATAGGGTCAGCTTGTCCCCTTGGTTAATTGCGGTTAAACGGTTTGCGTAAATTACTTATTATATTTATCCCTTCATCGTATGCCATCATCCATACCAACAGAACGAGATCTCAAAAACCTGCAAAAGAAAAATTCGCTCGTCGAACTTCTCGGCGGAAAAAAGATTTGGATAAATTGGACACTGGAACCCGCAAAAAATACAGACGACACCCCGAAACTCCTCCCGTCAGGCGCCCCCCAATTCACCAAGATTCCACGGCGCCTCTCGGGCAGTTTCGCAAGTGTCTCCGACCCGACGTCTTGGAGCACCTACCCACAGGTGTTGAAAGCGCTGCACATATCGCAGGAACTTCAGTCCTCCCAAGTATCTCCCTCTCTAAAAGAGGGCAAAAGCTTCTCAGGAGTCGGGATAGTATTTGAAGATTCCCTAAACATCGTTGGGGTGGATTTCGACCATTACCTCATAAACGGAGAGCTCGCCAATCCGGACGTGTTTGAATTCATCGTCCAGGCGAATAGCTATGTTGAAAAAAGTCCTTCGGGCACCGGACTTCATGTTTTCTTCCAAACAACCGAGCCTTTCACTCCCATTGTCCATAAACACCACGACAAGAAAAATCCATCATTGGTTACTGAAATTTATAGCCGGGGAAGATACTTTACGTTTGTCGGAGAGCCATTTATCGGAGAAGAAGAAGGAGGTCTTCCGGTTCGTACCATTTCCACGAAAGAGATGAACGCTCTTCTTTCCATCCTAGGGTATCCATGGGGGAAAAAAGAGGCTGAAATTCCCGACCCTCTCCCACCTCCAAAAGATAATACCCTCAACGACGACTCCTCGCTCCTCGAACGTATGTTCTCGGCGAAAAACGGCCCCAATGTACGTAAACTATATGAAGGAGACCTTTCTGCGCATGGAAAAGACCACTCCTCGGCAGACATGGCCCTCGTAAGTCACCTTGCTTTCTGGTCAGGGAAAAACGCCGAAGTAATGAGGCGTATCTGGCTTGCCTCCCCGCTTGGCTCTCGCGAAAAGACCCAGAAGCGTCCTGATTATGTAGACCGTACTATAGAAGCGGCAATAAAAGGAACCACCGAAGTCTACACTCCTAAGGTCCTCCAGGGGAGTACGGCCCCAGAGATAGAATTCATTATGACAAAAGGAGCGAAGCCCGTTCCTGAACTTATCCTGGAAAACATTTGCCGCGTTCTCGAGAAAGATCCGCGTTTTGCCAACCGTTTCCGCCTTAATGTGTTCTCCCACATGACGGAGTGTTGGGATGGAAAAGGCTCGGGTAAATGGATCAATCTCTTGGACAAATTCGTAAGCGATATCCAGCGCGAAATAAGTGTCGCTTATCCTTATTTTTCCAAAATCTCCAGAGACTTGGCCACAGAATCCATCAAGTCCGTTGCCGCAGAAAACCCGGCCAACCCCCCCGTGGACTGGCTCCTCTCCCTTAAGTGGGATGAGTCCCCCCGTTTAAACCATTGGCTCTATAAGGTGTACGGCACTCCGGACGACGATCTCCACCAAAGTATGGGTGCGAACTTCCTGAAAGGGATGGTGGATCGAATGACCTCTCCAGGGTGCCAAATGGACCTTGTTCTCTGTCTTGAGGGCCCGCAGGGGACGAAGAAGTCCTCCTCTCTGCGCGTTCTCGGCGGCGAATGGTTGGCGGAGAACGTCACTTCCCTGGAATCTAAGGACGACTACCTTGTGATCGCGGGGAATATTTTGGTGGAGTTTTCCGAAGGAGCCATCTTGACCCGCCAAAGCGTTCATAAATTGAAAAGCGCCATCACTTCAACCGTGGATAAATTGCGTCCTCCATACGAACGGGGGCTGGAGACCTTCCCCCGCGGATGCGTGTTTTCTCTTTCAACAAACGACACCGCGTATCTGAAGGATGAAACGGGCGGACGGCGTTTCCTCATCGTTAAATTGGGCAGGGTGGCTGACGTGGTGTGGCTCAAAGAGAACCGGGACCAGCTTTTCGCTGAGGCCCTCTATCGTCTTCGCGAGCTTAAAGAAACGACGTACGAATTTTCGGAGGAGTCTGCCGAGACCTTGCGCGAACTTCAGGCCTCGCGTACCCAGGGCAACGCCTACGACGAAGTGATCGTAAGGTGGTATCTGGGGCGTTCGGCTCAAGCTCAAAAGGACGGCTTCACCACGCTCGAAGTCTACAACGGAGCGATCAATACGGGGGATACTCAAAAAGAACTCACCAAAATGATGTCCAACGACATAGCCAACATACTGAAACGGGAACTCTATCTTGACAACCCTCAAAAAACAATGCCTGATGGCACCCGGCCGAGGAAATGGGTGCCGACGAAAGAGACGGTTAAACGCTTTTCCTTGGACCGAGAACACTCCGTTGACGGGGTTGATGAATTCGACTCGTACGGGAAGAAGGAATTAGGGGAAGAGGAAGATTAGCCTCCTTATTTAGTCCTCCGACTTCCCCGCCCGAGGGAGATGATGACTCGGGTGGGGGATTCGGAGGGTTAAGGGAATTAAAAGAATTAAAGGAATTATTTGGGGGATTTGGGGGAAGGACCCATTATATTGGTATGCGGGTTCATGGACAAATTTTGTATCTCCGCCTTAAGGGCGTGCATCTTTTGGATAAAATCCTGCGGCTCAATTAGAATGAGTCCCTGAAGATACTTTTGTCTTGCCTCGCGCAACCTCGGGGTGTCCTCAAATTTGAAGTACCCTATCGGTAGGTTCTTTTGTCCCTCGAGCTGGTAATCCACTCCCACCATGAAAAATTTCAGGGTGACCAGAGTGGCGGCTAGGTACAGGTCCCGCGTGGAATAAATTCCCTCATTAGTGTTTTCGGTTGTTTTTGCCATGGATATGCTTGGATATTCTTTGATGTGTAATGCGTTAATAATAATACTACATTACATTGCTGTCAATACAAGGAGGGGCTTGACAAACATCTTGCCCGGGTATAGGATGTTCTAGGGCCCAGGGAGGATGGTTATTGCGTTTCCGGCCTTCCTGGCCCCCAGAGGCCCCTTTGCTCCCAGTGCCGTGTCTGGTGTTGTGTCTCCTATAGGTATATTTTTTCCGAAACCCTATAGGATTTTTTCTCCGAGTTCGCGCGAAAGGGAAAGCTGTCTTTCCAGTAGCCGTGACCGAACAAATCGAATCGACCCGATTCGTTTTGATCGCGGCTACAACGAAGGCCGGGTTAAAATTAATTATGGAACTTTACAGAACCTTCTAGAACTTTATGAAGAATGCTAAAAGAAGTAAAAAAAAGATTACGAAAGCACAAGAAGTCCACCGCCTTTACGGCCGTAACCCGGGCCTTTTAGACGACCGCGAAAAAGACATCGTAGAAAAGTATTACGGATTCGGGGGCCACATGAGGCATACCCTTGAAGAAATCGCGAGGGATTACGGTATTACGCGCGAACGCATTCGGCAGATAAAGCATTACGCGGTAACTAAATTAGAAAACAATGAAACAAATTAAAACAAACGAAAAAAATAATAAACTAATAATAGACCTCACCCCCAAACTTTTGGCGGGGTCTCGTGGGTACCCGAAGAAATTCGGGAGATATTCGTGTAGTCAGCTATTTAAAATGCTTGAGCATTCGAAAATACCGTGGGGAATTCCTCCCGAGAAATATTTCGATGTAGAAGAACCGGACCTTGAAGGTGCGTTACGTATGATCAATGGTGTCCAACAGCACGAGCTTGTCCAGAAATACCTTGACCAAAGCAAAAACGAAATTAAGTTCGAGTATTTTTACTATGGGGACGGGGACCCAAGAAATGGCACGACACAATATATCGAAGAACAGGGAGGAATGCCCATTGTGATCAAACCAATCTTTACCCTTGTCGGCAAGGTAGATCATCTCCCGGAAGATTCGGTGTGGGAAATTAAAACCTCTTCGGCCGCATTCACGAAGTCAAAAGATTATCATGACCACCAGGCAAAACTGTATTGTGTTATATGCGACCGGCCGAAGGCATATATCCTTCAACCGCTTGTCCAGGATGGTCGTTTCGTTTTGAAAGAGATCGGCCAGGTTGAACGAGACGACGAATGGTTTGCGGGGGAAATGCGGCGCTTGGTGAATTACCATGAACGGCTCGCTATTATCCATAATAAATAACATATGCCCAAATTTTCACCCTATCCATCTGCGCCCGACGACCTCGGCTCAACTGGCGCCCCCGGACCGAATGAGGCGGAGTCGGATGCTTCATTGACAAGAGCAATGGAAGATGCTATGACGAACCTTGAAAGACTTGAGAGACAGCAGATGACTGCGACTGAAGCCATGCGTCTTGAAACCCTGCGCCAATACCACCAAGTGAGAGAAGGGCACCCGCGGTGGATAACGACATCCGGCTCATTCCCATTGACCTACGCCCCCGGCGTATCGGCCTACGACCCTGGCGCAGCAACGTCATCTAGAAACCCTCGATACGGCTATAACGAGTATATTACGGTTGACCAAGACATGTGGGACAATGTCTCGTTCAGATACGATACCGTACAGCCCAAAAAGGCAAAAAAAGAGCCGACCCAGTTGGTTCAGCTCGTTGAGGGAGCCGAAGTGGGCACCATGTGGGACCACATAAAGTGAGTTTGTCTAGACTTGCAAAAAATTCATGGGTATGCTAACCTGGACTTGTCAGACTTATTAGTAGATTAATTAATAAATTATAAAATTATGTTTTGGGGAAATGAAAAAACAAAGGAGAAAATAGACACTGAGCTCTCTCTTTATGAGAAGCGTCGTAAGCTCGAGATAGACGAGCAGCTTAGCGAATGGCGCCGGAGCCAGAAGAATCGTGCCGTAGAAGAAGTTCTTTCCGAGACGGAGGCAGTTCGTCAGAACGCTCAGAAATTTTTTAAGAAGTTTCATGAGGACGAAGTGTCTTTTAGGGGAGAATTTGCCGAGAAGAACAAGACCCTATCTCTACTTGACGCAGAGATAGACAAGAAGAAAGGTCTCTCCGCGCAGGTGCAGACTGATTTCGAGGCCCGAGGTCTTCTTCGCGATCGCGCCGCGAAAGCAGAGAAAGAGAAGGCGGACGCGGTTGGCGCCGAAAAGGACGCAATGATAACGCTCCTTAAGGCTGAAAATACCGATCTTCGAACGAACTACAACACCCTGCTTGGTAAGGCTGTTGAATCTCTTGGTAAAGCTGCCGACAAGGAAGCCGTGACGAAGGTTGTGGGGTTCGGTCCCTCGAGTGAGCCCAGGAAAGTTTAGTCTTTCTAGTTCTTTGTGCGACATAAGAATATTTTGTCCCTAAAGCCTGGGCCTTTTTAGACCCAGCACTGTATGGAGAAAATGAAAGTAGTCCTAGTCGATGTGGATGGTACTATCGCAAAGATTGACCACCGTCTGTATCTCGTCAAAAAAACACCAAAGGATTGGGAGGGATTTTACGACGCCTCCGTGAAGGACGAGCCGCTTACCGAAAACATAAAGATGATCAAAGAAGACATGGCGAAACTTGAAGCAACTCCGGTTTTCGTAACCGGACGTTCCGCCGTAATCCGCAATCAAACCGCCAAATGGATCTACGAACACTTCTTCGGACTAGACAAAGAAGACCCTTCCGAGGATTTCTTGAGACATCTCTTTATGAGAAAGGAGGGAGACCACCGGGAAGACCATGTTGTCAAAAAAGAAATCTTTGACCTGCATCTCGTGTCCTACGATATCTTAAGGGCTTACGAAGATCGTCCTAGGGTTGTCAGAATGTACCGCGGGCTTGGTCTCGACGTAGTAGATCTTGGCCCGGGGTATGAATTCTAGTTGGTATTGCGCCCGGGGACCCGGCATGGTATATTGTCCACGTTACTAGCCAGTAATAATAAAATATGTATTACCGAATCTCAGCGACCATCTTCTTCTTTCTCTTCGCCATTGGCGTGTCTGTAGTAGGTGTTCCGGCATGGCTTACGGCCCTAGCGGCGGTTGCGGCAGGCGTTTCTCTGGCGCTAGATGCATAGTCAGGCGTGAATTGAACAAAGCACTCTTGACGGAGTGTTTTTTGTTTGTATACTGTAATAATGCTTAGTCATAAACAGAAAGTTCGCCTAGCCAGACATCCGGGTATGCAGACTAGGGGAGAACGCCGTAGGGGATCCCCGATCAATCAACCGGGTCATGGGATGATGATCTCGCGCTTATTTTCAACAAGGGCCTGGGAAGAAAGAAGGAGAAGATTAGAACATAAAAATAAGGAGGCGGTAGTACTTGACAAAGATTCCCCGGGGGTATAGCATAAGGGTATGGTGTTTATTATGTAAAGCATCAACCAGATTATCGGAATTGGCAGGAATGGTACTCTCAACATTATTTCCTAATCCTTAACCTATGACCACCTTCTTGGAGGAGACGATGAGGGAGTTCAAAAATAAGTTCATTGAATATCGTTCTGATTACAAACCTCACTTTGTGGAATGGAAACAGAGCGAAACAACAAGCGCAGAAGATGCGATTGACTGGCTTGTCTCCCGCTTCACCCTCCAGAGGAAAGAGATGAGGGAGATGGTGGAGGGGCGGAAGGATATAGAAGATATTATCAGCAGACACAACGCACGAATCCTGAATGAGTTTCAACTTCAAGGGAAACCAGATATGCCGATGATTGCTTATGATGAAAGAATATGTCTAATACCAGCAATGGAAAAAGCAACGAAAGAAACATTAGACGACCTCGCCACCGCCCTGCGGGAGATGGTGGTAGAAAATAAATCAGTAACAAATGAAAATTAAAACTCTACAGACCCCATACCACTCACTCGCATTCACTTTCGACTACGTGCCGGAGGTGATGAGGTATTGCAAACTTCTCCAGTCCTCATGGGGCTGGCAGGCGTTCAGCTACAATGCCACTCACAAAGCCTGGGTCTTTTCCTCCCCACAGATTGTTGAAGCGATAACCGAAAAGTTCCCACAAACCATGCTTGAACACCAGGTAAAAGACCTTCTCCACATCACTGAACTTGAAAATTTGGCGGAAGAAGTTAAACTTAAAGAAATGATTGCACTCAAAATATCCGAGAATTCATCCAATTCATCTATAGAAATCCCCGGCCTCAAGGGCGGAGCTAAGGTCCTGTATCCCTTCCAGCGTACGGGGGTGGAATTTCTTGTCCGCAGTGGCGCGCGTAGCTTGCTCGCCGATGACCCTGGGCTCGGTAAAACTGTTCAAGCGATAGGCGCCATGCTTCACCTGGGGTCCCCAACGACTCTTGTGGTATGTCCAGCCACGATGAAATATACGTGGGAAGCCGAAATAGAGAAGTGGAGTAGCCTTACTTCTTGCGTAGTGAACAGTAAGACAAAGATTCCCAAGATAACGAGTCAAGTGATCGTGGTGAATTATGATTTGCTCAAACGGCATATCATCGAATTAAGCAAAATAAAATTCGGGATGATGATCCTGGACGAGGCGCATTATATTAAAACATCAAATACGATTCGGTCAAGAGCAGTTCGCGTCCTCTCACGCAACGTTCCTTATATTATTATGTTAACCGGAACGCCAGTTCTAAACCGCCCGGCCGAACTGTTCAATCCCCTCAGTATCCTTGACCCGAAGAAGTGGAATAACTATTACCGGTTCGTGTATAAGTATTGTGGTGCTCACCAGACCAGGTTCGGGCTCGATGTATCCGGGTCCTCTAATATAGAAGAACTTTCCAGAGAATTGTCAAGTGTAATGCTCCGGAGACGTAAGGAGGAGGTCCTCAAAGACCTCCCGAAGAAGGTGCGCGTAGACATCCCCGTGGAGCTTGACAAAGGTTCCCTGGGGGTATACCACAAGGCGTATGGAAGCTTCGCAAAGTTCCTTAAGGAAAATAAGGGGAAAAAGGACGCCGAGGTCGCCCAGGCACTCCAGGCCGAAAAATTGGTCAGACTTAATGCCCTTCGGCAGATCGCTGGTAATGGCAAGGTTGACAGTGCTGCTGAAATCATACGGAATGTCATCGAGGGGGGTCAAAAAATTATTGTCTTCTCTTCGTTCGTCAATCCTCTTAAGAGCTTACAGGATATCTTTGGGGATGGATGCGTTCTCCTTACCGGACAAACCCCGGCCAAAGAGCGTTTTGAGATCGTCAAACGGTTCCAGGAGGATGAAAAGATTAAGGTCTTCCTTGGAGGCGTGATGAGCGCCGGGGTTGGGATCACCCTGACCGAAGCAAGCAACGTGCTTTTTCTGGATTATGCCTGGACTCCGGCCGCACATAAACAGTCCGAAGACCGCGCCCATCGTATTGGTTCAAGGCATGAGAGCATTACGATCTACCAAATGCACGCCGTTGGAACCATTGATGACATCATGAAGAAGGTTCTAAAAAGGAAGAGGGGCGTGGTAGACAAGTTGGTGGGGCCCGGAGACGACCAATCCGCGATTAGCATGGTGCTGGACGAAATTATTAAGGAACTTAATTAAATAATTATGAGCAAAAATTCTGGGGACAAAAATAAGAAGTTAGCACGCACTGGGCCCTCCCGTGGGTTCGGAATGGAGAAGATAATAACAATGAAAAGACCGTTGCACACTTATTACCCGACAGAAGATATAGGGTACTATGAGGGCTGTGATCTTTTGGGGTACATGGAATATGGGGACTCATTTCTATTTTCCCAAGGGATGGGGTTCGAGAAAGGGAAAGATAAAAGGGTTGTCTTTGCTGTTTCCAGACACAGTTTAGAGCAGCTCCTTAAAAATTATCCGGCTAAAGGGGGTCCTGAGAAATCTATGCTAGAATAATTCCATGGAAATTTCCTTATGTTGCGGCGCGGGCGTAGCGCGCGTATCAGATACCAAGGAAGATAAAATCTTCTGTATGAATTGCGGCCAACACTGTTATATTAAAATTAATAGAGTTAATAGGGTTAAAATTATTAAAACTACCGCGTATGAAAAAACAAACTAACCAGACTGAAATGATTCCATCTCCCTATGTTAATCCTCGAACCGCGTCCGAGAAGGTTATCACTCAAGAAGAGATGGACTCCATAAAGAAACTCCTAGGCGTGGAGTGTCTTCTTATCGTGGCGGACACCAAGAAGCACGAGTGCGACCCCAATAAATGTACTGGACATAAATACTCCATTAGACAAAATGGCTTTTCCCAAGAACAGCTTCTGGGTTTCTTTGTTGGAGCTGCGGATAGGGTCAATCGAGGAATCGATGTCCCCGGCGACAGCTCCGAGGTTCTTCCTGGCGGCTGGGTGCAAAACAAAACTAATCAGGTGCTGAGGGGGGATGGTTTCTATATATCCTACAATCCCAAAACTGATGGAGACTCGTTCTCCGATATCCTGACAAAAATAGTTCAGGCTATAGGAGGGAAGGATTTCGAAACCACCCGCGGAGGAGAGGAAACCGCCTTATATGACGGCGCATGCTGGAGAATTCTCTCCGGGGATTTCAGGGGAGAATATCTTGAAGCATTTCCTGGGGGCCTGAAGGCGTGCGTCTCCGTGTATGAAAAAAATAAGAAGAAGCACCGTAATCCTTGGTCAACAGACTAAGGTATAGTCTAGGGAATGGATGGAAAGTCACTTATCGCGAAACTGAAGAAGAAATCCCCAGGTACTTCCGGGGCTGTATATGATGCGCTTAGCAAACTTGGTTACGTGAAGGGAAACAAGGAAGCTGATAAGGGAGTGGCAACCAAAGAGCATACCGAAGACGTGAAGAAAAAACTGCTTGACAAAAAGTCCAAGGAAGAATAAACTACATATAGTTCGTACGCTCTTTTAGGCCGTGGCAGAAGAAGGAGTCGCCAGCTCCTAACGCACCGGGGGTTAAGCTGCAAAGCCTAACAAACGGGTGGCGAACGAAATGTACCGATAAGGCTGAACAAGCGCGAGTACGTACAACTCGTTTCGGTGGCCCGAAGGCGCAATCCAGGGTCCCCATTAAGCTTCGTAAGAAGAAGACAAATCGTTTTGTAACATTACAAATGATGGCTGTATCTTCTTGGGGGTAACCATTCCCCCCGTTCATCAAACCCTGGACTCATGACTCAGGGCGAACGTGGCTGAATAATCGGACATAAGATAGCTTGCGAGTAATCATTACTCTCGTCGGCCTTGAAGAGCGTAGGAATTCTAGGTATTAAAAGAATTAAAATTAAAATTAAATAAATATGAAAAAAGAAGATAAACTTAAATTACTTAAAAAGGTTCACAAACTTAAGGAAGTAGGCTTCAACAGCCTACAGGTTTCGAATCGTTTGGGCATCCCGCTCATAAGAGTTAACAAATTTTTTGCGACCTCGGTGCCGGGTCCCGAGAACAAAAAGATTTGGATTAAAAATACTCGATACGACAATCTCGCTCAAAAAAAGGAGGCCGAAAAAGCAGCCTCTCGATGAGAAGTGCTGTGAGCAGGGGTCATACCTGTTCGTGAGACGCGACAGAGACGCGGTGCCTCACAGGGCTGGATACGCCCACAAAGGCGGTCGCACCCAACCACAAGCCGATTAGTGAATCACGGCGTAGTGTTATATCTGCTTCGGGTGTTTCCGCTTCAACGTGCGGGCATATCTCCCTAACAGCTCCGTACTTGATTTCTATTGAGACGAGGTCTTCGTTTCCAAAAACTTTAGCGTCGCAACATACAGCAAGCACTGTCGTACAAACTCCCTGCTCACAGCACTCCTCTTTCAAAGAACCCCCTCGCGCACGACTCCTTGTGATTGTAGTGGGAATCAGACCAATTCTTTTTTAAGAATCATCCTGTACCCTCACGGGTAACAGCACCCTGCAATCCAAGAAGTCGCCCACTCTGTGGGAAGGCACGAACTTTCGCTCGTGCGCGAGAGAGTCCTTCTTCCGCTATCTATTATACAACATATCAAAGAGCAGGTGGAGCGTTATGCACAATTCATTCAGTTATCTTTTGCCAATTCAATGATGTGGGGAGGGATTTTCATAGTTATTTATTTAAGTGCGGATAATGAGATTTGAACTCATACTTGAGTGGTTTTAAATCACTTTCCTCTACCAGTTGGGATATATCCGCTTTCATACACATTTCTTTATCTCCTCTCGTAAGGGTTAACAAATTTTTCGCGACATCGGTACCAAATTCAGAGAACAAAAAGATTTGGGTTAAAAATACTCGATACGATAATCTGGCTCAAAAAAGGGAGGCCGAAAAAGCGGCCTCCTAACGGGGCGGTAGCGAAATGCCTCGTATCCTAGAACTATGTGTCCACCTCGCCCTCGGCCTTCCAGTTCGTCGGGACAAAGACGGGAACCTTGCCGATCGTTCCCTCGTATACACGCCATCCGTTCCTTTGTTGGTGGACTTTTTTCGTGTAAACGAACATCCCCTGCATGACGGCGCAGTTGCCAACGCGCATATGAGCAAGGGCGATTGCCCGCCCCATCTCGCCCGCGTCGGCGATGTCAACTGCCGCCTGCTTCTCGAAGCAGGCCACCACTTCGTCCGGCACCGGCTTGTTGAGGGGGAAAGTCCTCTGGGCCAATGCCGCGGCCGCCGCGAAAAGAAGGACAACGAATGCAGCGAACATCAGCAGTTCCTTCTTGTTGCGCTTCCTTGCGCACTCTTCGTGGATATACTTCATCCCCACGAGACGATGCCGATGCTCGGACAAAACACCGTAATGACGCAGTGGGCAGAACCCCAACACATTGGGGTATTTGTGCGTGTAAAGCATAAACCCTCCTATTCAATGATGTGGTTGTAGTCAGCTTCAATTTGCTCGTAGGTGCTTAACGGTCTTTTGGGCCCTGGCGGCCCTCTCTTGCCGCGTCCCAGCACCTCTCTTTCGGGTTTTCGTTCGAGTGCCACGCCCGTACCCCGCCCATCATATTCTGATGGAGGTAATAAGAGTCGTGGTCGTGACAAATGGGCTTCCCGCAGAAATCGCAGAGAGCCACAGTTGCTAACGGTTGTTTGCCGCAGAGACACATAAACCCCCCTATTGAAGATGTTTGACTCGGTTCTCGTGAAGGGCTTTGAGAATTTCAAATGCCCCCTCACTACTCACACCCTCATTATAAGGAAAGATGAAGGTAGTATTGCCTTCCGGTTCAAACTCGACCTTCATATTTTCCTCCTTTCGAGGTGATACGGTAAGATATGACAAAGAGCCCTATTCAGAATAGTACCATATTCGTAAAAAGAAACCACCCCCAGGGGTGGTTAATATACGTCCGGAGGCGGTTAATATACGTCGCCGTTTTCTTCGGCCTTTTGGTTTTCGTACTCGCCGTATTCCGGGAATTTTCTGCGGATGAGTTCCAGGCACGCCCCGAACATCGCGCCAAACACATCGTTCCAGGTCTGATAACGCTTCGGGTGGGTGGCCAGGTACTTTTTTATTCTTGGGATGACGGGCAACAGCGCGGTGGTGATGATGTAGTTGAGGTCTCCGGCCGTTTCAAGGTCGGCTCCGCCCTCGACTAATTCCCGCTTCCTTTTTTCAATGTACGGCATGGTTCC
>ERZ1292644.1336-Hain-H14-01um-R2-1336-length-13001-cov-6_pt1 | contig 13001 bp, 13 predicted proteins | sample MGYA00564402_ERZ1292644 | MGnify/ENA primary metagenome ERZ1292644 (study PRJEB36523, sample SAMEA6512644) | groundwater metagenome | collected 2019-01-09 | study: AquaDiva: Metagenomics assemblies of 32 groundwater samples | reverse complement strand
CCTTCGGTGGGCTGATCAACCACGCCAACGTCATCCAGACCGCGACCGGCAACCCGCTGTCGTGGCCGACCAACGATGACACGGGCAACGTCGGCGCGATCTTGGACGAGAACACCCAGATCACCGAGCTGGCGACCAGCTTCGGGACCAAGAGCGTCGGGGCGTACACCTACACCTCGAAGCTCGTCCGGGTGTCTGTCCAGCTGCTTCAGGACAACGTCTTCGACCTCGACAACTGGCTGCCGCGCAAGCTCGGCGAGCGCATCGGTCGGGCCGTCGCCGACGACCTCATCAACGGCACTGGCACCACCGAGCCCTACGGCGCGCTGCCGACCTCGGTCGAGGGTGCGACGACCACCAACGCGAACTTCGTCAACTACGACGCGGGCATCGGCTACGAGAAGATCATCGACCTGGAGCACTCCATCGACCCGGCGTACCGGGCCCTGGGCCGCTGCCGGTTCATCTTCAACGACACCACCCTGTCGCACCTGCGGAAGTTCACCGACACCACGCTGCGTCCGCTGTGGCTGCCGGTCCCGACCCCGGGCTTCCCGTCCACGATCAACGGCCTGCCGTACACGATCGACCAGGCCATGCCGTCGCCGTCCGCCGCGGTGATCAAGCCGATCATGTTCGGTGACTTCCAGGAGGGCTACCTGGTCCGCCAGGCGCTCGACGTGCAGGCCGTGCGGCTCACCGAGCGGTACGCGGACTACCTGCAGGTCGGCTTCTTCGCCTTCGCGCGACTCGACGCGGTGCCGGACAACACCGGTGCCTACAAGCACCTGGCCTTCTCGGCCTGATCAACCTCTCTCGTCCTGGGGCCGGTTGAACACCGGCCCCGGGTCGGGGCCCACAACCAACCCTCTGAGAGAGGAAGATCATGGGTGCACGTGAGCTCATGGGCGGCGGGGTCGTCGTCCTGTGTGCTGCCAGTCTGACCATCGCCGCCAACGCGACGACTGCGTTCGACTTCGGAACCCCCAACGACATCTACCTGCCCACCGTCGGCACCAGTGCCAAGAAGAGCGGCATGCGGCTGCTGCTGGTCCTGACGGACGTCCGCGCCGCCGGCACGACCAGCTCGCTCGGCTACAGCGTGCAGGACGCCGACGACACCGACGGTGGCACCACCATCGGCACGCCGGCGACGGCGCTCACCGACGGCACCTCGCTGACCGGCACGATCGCCGCCTCCCACCAGAAGGTGGTCGGCATCGCGCTGCAGGTCGGGCGCCCGTGGCTGCGGGTCAACGCGATCCACGGCACCGCCGGCACCGACTCCTACCAGTGCCACGCGACGCTGCTGGGCATCCCTGGGGGTCTGTGACCATGCAGGTTCGCATGACCGCGGGACGTCCCAACGCGGGTGATGTGGTCGAGGTCGAGGACCACGTCGGGCACGCCTTCATCGCGTCGGGTCGCGGTGAGCTCGTCGAGCCCGACGTGAAGGCGGCGGAGGTCCAGGAGAGCCCGGAGAAGCCGAAGCGGCGCCGCAAGGTCGAGCCGGAGACCCGCTGATCTCCAGCGGCCCGTGGGCAGGTACCCGACTCCCTGTCCCCGGGCCGCTGGGCCCTCGCTTAGGAGCTGCAGATGGCGGTCACCAACGGCTACATCGAGGTCGACGATCTTCGCGACCTTCTGCGCGACCAGCTGACCGCGTACGACGCCGAGTACGAGCGGGCCATCGGCGCAGCCTCGCGCTCCATCGACGACTACTGCGGCCGGCACTTCTGGAAGGAGACCGTCGCCTCGGCGCGGACCTTCCGGCCCGACCGCTACGACCTGGTCTGGTGCGGCGACATCTCGTCGGCCACCAGCCTGGTGGTGAAGACCGACGACGACGCCGACGGCGTCTACGAGACCACCTGGACGATCGGCACCGACTTCATCCTCGAGCCGTTCGAGCGCATGAACAACAGCCCCTACGAGCGGATCGCCGCCGTGGGCAGCAAGGTGTTCCCGACGCCCACCACCGCCTGGGCCCGCGGGGCGCAGCGCCGCCCGCGCGTGCAGGTCACCGCGCTCTGGGGCTGGCCGGCTGTGCCCGACGAGGTCAAGAGCGCCACCGCGATCGTGGCCGTCGACCACTTCCGGGCCAAGGACCTCATGCACGTCGCGTCCACCTACGGCAACGACGTCCGGGTGGCCCGTGACCAGAGCCCCGGCCTGTTCGGCCGCAAGACCCGGTTCAGCCGCGTCCGCGCGCCCTCGCTGAACCCCGAGGCCGAGGCGCTGGTCGCCTCGCACCGCATCACGGTGGTCGCGTGACGACCAACCGGACCCTCGCGCGGCAGGCGCTCAAGGATTGGCTGCTGGACGGCAACATCCCGCACCTGGACGACGTCTTCATCGCGCACCCGCTGCGCTTGGACTTCACCCGGTACGCCTCCAGCGAAGAGTTCCAGTGCTTGATCGTCATCGTCTTCGCCGAGGAGGGCGAGCTGCGGTTCGCCCTCGGTGGCGAGCACTCCGGGATGAAGCGCATCGACTACCTGGTGAGCCTGGAGATCTACTTCCGTTCACTCCTGCCGAACCCGGATCGGGCGGTTGAGGCCTTCGACGAGCTCGTTGACGGGGTCAAGGTGCGGTTGCGTGAAGACCGCCGGCTCGCGCAGACCGACGACGTTGTTTGGCAATGCGGCGAAGGCGGCTACGGCATTCAGTGCGACTTCATGCTGCCGGACAACAACAATATCGGTAGCGAGCCGATCGAGCATTACGGTCTTATGCGGTTCGAGATCACCCAGTGGATTATTGCGTAGGAGAACAATGTCCGAGTTCCGATTCATGGGCGGCAACGATCGAGTGTTCTTCGGTCCGCCGCAGCTTGTCGTCGAGCCGGGCGACATTGTTCGCGCAGACGAAAATCCGGACCCAAATTGGTTCGAGCCGGTAGCGGCCGACCCCGACGAGGAGGAATAAGAAATGGCAATCGGCGCCACCGGCTTCAGTTTCCTGGGCATTGGCAAGGAGACCAGCAAGTTCACCGCGGTCGCTGCCTCGGACTACATCAAGGCGACCAGCTTCGACGGCGACGACGCGCTGGACGTCCTGATGGACCAGGGCATGCGCGGGGTCATGGCCACCACCTTCGGGGCGGTCGCCGGCACCCGGCAGGCCAGCTTCTCGATCGAGGGGGACGTCCACCTCGACACGATCGGCTACTTCCTCCAGGGGATCATGGGCGGCTACGCGGTTGCCGGCGTGGGCGACCCGTACACCCACACCTTCAGCCTGGACAACGACCGGACCGGCGACGGCCAGTGCCAGAGCTACACGCTGTGGGACTTCAACGGCCTGCAGGCGCGCAAGTACGCCGGTGCGACCGAGTCCAGCCTGTCGCTGCGGTTCTCCGCGCAGGAGCTGCTCACCTTCAGCTCCAGCTGGTCCGCGATCGCCTCGGTCACCGACGCCACGCCGTCCCCGTCGTTCTCGACGGTCAAGCCGATCGCCGGCTGGGTGGGCACGATCTCGCACGACGGCGGCGCGAACGCGCTGGTCGAGGAATGTGAGATCAGCTTCTCTCGCAACGTCACCCCGGTCTTCACGATCGCGGGCGACCAGGACCCGGTGCAGATGTGGCAGGGCCCGCTGGACGTCTCGGGCCGGCTGATGTTCCTGGCCGCGGCCGAGCTTGAGTTCACCAACTACCTCGGGGTCGTCGACGTCGGCCCGATCGTCATCACCTTCGCTCAGACCACGCACTCGCTGGTGCTGACCATGACCTCGGTGATCTACACGCAGGCCAAGGTCGAGCGGGGTGACGACTTCACCCAGGTCTCGGCGCAGTTCACGGCCATCGCCAACGTCACCGACATCGGTGCGAGCCTCGGCTACGGCCCGATCAAGCCGGTGCTCATCAACGCCAAGGCGACCTACGCCTAGCGGCTGGTGCGTGCATGCTGTGCACGCATGCACGCACCAGAGGAGTCGGGATGAGCAGCAAGGAACCCATCAAGATCACCCTGCCGGACGACGAGGACGGCGAGCCTCAGGGCTGGGTGCTCGTGCGGGCCAAGGGCGACAAGTTCAAGGCCGGCGAGCGCAAGGCGCTCTACGAGTACGTCGACACGCTGCGGGAGCAGGGCGCCGGCGAGATCACGCAGAACTTCGCGCTGCTGCGCCGGATGGTCATCCACATCCTGCGGGACTGGTCGTTCGACCTGCCCCGGCCAATCGCCCACGTGACCGCCGGCCATGTGACCGGCTACGAGAACGAGGCCTCGCTCGACCTGCTCGACACCGCGGCCGAGGACGAGCTGCTCGACTACGCGCGCCTGTGGCTCAAGCAGGTCGCGGTGAACTTCACCCCGTCCCGGGAGCCTGAGTCCCCTACCGTGCCCTCCGTCGCCTGAAGTCGGCGCTGGAGGGCCAGCGGCGCATCCAGGGGCGGGGCTACCCGGACCAGCAGTACCTCTACCACCGGTTGGGCAAGGAGTACGGCTGGACACCCCAGCAGGTCGACGCCCAGGACGCCGAGCTGATCGACTGGCTCGTCGGGATCATGGGCATCGAGGCTGAGATCCAGGAGGACCACCACAAGAAGCAAGAGGCCACGATGAAGCGGCAGCAGGCGATGCGGCCCCGGTCGCGGAGGTTCTGAGAGGAGGACCTGGATGGCTCGGATCACCGACGTCGAGGTGGAGAACTTCAACACCGCGACGTTCGAGGTCGACCTGAACGTCCGGGTTGCCTCTCGGGAGGGTGTCGCCGACGCCGCCGAGGAGCTCAAGCACGACGCCCAGGTGCGGGAGATGTCCTCCTACCGCACGGGGTGGCTCAACCGGCACATCATGGTCGAGGTCGGCAACATCCAGGACACCCCGGACGGCGACGTCGAGTTCGAGGCCACGGTCGGTGTCGACCTGCAGCAGGTGCCCTACGCCCGACGCATCGAGTTCGGCTTCCGCGGGCCGGACAGCCTGGGCCGGATGTTCAACCAGCGTGCGCAGCCCTACCTCGTGCCGCCGGCCCGGCACAACAAGTCGAAGTACTACCGCAAGATCCGCCAGCCGGTCGCTGCCGCCCTCGAGAAGGGTGCCGGTGGGCCGACGCCGGGCCAGGACATCCTGCTCAACCGCCCGGTGCGCATCAACCAGCAGAGCCCCAGCCTGTTCTGGAACGTCCTGGGGGCGATCGGCCTGGGCGCCGCCACCCGCGGCGCACGGGCCTTCCGTGGCAGCGGCTCGCGGATGGGCTTCCGGGGACGCGGCGCCGCACCGGCCCCGGCCGCGGCGCGGTCCGGCAGCATCCTCGGTGCGCCGATGCGGATGCTCAACCCGTTCGCCGGGACCGGTGCCAAGGCTGGCGGCAAGACCACGCCGAAGAAGGCGACGTCGCGGCGTGCGGCCCGGCCGATCAAGGCGAAGGCCGGCAAGGCGACCCGGGCTCCGTCGGGCGCGGCGAAGGGCCAGCGGGCACCCACCGCTCGGCCGGCTCGCGGCCGGGTGATGAAGCCGACCAAGTCGCGGACCACCAGGGGCCGGGCGCGGACCACCAAGGGGAAGGTCTCCAAGCCGAGGGCGCAGCGCGCCCGGCCGGTGACCGCCAAGGGGCGGAAGAAGGTCGGCACGGCCAAGGCGCCGAGGAAGATCGTCAAGCGGCAGCCGAGCCGGGCTCCCAAGGCGACCGCGGGCCGGACGAAGACCCGCACCCCGGCTGCCGCCAGGCCGAAGGCGAAGACCCGCAAGCGTCCTGTTGCCGCGACCCCGGCCGCCAAGCCGGGCCGGGTTCGGCGGCCAGGGCTCCGTGGACGAGGCCGTGGCCGCGCCGCGCCGATCACGACGCCGGCACGGCGCCCCGGCGCGAAGCGCCCTACTCGGGCCCGCGGACGAGTTCGTCCAGGTCGGCGCGGTAAGGCTCCGAGCGCTGTCCGTCCGGGTCGCCCCGCAGCTCCCGCCCGACGCCCTGGAGGCGCGAAGCGACGCCCTGGAGCGACTGCGAAGCCGCCACGAGCTCGTCGCCCAGGCGCTCGCCCCACACGGGCAGGTCGACCAGCTCGTCGTGCTCGGAAGGGACGTCCGGCCACCGCCAAGCCGGGCCGTCGTGTTGGGCGAGGGCGTCCAGCAGCACGACCCGGGGCCACGACAAAGCCGGGCCGTGTGGCACGTCCTGGTCGTAAGGGCCGTCCGGCGAAGCCGGGTCGTCCGGCGAAGGCTGGCCGTCCGGGGCGTGCCGCACGTCCGGGTCGTCCGTCGCGTCCGGGTCGTCCGTCGCGTCCCGGCGGCAAGGGCCGTGCTCGCCGTCCGGGTCGTCCGTCGAAGCCGGGTCGTGCCGCGCGCCCAGCTCGTCCAGGTACGAAAGGAAAGCCTGCTCGTCCAGGAAGACCGGCCCGGCCGGGCCGTTCCGCCAAGCCCAGCCGTCCGGCACGCCCTGGTGCCAAGGGGACCCCCGCCAAGCCCAGCCGTCCGGCAGCTCGCCCTGGTGCGCGGCGCCCCACCGCGAAGCCTGGTCGGCGAGCGAAGCCGGGCCGTCCGGCCCGTCCAGCCCGACCTTCGGCAAAGCGGAGGCCGGGCGCACGGCGTCCGACGCCTGCTGCACGGCCTGGGAAAGCTCCAGGAGCGACCCGGCGACCTCCTGCAGCGCGTCCGCCAGCTCGTGGCGCCGGGCGTGCTCGGCCCGCGCGACCCGCGCGGACAGCGCGTCCTGGACGGCCTCAGGCCAAGCCGGGTCGGCCGTCAGGCCGCACGTCACCTGGCCTTCGTCCCGGAGGCGCTCGCGCTCGGCCAACGCGCGCTCGTCGTCCAGGGCGTGCGCAGCCGCCCAGCGCTCGTCGTCCCGGCGCCGCGCGGCCGACTGGAGCTCGTCGGCCGTCTGCTCGGCCCAGTCGGCCAGGAGGTCGCACACGCGGACGCACAACGGCTGCACGGCCGACCAAAGGTGGGAGAAGGGCACGGCCAGGTCGTACCACAGCGCCCGGACGTCGGCGACCGGTCGCCGGTCGTGGTCCCGCCGCGCGTCCTGCTGGTGGCAAGGCCGGTCCCGGACGTCGGGGGCGGAAGGTCACCCCAGGCCGGACCGCACGGCCGGCACAGGGCCGTACCGGTCGTGCACGTCCGCGGCGGCCGATGACCGTAGGGCGCCCCGGTGCGCCCCGCCGTACCGTCCGTCCCGGGTCGACCCGTCCGGGCGGCGCGCGTGGCCGCGGTGTGCGCCCACGGACCCGGCCACGTACGGCACCGGGCACTCGGACGCGCCCGAAGCCGGCCAGCCGCAAGCCGAAGGTCACCGCCGGGGCCCCGCGCAAGGGCAAGACCGGCGCGGGTGGCTCCACCCGCCGTGGGCCGTCCACCGGGCGCACGGTCACCCGGGGCCCGCGCCAGGGCGGCCCGAAGAAGGCGGGCGGTGCTCCGAAGGTGGGCGGCGCGCGGACGGCGCCGCGGCGACGGATGGCCGGGCGGCCGGGGCCGGCCCAGCGCCGACCCATGAAGGTTCAGACGCGGCCGGGCGGCGCGCGGGGAGCGAAGGCGCCGCGGCACGCCGGGCGCACGTCGCGGATGGGGCGTGGAGGCCCCGCCAAGCGGCCACCGCAGAAGACCCAGGCGCGGGGGCGGACGGCTCCGAGGAAGGCTCTCAACCTCCGCAACACGCGCAGCTCGCGCGGCTCGTCGGTGAAGCGGGGCGGACTCGGCGGCGGTCGCGGGCGTCCGCGGCAGGCCGTCGGCAACAAGATGGCGCGGATTCCGGCGAAGCGGGCCGGCGACCCTCGTCGGAAGTTCGGCCATGGGCCGGGCACGGCGCGGAAGCCGAAGTCTCGGGCGGCTCGCGCCAAGAAGGCCGTCAGCACCCGCTGGCAGAGCACCAAGAAGGCCGTGAAGGCGCGGCGGGCGCCGAAGGGCCGGACGACCCCGAAGAAGGCTGGCGCCAAGCCGGTCTCCCGGGGGCCCAAGGCGCAGAAGGCGATGGCTCGCAAGCGCCCGCCGAAGCCGATGAGCAAGGCGGGCGGCAAGCGGTCCGGTGGGCGGACCTTCGCCAAGAAGCCGACGCGCACGGTCAGTGCTCGGACGCGGGCGGCGAAGAACCCGAAGTCGCGCTACCACCCGAGCAAGAACATGTCCAAGCGCGGCGGCAAGGTCTCCGGCGGCCGGGCGGCGCCGCGGGTGTCGAAGGCGTCGCAGAACCGAGCTCGGCGCGGGCGTCCACCGGCGCAGGCCGGGCGCGGCCGCTCGGGGCTGTACGCCAAGAAGCCCACGCACACCGCTCGGGGGCGGCAGACCGGCCGGCACGCCACCAAGGACCGGAACCGCCGCAAGATCACGAACAAGGGCTTCGGCAACACCCGGGCCATGAAGCGGATCAAGGCCCGCAACGGCGGCCACCGGACGTACGCCCCCACGCCGACCAGTCCGCGTATCCGCCGCTACGGCCTGACGCACAGCACGATCCCGAAGAGCGCCTGGAAGCAGGGCGGGATCATCAGCGCCGGCGGTCGCCCGGTCAAGCTCAACACCATCTGGTAGTTAGCCTGCGACAACTGAAGGAGGTGTCCGCGTGGCCGGTGCTACGAACATGCCGGACCTCAAGACCCGCCTGACGCTGGACATCACCGACTTCACGCGCGGACTGGTCGAGGCCCGGGGGACCGCGCGCCTGTTCGGCACCGAGATCGAGCACGTCACCTCCAGCTTCCGTACCGCTGGCGTGGCCATGGCGACCCTCGCCACGGTCTCGATGTTCACCGCCGGCATCGTCGCCACCTCGTTCATGGGCGCCATCGCCGTGCTCATGACCCTCGGCGTGGTCTCGGCGTTCCAGGCCGCCTCGGTGAAGGCGGCGTGGGCCGACACGGGCAAGCACCTCCGCGAGGGGATGCTGGACGCCTCCCGGGCCTACATCCCGGTCCTCGAGCGCCTCGCCGTCCGGACCATCGCTACCTTCGATGCCGTCAAGCCCGCCTTGACGCAGACCTTCGACATCCTGGCGCCGGTCTTCGAGGACCTGTCCAACAGCTTCCTCGGCTGGTTGGTCGGGATCATCCAGGGCCTGCCCAGCGCGGTGAACGCTTGGCTGGGCTTCTTCGACTCCATCCGTGGCGCCTGGGACGAGTCGACCGACAACATGCGGGTCGGCTGGGACCAGGTCGTTGCGGCCGTAGTCTCCTTCGGTCCGCAGCTGCTGCAGGAGGGCCTGCCACCGTTCGGCACGTTCGTCGGCGAAGTGCTGGCCCTGCTCGCCCCGATCATCGAGGCGTCGTCCCAGTTCGCTGGCCCGCTGTTCACCAACCTGGCCATGATCGCCGACGCGGTCGGCAACGTCGGCGGCGATCTCCTGGGGGACATCACCCCAGACCTCATCGCCGTCGCGAACGCGATCGGTGAGCTTGGCGTCTCGCTGACCGTGATGGTCTCCGGGGCCGGACCGGGGCTGTCCAAGCTGCTGCAGGAGCTGGTGATCTACGGCGGCGTCCTGTCGGAGGCCTTCGTCGATCTGGCGCCGACCTTCGCCGGACTGCTGATGGCCGCGGGCAACACCGCGGACGCCTTCATGCCGGTGATCCAGGCCCTGGCCGATGATCTTGTCAGCTTCGGCCCGGTTGCCGTGGCATTCGCGAACATGATCACGGCCATGGTGCGCGGCTTCGTCCGCGGCATCCAGCCGCTGCTCGACGCCATGGGTGCGGACTGGTCCGGCGGCGTCGCCGTGATCGAGTCCATGACCCCGGCCATGGAGCGGCTGGCCGAGGCCGCCGGCAAGTTCCTGGTGATCGTGATCAAGGGCATCGGTGTCCTGATGGACATCGCCGCCCCGATCATGGCTGCCTTCGCCATGCTGACCGGCCTGATGGAGAACGCCGGCATCGACGCCGGTAAGGCGATCATGGTCGGCATCATCACCGGCATCGGCTTCATGTTCGGCCCCGTGATCGGTGTGGCGGCCGGCATCGTGGCCAGCATCGCGGCCTTCATGCCGCGCAGCCCGGCCGAGGTCGGCCCGTTCTCCGGGGACGGGGCACCCGAGGAGCGCGGTCGTCGGCTGGCCGAGCAGTTCGCCGCGGGCATCGCGGGGAGTTCCAGCCTGGTGACGGCGGCGGCGAGCAAGCTGGTCGGTGCGGCGGCCATGCCGATGCAGCCCAACGCCATCGGTACGAGCACGATGCCGAGCAATCTGTCTAGCCTTCTCAGCGGGGCGGCGGCCACGGCGCAGAGCATCGTGGTCAACGTCGCCGGCTCGGTCCTGTCCGAGCAGGAGCTGGGAGGGATCATCCAGAAGGCCGCGCTGCAGAAGGAGCTCCGCAACGCCGGCTCGATCCTCGCCACCTCGGTGCGTGGCTGATGGCGATCACCGTCCCGGCCTACGACGTCGACTCCGACGAGCGGATCGCAAGCCTGGTCTTCGCCTACGCCTCCGCTGACAACGAGACCCTGGTCGCGCTCATCACGGCCAACGCCGACGGGGCCTCCAGCGCGGCCCAGTGCCGGGTCTCCAGCGTCATCGACGACGCGCACAACGTCTGGCAGGAGGGCGTCTCGGTCTTCCAGGCCGGCGTCGACGGCGGGGTCTATACCGGTGTCCGGGTCGCGATCTGGTACTGCATCGGTGTTCGGGCGACCACGTCGATCACGGTCACGATGACCCAGGTCGTCGACTCGATGGCGTGCACCGTGGTGCGTGGGACTGGGATCACCAACACCAACGGGGTGATCCAGACCCACAGCGGCGCGTCGGGCACCACCGGGACCACGACGCCGTCGACCAACGGCAACGTGACGGCCAGCGCGGGGGTCAACGCCCTCATCTGCGGCGTGACCGCGGTCGCCGACTCGGACGCCGTGCTGACCTACACCGGCTCCGGCTGGACCGTGGCGACCAACGTCGATGTGGCCCCGAGCGACCCGGACGACGGGCTGCACCACCGCAGCGCCTACCGGATCATCTCGGCCACCGCCACGCACTCGACGAACTGGAACATCGCACCGAGTGCCTCGGCGGCCTGGTGCACGATCTCGTTCATGGAGGGGGCGCTCAACACCTCCAACCCGAACCCGCGCTGGCCGCAGGTGACACACGAGGTCGGCTTCGGGGTGGACCCCAACGACCCGGCCGCCGCGGCGACCTGGGTGAACATCACCAACCGGGTCACCGAGTTCAACACCCGCCGCGGCCGGGACTACGAGCTCGCCCGGTTCGAGGCCGGCGAGGCGCAGATCGGCCTCAACAACTGGGACTCGGCGTTCGACCCGCTCAACGCCAGCGGCACGTACTACCCCGACGTCCGGGTCATGACGCCCTACCGCATCCGGGCCACCTGGAACGGGCACGAGCACCGGCTGCTGACCGGCTTCGTCGAGCGCTGGCCGCAGAAGTGGGAGGACGAGCGCGGGCTGTCCCGGCTGCAGGTCGTCGACGGCCTGGCGACGCTGTCGGGCACCCGGCTCCAGGGCACGCTGGGCCAGGAGATCACCGCCGACAGCCCGCACGCCTACTGGCCGCTCGACGACGGCAGCCTGTCGGCCAACGCGGCGAACAAGGCCACCATCACCTCCACCCCGCTGACCAAGGCGCAGTCGGTGAACGGCGGCGGCATCGGCTCGTTCGGCAACGACATGAGCCTGCAGAGCGAGCTCTCCACCTGCTGGCGGCAGACCCGCTCGGGCGCCGACGAGACCTACGGCACCTGCCTGACCACCTCGATGTCGCTGCCCCAGCTCTCCGACGGCATCGTGATCGAGTGCTGGGCGAAGTACGCCGTCTCCGCGCTCCCTGAGTACGTGCTGATCGTGCTCAAGGGCTCGGCGTTCTCGGCCAACGCCCTGCACCGGATCGTCCGGATGTACGTGGACCCGGTCCTCGGGCGAGCCCTACTCGACGTCTCGGACAACACCGGCGCGCTGCAGACCTACACCGGTGCCTCCACTGGCTTCAACGACAACGAGTGGCACCACTACGTCGCGCACCTCACCACCACGGCGGCGAACCTGTGGGTGGACGGCGAGCTGCAGGTGACCGGCGCGCCGGCCACGGTCCCCGGCTCGTCCATCGACCAGATCGGCGTCGGGGGCGAGGTCGACGCCTGGACCAACGACAACATCGCGGCCGGCGACTTCTCCCACGTTGCGGTGTTCGAGGCGGCCACGATCGACGACCGGCGGGTCTCGGTGCGGGCCAACGCCGGGCTCAGCGGCTTCCCGGAGCGTTCCGGTGCACGGGTCAGCCGGGTGCTCAACTACGCCGGTTGGCGCTCCGGCCGGGCGATCGACGAGGGCCTGACCTTCCTCGGTGCCGCCTCCACGATCTCCAAGCAGACCCTGCTGGCCGTCGTGCAGGACATCGCCAACTGGGAGAACGGGCTGGTCTTCGTCGATGGCTCGGGCAACCTGCGGTTCGTCGACCGCGGGGTGCGCTACAACCAGGCGCTCGAATACACCTTCGGCGAGGACGAGGCCGGCGGCGAGATCCCCTACGAGACCGACGTCGAGATCGACTTCGACCCGCGCTACGTCTACAACGACGTGACCGTGACGAAGGCGGTCAACCGGCTGCCGGACGGCACGGTGATCACCGGTGGTACCTCGTCACACAAGAAGGATGACGCCTCGGTCGCGTCGTACTTCACCCGGACCTACGACAAGACCACCGGGGCGAACTCGATCTCCCAGTGTGAGGCCGAGGCGACCTGGGTCCTGGAGAACTACGCCCAGCCGCGAGCTCGGCTGTCCCGGGTCTCGTTCGTCCCGTCGACCAACCCGGACCTCTGGCCGGCCGCGCTCACCGTCGAGATCGGCGACCGGGTCGACGTCTTGCGCCGGCCGTTCGGTGGCGGTGATGAGATCACTGTCGAGTGCTACGTCGAGCAGGTTGCTCACCAGGTCCAGCAGAACGAGTGGCGGGTCGTGCTCTCCCTCTCGCCGGTACTACTGACTACGTACGACGCCTCGGACACCTGGATTCTGGGCTCCTCGGTGCTCGCCATTGACACGATTGTCGGGAGTCCCTGATGGCCGTTCCTGCCCCGCGCACCTGGGCGCCGGGTGAGATCCCGACCGCGGCGCATCTCA
>ERZ1292644.1334-Hain-H14-01um-R2-1334-length-13015-cov-6_pt1 | contig 13015 bp, 18 predicted proteins | sample MGYA00564402_ERZ1292644 | MGnify/ENA primary metagenome ERZ1292644 (study PRJEB36523, sample SAMEA6512644) | groundwater metagenome | collected 2019-01-09 | study: AquaDiva: Metagenomics assemblies of 32 groundwater samples | reverse complement strand
GGACGCGGATTTCGGGCTTCAATTCACCAAACAATTCGGGTATTTCCCTTTGCATGAACCCCTACAACTGGCATATGCTCAAGAACAAGGAGCGTCCCATTCAACTCCGAACCCCAAAATGATTGCTTCTATGGAACGCTATCTTAAAAAGAATTATTGGGCTTACGAAGACCAACCGAATGAATTAAGGTATCTGTATCGTCTTATTGGACGGAGATGCTATATGGCGGGGTTGAGACGAAAAGGGATAGGATATTTCTACAAGTCGTTTCAAGCAATGCCTAACTGGAGAACATTCAAGCACTTTTTGTTTATTCTTTTGGGGTGGCGCACGTATAATTGGTTTATGACGCGGGAAGAAAAGAAATGATTTATCATCGCTGGAGTCCCACGCTTGGCGCGTTGGAAGACACCGCCGAGAATGTGTGGAAAACAACCGAATATGAAGGAGACCAAAACGAACCTTGCGTTTTTTTCGGGCTATACGGATTGCCTGATTTTTACGCGCTCTGGCGGCATAAAGGAAGAAAATGGATACTTTGGGCAGGCACGGATATTCAGCATTTCAAAGCAGGGTATTGGCTGGAAGAAGGTGGCGGGATACGAATTGATCCAAAACCCCTCGCGGAATGGATAGCCAAGAACTGCGAATCGTGGGTGGAAAATAAAGTTGAATATGAAGCCCTTAAAGAACTGGGCATAGAATCAAATATCTGCCCCTCTTTTCTGGGAGACATAAACCAGTTTGATGTTTCATATGAAACAAGTAAAATTCCAAAAGTTTATACAAGCGTGAGCGGAGGCAATTTCCAGTTATATGGATGGGATAAAATCCCTGAACTGGCAAAAGAAAATCCTGAAGTGGAGTTTCATCTTTATGGAGCGCAAAATGCCGATTTCTTCGGGTGTGGACTATTTTTTGGAGCAGAAAATATCATTCATCACGGGCGCGTTCCCAAAGAGCGAATGAATGAGGAAATCAAAGAGATGCAGGGCGCGTTGCGTCTTACCGAGTTTGACGGATTTTCGGAGATTCTTGCTAAAAGTATTTTGATGGGGCAGTGGCCAGTTTCTCTAATTCCCTATTCGCATATGCTTGGCATAGAAGATTTAGGAAAACTCAAAGATAAAAAACAGCCAAACTTTTTAGGCAGGAATCATTATCGGAAAATCTTAAACCAATTCCCGTGGAATCAAAAATAGTAGACAAGATTAGGTCTGTATGATATGATGAATGCATGCCATTCCAAAAAGGACATAAGGGGTTCAGGACTCCAGAGAGTTATAAAGTAGCTGGTATTAAAATTGCTGCTAACCCCAATTCTGCGCGGATGAGATTCAGAAAGGGTAGTAGTGGTTTCACAGGAAGACATACAGAAGAAACAAAACAGAAAATTAGAGAAGCAAGAGCAAGACAGGATAGTAATACATGGCGGGGTAAGAGACCTCTTCTTAGTGGTAATAGACATTGGAATTGGCAAGGAGGTAAGACGAAGTTCAATAGGACAGCACGCTATCTCTTTATGATGACTTTAGAATATAAGTTATGGCGTAAATCAGTTTTTGAGCGAGACAATTATATGTGCATTTGGTGTGGTGCAAAAAGTGGTAGGGGGAAGAAAGTGGTTCTTAATGCAGACCATATAAAACCATTTGCCTATTTCCCAGAATTAAGGCTTGCCATAGATAATGGTCGTACGCTTTGTCAGACATGTCATGTAAAAACAGATACTTATGGAGCACACAGCAGAAAGAGAAACAAATAAAATAGTGCACTTTCTCTATTGCCCTCTCTTGGGCTTGGGACTTTACGGCGGCCATCGCGGGAGCCGATGGCTTCGTAATCGCATCCAGATTTTCAAGCAATTTGTCGTTCCTTCTCTACAAGCGCAGACCTCAAAAAACTTTACCCTATGGATAAGCGTAAGACATCAAGACCGCTATGACCCGCTCATCAAAGGACTCAAAGAATACATGGGGACTATTAAAGAGTTTCTTACTGTTTTCACTCATTCGGGCGTATGCTTTTGGGACGATAAGTACCCCGATACAGAAGCGCAAAATCGTCTGGCAACCGCTATTCAAGGAAGTATAGGCGAATTGCTTTCCGTAATGGATACGTCATCTGATTTTACCTATATGACTATTCAGCCCTCGGACGATCTTTATCACCGAGAGTTCGTGGAGCAGGTTCAAAAGATGTTTTCCGATATGCCTGACATACAAGCATTGGGCTTCAGGAAAGGATTTATCACCAACTACAAAACGCTGGAAGTCGCCGAATACAACCCTACGACTATTCCACCATTTTTCACCATAAAATTTCCCACCCCCGTTTTTATAGACCCGTTCAAGCACATGGAATATACGGGAATGTATAAGTCCCATGAATACATCGCGGATAAATTAAAGTTCGGATTTATAGAGAAGCGGGGATTTATGGTAGGGACACATGGAGAGAATATATCAACACACTTCAATCATCCGTTCAAGGGCGTATCAGTGCCGTCATTTATGATAGAAGATTTCGGCTTGAAAGACGTAACGTCTTTGAACATTAAGAGCAGTATCCGCAAATGGATTATGAGTCAACTTCCGTACCAATGGCAAAGAAAATTGAGGTATTTATTCGGTGAGAGATTTTATGCGCGATTTTATGATTTTATTAGGTCGTGATTGGGGTAAATACTGGGCGGAGAGAAAAATCAACTGGGAAAAGGATTATACGTCCACATGGACTCATCCTCACCGGCAACTTATTTGCGCTGTCCTGAAAGGTATTACATGGAAATCGCTCATAGAAATCGGGTGCGGGTCGGGGGCTAATCTGGTAAAGATAGTCAATACATTCAAAGGGATTCAGGTCGGAGGCATAGACATAAATCCCGATGCGATAGCCGCCGCGCAAAAGATATTTTCTAATGCGATATTGAAAGTCGGCTCTGGTGAGGATATTTTCCTTTCAGATGACGCAAGCGATATTCTCTTGACCGACCGAACGCTGATTTATGTCCCGCCCCGTAAAATACACACCTACATAAAAGAACTCAAAAGGGTCGGCAGGGATTGGATTATTCTCTGCGAGTTTCACGAAAGAAACTGGTATAAAAGATTAAAGCTTCGCCTGAATACGGGATATTACGCGTATGATTATCCAAAACTTTTGCAAAAACACGGGTTTTATGATATAGTTTTGTATCCTATCCCCGAAAAGTTATGGCCCGGAGACACCTATCCGAGTTTTATTGTTAAAGCGCGAATACCAAGACGAAAATGACAAACTTACTATTAGGATTGATAGTTGTTTTAGAGGCAACCCGTCTTTATCTTACGCATCGCGCGGTTACTCAAAAAAATCACTTCAAGCAGAAACTTGACGGAGTGGGCAAGATGATTTGGGATTTGGATTTTAAGAAATACAAGACCCGCGAGATACGGGAAGACATCAGGAAATTATACGATAACGCCAAATCCCGAAAGTACGGATTGGAAGAGCAGATAAAAAACTGGCCGGCAGACAAAGACGCAGGCGATAAAGCACGACTGGAAGATGAAGTCGTACGCCTCACCAAAGACATAGAAAGAAACGAAGCCCAGCTCAAAGACCTTGATATGCAGGTGGAGGGAGCAAAGCCCAGCCCCCAGTATCCCGATGGAGTATCAGGCATAAATGACCAGATTGACTCCCTTATGGAATTGAAACAAATGCTAAAGGACTGGACAAAGACCTTATGATAATCGTCCGGACGCCTCTGCGTCTCCCAATAGCGGGAGGAGGGACTGACTTGCCTGCATGGTATGAAAAACACGGCAGTATGTTCATTTCCGCCGCGATCAACAAATATATTTATATTACTCTCCAACACCCCCGTTATAGCGATTCAATCAATCTTCGCTATTCGGAAATTGAGAATGTCAAAGACACTTCGGAAATCAAGCATGACATTATTCGGGAGACATTTAAGAAGTTCGGGGTCTCTAAAAATGTATCACTCACCAGTCATGCGGACATTCCAAGCGGCACGGGACTTGGCAGTTCTGGGAGTTTTGGGGTCAGTGTTGTCCATGCCCTGCATCCTCGCGCTCCACGACACTTTCTTGCCCGCATGGCAACCGATATTCAAATGTACTCTTTGGGATTCCCCATAGGATTACAGGATCAATATGCGGCGGCTTATGGAGGATTCAATGCTTTTACGATTGAAAAAAACGGGTCTATAGACATACAGCCGTTAGATATACATCCCTACTTTCAGAAAAGATTGGCTCTGTTTTACACGGACATTAAAAGGGATGCCAATCAGATACTTTCGTCCAGCAGTGAGGAAGGACTTGAGAAGATACAGGAAATCGCCAATCTTTCCAGAATTGCGCTGGAAAAGGAAGATTTTGACGAATATGGACGATTGCTCAATGTTCACTGGGAATATAAGAAAAAGAGAAACCCCGAAATATCAAATCCCCAAATAGACCACCTCTATGAACTTGGAATGAAACACGGAGCATTGGGAGGAAAACTTATCGGCGCGGGAGGGGGAGGATTTATGATGTTTTATGCAAAAGACCCTCAAAAACTTATTGATAACATACCTAACCACGAGCCGTTTCAATTTGATTATGACGGCTCAAAAATAATCTATGAAAATCTTTGTTGACACCAGCGACATAAAAGAAATTGAGGAACTCAACGCCAATCCTCTTATAGAGGGGTTCACTACCAATCCCACTTTAATGAAAAAAGCGGGCGTAAAAGATTATGAAGCGTTTTGCAAAGAAGTATTACAAATTGTAAAAGATAAACCCGTTTCTTTTGAGGTTTTCGCCGATGATTTTGGTGAAATGGAACGCCAAGCGCGAAAGATAGCGTCATGGGGAGAAAACGTATATGTAAAAATACCGATAACCAATACGAAGAAACAGAAATCCCTGTGGCTCATTACCAAACTCACCGAAGATATAAAACTCAACATCACTGCGATAACCTTTCCCTCTTTTTATATTTTCCAAGAACAGCCAATGATCTTGTCTTATTTTGCGGGAAGGATTGCGGATACTGGCAGGAAAATAGATTTGTATAAGATACAAGAAATAAAAAGTATGGCGAGGAACGCAGAAATACTCTGGGCTTCTTCCCGCGAGGTTCTCAACATTTATCAAGCCAAAGAAGCGAAAGCGGATATTATCACCTGCACCCCCGACCTCATAAGAAAATATGAGAAGTTTAAGGGTATGGATTTAGGGGAACTCTCTTTGCTCACCGTGAAGCAGTTTTATGATGACGCTAAATCCTGCGGCTTTACTCTATGATGAAAGGATATTTTGAAATGGTCGCCCAAACCGCCGATGAACTCTATAAGACCCAAAAAGAGGAACTGCATAATCTTGAATACGGGTTGGAACATCTTCAAAGAGAAAAAGGACGACTATTTATTCTCGGTGTAGGAGGTTCTGCGGCAAACGCTTCTCACGCCGTAAATGATTTCAGAAAACTTTGCGAGATAGAAGCATACGCGCCTACGGATAATGTCGCGGAACTCACCGCGTGGACAAATGACAAAGGTTGGCAATATGTGTTTTCTGAATGGCTGAAAGGAAGCAACCTTACCTATAATGACGCGTTGCTTATTTTCTCGGTGGGAGGCGGCAATGAAGAAAAGCACATCAGCGAAAACCTCATTTATGCGATACGATACGCAAAGGAAGTCGGAGCGAAAGTATGGGGAATTGTCGGCAGAGACGGAGGGTATACGAAAAAAGAAGCTGATGTTTGCGTGGTCATACCCACGGTCAATGAATATCTCGTTACGCCCTTTGTAGAGTCGTTTCAGGCGGTTATATGGCATATGCTGGCGTTCCACCCCTCAATAAATATCAATCAGGGAACATGGGAGAGCGTAAAATAGGATTTGTGGCGGGTTGTTGGGACTTTGTCCACGCTGGCCATTGCAAACTCTTTGAGGAATGTAAGAAGCGATGCGATTATCTGATTGTGGGACTCCAGACCGACCCCAGTTTGAGCCGTATTCCCTTAAAAGAATACGCAGACAGAAAAAAGCAAAAACCCGTAATGTCTTTGGAAGAGAGGTACTACATGTTGCGGGCGAACAGGTGGGTAGACGCCGTGTTGGTGTATGAGACCGAAGAAGAACTGATAACTTTAGAAAGCTGGCTCCCCGTTGATTTCCGTTTTACGGGCATTGAAAATAGGGGCAAACCGCACTATCCCACCAAAGGAAAGTTTATCGTTATAGAAGGAGATAACAGATTTCACTCAAACGAAATACGACTACGATGCACGCACTCATAACCGGAGGAAAAGGATTTATAGGAAGTCGGCTTGCCCAGACCCTTACACAAGAAGGGTGGGAAGTTGAGATAATGGACTTGCCTTTTGATGTCGCTAAAAAAGCCGACTGGAAAGCCAAACTGAAAGACACCGATTATATCTTCCATTTGGCCGCAAAGCTGGACGATTATTCAGAAGTTCCGGAGATTACCGAGTACATAGATACGAATGTCGGAAGTATCGGCGCGATGTTTCAGGCGATTTTAGAAATGGGACGTCCCGTAAAAATAATCGCCGCATCATCTCAATCGGTTTATGGGGAAGGAATCAATCAAAAAGAAGGAGACCCTTTTCATCCGATGAGCATATATGGCGCGACTAAAGCGGCAATGGAAACAATGCTCACGGCGTTAGGAGGATTATATAATATCCCCGTTGCCATTCTGCGTTATTCAATCGTATTGGGCGCGGGACAAAAGTATAAAGACGCCGACTCCCGCATTCTCCCCTGTTTCGTTGATATGGCTCAAAAAGGAAAGATTATCACCCATGAGGACGGACTTCAGACAAGGGACTTTATTCATATCAAAGACGTAGTATCTGCCACTATTTTTGCTACTGAAAATCTTACGGGAGTTTTCAATGTAGGTTCGGGAGAAACAACTTCGGTTATGGAAGTGGCAAAATATATCGGTGCTCATTTTGAAGCAAAGATACGGACAAGCGGTAAATCAAGAATGAACACCGCCAGAAATCAAGTCCTCAATATAGACAAAATAAGACAAGCAGGGTGGAATCCCCTTTATTCTTGGAAAGACGCGGCGGATGAGTTTATCACAGCTTTGCAACCGCCTGCCGCATGAAGATAAAACCCAAGCCCTCCATAACGATACGAGGGTCTCCGATGTGCCACCCGTAAATGAGCATGGCAATACCGATGATATAGGTTTTGTATCCTGAAAATCCATGAAAAGGCAGAAGTTCCATTGTCTTGAGAAATGTCATATAGGTTTTCGCAACGCAATCAATCTTGCAATCGTTTCGCCGATTGTCTTGACTATCTCGGCAATTCTTTGAAGATGAGTGCGGAAATGATACGCGGTTAAAACTTGCATATATGGTTCAGGGTCTATCGCACCGTAATATCCGTTGTTCTGTTCAACATTATACCACGCCCATTCATTCTCGCCTTGCGCGATCGGCTTCAATCCGAAATGCAGATGAGAACCCGTGGCAATGCCCGTAGTGTCCCCGAACCCGATACAATCCCCTATCATTACTTGCTGTCCAACCTTTACGGGAATAGGGGGTATCAAGTGCCAGTAGATAGTTTTGAGGTAACCGTTCCCGTTCTTATATTCATACGGTTCAAGCGTCCGCATGACCACACCCCAGCCCTCTTTGCCGTCCTGTCCCGCGTAGGTAATTATCCCGTCATGCGCCGCATAAATCGGCTCTCCCACAGGACAAGGCAAATCAAGCCCGTTATGCCCTGCCATTCCGAGTTCTTTATAAAGCGGAATAAGATTCTGTCCGAACCCTTGAGAGATGAACGGCCGCTTAAGAGGCCAATAGAGCTTAAGTTTCATAGTTTACTTTTTATCCATTCCCAAATAAAGGTCGCGCCTATGCCCACCGCCGCCGCAAACCCGAACACATATCTCATCTGTCCGCGCAATTCTTCTACTTGGGCAGATAACTTCTCGTACGCTTCCTTGCTGTCTTTCTCCATCCTGTCCAGCCGCGTTTCTATCATTCCGAATACCTGCCCGCGATAAAATTGGTCTAAATCATTATTGGTTTTATTTTCCATAGTATGTTTTTATTCGTAGGAGGATTCATGTTTGCGATAGTATGCTATTTTGTCGCAGCGTGGATGCTATCACAGGGTTAATCAGTCAACTTTCTTGTTTTCTACAAGGTTGGTTATTTCTTGTAAAAGCGTCTTTGCAGAAACGCCAATGGTCTTTGCCGTCTTTACGATAGCGGGGTGAGTCAATAATTCTCCTGTTACTTTCCCAGTAGATACATAGTTTTTTAATATACCACGAGGAACGCCTCTCAAAACACTTGCAACCGCGCTTATTTTTGAAACGGGAATGCCGCGCACTGAAGCACCGCCACTTCTCAAAAGAAGTCCTGATACCCCTCCTTTTATGTCTTGTCCCGCTTTTTCACCCATTTGTTGAATACCCGCGCGGCCTTTTTCTACGCCTTCACGCAACGCTGTTTTTCCCGTATTAAACATCTGTAGAAGTTTGGTATTTATTTTTGATACCGCCTCCGCCGTTGGTTTTGCTGTTGTGCCGAATATGCTTTTGGCATCTTCTATCAACACTCTTTTGGGCAGATTCTTCTCAAGGAAATCGGCGTACGCGTTATGCGCCTTGCTTCCTGAATTACGGAGGAATTGTTTTACCTCATCAATCATTTCATCTATTATCTTTTTTGTTTCTCCTGCGGTGGGCGTTCCTTTTGGCGTTTTTGAGCGCAATGAAATAAGCCGTTCTAACCCCGCGTCTATATTTTTGATTGAAGGACTTTGGAGCGATCTGATCGTGGAATGAAAAGCGTCTTGAATGGCTGATTGCTCAACACCCGACACGATATTGGAAGGAAGAGTTGGTCTGTTAAAAAGAAGTTTCCCCGCATTATTTAGTCCAATGTTATACACCTTGTTTAATTTACTTACGATATTTCCTGCGGAAGAAAGAATAATTACCTTACTTACTCTCCCCCGTGCCAATCTGTGCAGTTTTTCAACTTCGTTTTTTGATGCTGAAAAAAGTGCTTTTGCCTCGCGCTGAACACCTTGAATTGTAGCCACCGTTATTTTATCCAATACTTTCTCTCCTCCTTCCAGCACGGCACGGGTAGTGGGAGTGCGCTTGAGAATATTTTCAATAAGGTCTTCGCCATACCCTGATAGTTTTGCCGCAACTTTTACAATGGGTTCTCGCGCGACTTGTGCTCCTTTTTTTATTACTGCCGCCCCCGCTCTAAATCCTCCTTCAAGAACCGCAGAACTTACTCCCGTTGCGGCAATTTGTCCGGGGTCAAATTGTGTTCTAACCCCGCTTACCTTTTCTTTTATTTGTTGTGCGCCTTCTCCTACCGCTCCTCCGATCCCTGCTCCCGCCGCGGCTCCAACGGGGCCACCCAACGCAAAACCGCCGATACCTCCGAGGATTGCTCCCCCAGTCGGCAAAATCTCTCCCCCAAGCCCTCGGGGAACCTTTTCTCCTTGTTCTCTTAATTGTCGGTACTCTTCAAAAGACAACATAGTCAAAGATTAAAGTCCAAATACTCTCGCAAAGTCAGAAAAGAAGCCGTCTTCTCCTACGGGAAGTCCGTATTTATTTCGTACTTCCTCATCGGGAAGATTTTTATCTTGTTCGTAATCTTGCCGTATCTGCTCATCCGAAAGAGGAGGCGGACGCAATATGTCAGTCCCCAACATGTTTTTCAATTCTACATCATCAAGCCCTCCCAGTGTCCCGCTCACAAAGGCCTCCTGTTTCGCCTGCTCAAATTTTTGCTGGGCTACTTGCTGGAATTGTCCCGCAAGTCGTACAATCGCGTCTCTATCGCTTTGGGTAAGTCCCGGGCCACCTAATACCAACTTGCCGACCTTCCCCTTCAAGCGGTTCAGCAATGCAAGGTCATCCACCGTGCGAGCATACTCGGATTCTCTCACTACCGATTGTGGATCGGTTATCTTGTTGAATGTAGAAATAATCGCCTGATCAACGGCAACAAAGTTTTTCGTTGTTCGCGCTTCTTTTTGTGCTTGCTCAAGAATATCAAACCGCGTGTTGATTTCTCTGAAATCCTTTACGCGTTGGTCATTCTGAAATGAACTCTTCACTACCGTAAAGTTTCTGAACTTCTGTTGAGGAGAAAAATCCTGTCCCGCCCGTTCTTCCGCCCGTGCCGATGCGGCCTCTGCCCTCCTACCCGCCGCCTCCGCTCTCACTCCCGCTTCTTCAGACAAGTTCAACCGTTCCTGCGCCAATACCTCTCCCCGTTCCGCTCGGTCTTCCCTTGTTTCAAACTGCCGTATTCTTTCGGCCTCTTTTTCCGCAGATTGTTGATTTTCAATCTCTTTCTTCCGCAGTTCTATCGCCTTGAAAAGATTTTGCTGTTGGAAGTTCCTCTCGGCGTTGTAAAGAGTTATCGCCTGTCCCACGATATTTTGCTGAAGTTGAAGACGATTAATCAAAGCGTCCCGTTTCCTGTCATAAGTGTCTTTCAGGGTTTTTACTTTCTTGTCTTGTAAATCCGAAGTGAGCCACGGGTTGTCCCTGATTTCCGAGGACTTATCAATAAACTCATCATCAAGGTCTTTAACTTGGCCATTCACTTCATCAAATCCATATAACTTTGATATGGTTTTTACGACATCGGTAATGTCGTTTTTTACGGAAAGTCCGTATTGCTTGAAAAGATTATCAAAGTCGTTTCCCGTGGGCTGGGAAATGGGGCTGGTGAGTGATTCGGGGGGGATTCCTGCTTGTGGAGCAGGAGTCGCTGGAGCAGGCTGTGGAACCCCCTGTGGAGCTACTGGAGCCGCCGTGAGGGCTTGTTGGGCTTGTGGTTGTGGTTCAGTACCTTTTTGCGGTTCTTGGGGCTGTACGGGCAGTTTATTGATGTTTAGCACTTCACCCGGAAATATCAGGTTAGGGTTTCCAGAACGATACCCCGTAATTTGAGCGGTGGATACTCCAAACTTCTGGGCAATATCCGTAAGCGTGTCTCCTGCTTTTACGGTATGAGTTACGGGCGGCTCTGCCTGCGGTTGAGCGGGTTGAATAGGTTGAGAGGGTTGCGGAGCTTGTTGAGCAGGTTGAACGGCCTGTTGTTCAGCAGGAACACCCGACAAGTTTTGGATGTCGGACTCCTCGTACTTCAGATTTGTACCCGGAATCGGGTCTCCCACTTTAGCCATATGTTAAAATTGATCCCGTCTAAAAATTTCTTCCTGATAACTTCCTCTCAAAACATCAAACCTGCGAAACATCCCGCCGCTATCGGGGTGGGTCTGATACTGGTATCCCTCTCCCATTACTCTATCCCATATCCCGTCCAGAATGAGTTGCGCCCTTTTATGATATACTTCCGCCTCCTGTGGTTTCTTTTCGCGGTCTTTCAGATAAGACATCATTTCCAAGACGACTGCCTCATTTCCTTCTTCATCATTGTCCGAGAATACGGTAGTCCCTGTTTTATCAGTTGGATCAACAATGGGAGTGTATTGTCCCCACGCGGTCAATGTTCCCGACAAGTCCACGTTCGGATTCACAAAAAGCGTGCGGGAGAAATCAGAAAACACCCGTTCATCCGCGCTGGATTCTTCTTCTCTGAAAATCTGATAGTTTCTGAAATCAAGTTTTTTCAACCGTTTTCTCCCTATCTGTACCAGACGGAATGAATCGGATTTGTACCCTTCAAAGGGATACTCTTCCGTACCTGCAACATAAGTGGTGGAGACCCTTCCTTCCGTAAACGGATATTTATGCGCCGCCCCGCTTGAGAGAATGGCAAAGCGCGTCCAGTCATTCAAAATAGTATCGGTCAAAAAGCCGCTCGCGGTGGTGGCGATGTTGGCTCGCACGATAAATTCGTCCTGAATGTCTCCTAATGTTCGGATGGCCATTATGTTTTTCTATCTATCACCGAATAAGCGGGCGCAATTTCTATGATGACGCAGACCCCCGCAACCGCCGTGAGCGTTCCCGAATCTTTCAAGGCCAGACGGTTATTCAAAGCCAGCAATCTATTCGCGCGCGTCCCCGTAAGCGTTCCCGTGCTGACGGTATTTGCCGTTCCTTTCAGGTTTATGGTTGAAGACAGCACCGCCACTCCTCCGTCCAACGCCTGCGTTCCCGTCAGTTTCTCTATATCAAGAGTTACCGCTCCCGCGTCCGCACCTGCGGTCTCGTGAACCTCCCGCACACTCAATACTTCACAAGGGAAAGGAGCGATAAAGAATACTCCGTAATTCCCCGCGGTTGCGGCGGACGTTCCCGCCAAGATATGTCTGATAACTATGGCGGGTCTGTTTTTCAGCAACCGCCAATCAAACTGATCCATTTCATAGAAAGGGACTTCGGATAACGCGGGAGAGAGTTCGGGAAGTTTTATCTCAATGACTTCGCTCATAGTTTTATGTTCAATCGGGATTCGTATAATGCCGTAAGCTCGGTAATTTCGGCGTTTCCCGTGGTCTCCAGACGAAATTGAATAAGATTCCAACCCTTTGGCAGTTCGTCCGCAAACTCGCTGAATACTCCCGAAGAATGCGTCCCGATTGTCGTCCATGAGCTCTCCGCGTCTACCCTGTATCTTACCAATACGGACGCAGAAGCGGGAAGTCCTCTTGTTACTATCGCCACGCTCAATAAATCTTTTGTCTCGTATTGTTTTCCTCCTCCAATGACGGGACTTTCATAATATCCCGTAGCCGAATAGGTATTGGCATTCGTCATACAGACAAACGTCCCCACCGCGGTAATGGCGCACAGATAATCTCCTATAAACCCTATCGCGGCATCTGTCCTAATCTGGTCAAAGTCGGTGTCGTCGGTAACATTCACCAGAAACCTGTCCCGTTTCAAACAATACACCCCGTTATTCTTTCCAAAACGCCACACGCCTTTCACGCCACCCAGATTGAATACGAAATAAAGCTGATTATACTAAGATAACTATCTATCAGTATGACTTTGA
>ERZ1292644.1331-Hain-H14-01um-R2-1331-length-13030-cov-5_pt1 | contig 13030 bp, 26 predicted proteins | sample MGYA00564402_ERZ1292644 | MGnify/ENA primary metagenome ERZ1292644 (study PRJEB36523, sample SAMEA6512644) | groundwater metagenome | collected 2019-01-09 | study: AquaDiva: Metagenomics assemblies of 32 groundwater samples | reverse complement strand
GCGGGTTTCGAAGATGTCGAGCGGACCGCCGCATTCTCGACAGTAGCGTGCCATCAGCTCTTTTCGACCTCACCTGCACCGATCGTGCCGCCCGCCTGTGCTTTGCCATGAATCTCGACGCTCTTGCAGACTTCGCATGCGAATGTCCATGCGTGCGTGTATTCCTTCGAGACTTTGAGCGGCGCGTTGCACAGCTCGCACAGACGCTGTCGCTTCGAGGACGAGCCAACGAGATGGAAGTCCTCCGCCTTAGTCAGGCGTTTGCGCTGTTCACGCCACACGGGTATCGGCACGGTCGACACGACGCTGCCGTCCTTCGATAAGACGGCAGGACGGCCGTCTGTCAAGACGATGCGCTTCGAGATCGGAGCGCGCTTCCAGTTCGCAACGAGCAAATCCCATCTGTCTTCCACGAGCGTCCAGTTGCCAAGACGAGACAGCATCACCATCAGTCGAGGAACCAGTGCGATTGGCAGTTTGCGCAGCGTCCTTCGGACACCTGCTCACCATCATCTTTGGTATATGCATAGATGGCGACGTCCAAGCTGCCGCAGAGCGCACACGGGACGGGCACGTTGTCGTAGAAGAAGTCCGGGGCGAGGTCAACCGTTGTCACCACCATCCTCCTGTGAAGTCTCGCCCGTTTGCATGTACTGCTCTAGTGCAGCACGGATTTCCGGCGGGACCTTCTCCCAGACCGGAAGGTCTTCTTGCGACTTGATGTCGAACGTATGCTTCACCTGCTTGCCGTAGCCCATCTCGTACATCTTCAGGACAAGGTCGCCGGTGATGCGCGCGAAGGCCGCCTTCGCCGCATCGGTTTCAGCTTCCTCCATGCCGCGTTTTGCAGTGTTGGCCGCCTGAAAGGCCACGGCAAGCAGGGCGTTACCGGCCGCTTTGAGGACGTGCTGAGGAGTGCCGCGTAGGCCGCGTACGGCGAGATCATCCGCTCGCTCGGGGGGAATTCCGACATCGTTTCCTGCCACAAGTGGTGCGCTTTGCACAACAGGAACGAGCGAAACGTCGTCGGTGGCACGATGAACCACCGGATTTTCCGGCTGCCGTTCGGGAAATGGTACGTTCGAGCTCGGTCGTAGTAGAGAAGTCCGCTCCTCGCCAACGCACGGCTCACCACGAAGCGATCCCGGTCTAGCCACAGGGCCATTTCTGGCACTGTCGCGTACGCTGGATGGGTCATCTTGCGTGCCCACCCTGACATCACCTTGCGCGGCTGCCCTGGCGTGTAGCTTGGCTTGGTCTTCATTCATCGTGCACCGTGACGAGGCGAGCGCGAAGGGCCGAAGGCAGCAATGCTGCGGCCTTTGGCGCGATCCTCTGTGCCACTACCTGATCGACCTTCGTTGCCGTCAGCCATTGGTCATCCCCAAGGGCGAGCGTACTCCATAGCGCGTCATCTCGCCACAGCCGCTCCATGAGGAAGCACGCCGCGTCAGCAGCGCTCTGTGGCGATACTTCACCAGACTGGCGCAAATCCAGTACCGCCTGCGTGATTACGGCAACCGCAAGCGCCTTCTGGCCTACGCCGCCGGCAGTGCGGTGGATTCGGCGGCTTTTCTGCTCCGGTACGCTTTGTCGCGACATACTCTGGCATGCCAGCGACGCTTTCGGCCACGTCGTCTAGCCTTCTCCTTGTACGGCTCGCCGCAGTATTCGCATGTGCGGTCGACGAGCTCGATTTCGACCTTCATCGCTCGGCTTCCTGGGCGGCTAGCGCTTTCGAGAGAGGAGATTCCAGGACAGCGCGGACGGTGAAGAGAGGAAGATTGAGCTTGAGCGAGATTTCGTCAGCTGAGAGGCCAGAATCGCGAAGAGAGGCGATGGACCGGACGACGCTGTGATGCGTAGGCCGGACCACGGCGGGAGGAGAGAACGCCGTCGCGCCGTCTCGGTCCATCGCACACACTGTGCCACGGGTTGTGGCAACGGTCAAGACGTGACACTCCAGGAGGGCGGGGCGAGGCCGCTCAGGCTGGTATTGACCGTGCCCCCAGTCAGCTGTTGTCCAACACCGTATCCCACAGAGCTGCCAGCTGTACTGCCTAGTTGGGTGGAAGTCCACGCGGTAGCAGCAGCATTATGGAAGCCCTCTTCCGCCGTCTCACCGGCAATCGCCTTGGCGATGCCCTGCTCGATCATGCGGTTGAAGGTCTTCACACTTTGGTACGCCACGTGGACTTGGCCAGGAGAGATGAGCGGTAGAATGTCGTGCTCAACGACAACGAACCAGTGCCAGCGCGTCTCGTCGAAGCGCTTGAACAGGATCGTTGCTTCGTCGCTGAGCTCGTCCAGCTCCTTGAGGTCGGTGCAGATGATTGAGGCACGGCGGACGGCTTCACACTTGTTTGGCGGTGTCACTTCGTTTTCCTTCGTTTGGCTTCGTTGTAGTTCATGTAGAAGTCGATCGCGTCATGGACGATACATTCATGACGATCAGGGACGCGGTAGATCATTCCAGGAGGACAGTGTGGATCGACGGTGACAGTCATGCCGTTGAAGGTGAAGTGTTCTATGTCGTTACGGACTTCGAGAGCGTCGGCGATGGCCTGGGTGCCGTCTTCCTCTGCGGAGCGCTGCTTTGACAGTTCCATCAGTCATCCTCAGACGAGTATGCCATGCGAAAGAAGTCGATCGGCTCACATGAGCAGCGATGCTCGCCGTCATGCCTGAATTGGCGTGAACAGCGGCAGAGCTGGTCCAGCTTGACGCCATCACGGGTTGTGGCTCGCCAGATGTGGCTGCATTCAAACATCGCGCTCCTCCTTCGACGGAAACATGCGTCTTGATTTTCATCGTACGCCGTGCGACGATATTGTCAACGGACGAAGGAGGTTCTAGCTTGACGCCCGCGTTCCATAAGCCAAAGGGCGAACGCGAGAAGGTCTTGGGCCTACCGGCCCGCCTCGACCATGTGGCCCTTCGGGCCAAACAAAGGATGCAGAGCCCTTCCATTCCCTGGGGTGGTAATTCGTCGCACCTCATGGTACCTTGCCAGTGTTGATGTGGGTAACGCCTCGTCGACTGCAGACCCTCACCATTCCTGGTGTGGTTGACTCCGCCGTCGAGCCCAGCTCGTGCGAAGCACGGCGGCGGGGTTTCTAGCTTGACGCACCCCCACCCCACCCCCCTTGAAAATTGCGCGAGCGGCTAGCGATGACGCGCTGCGTCATGATTTGTGACTCGGTGCGTCAAGTATGCAATTTTGCAGCGCTTTTTGGCAACGCGCCGCGTCATGGCACCGACCTTGCGTTATCAAGCTTCGTGCCACCGCACTTGTCTAGACATCCTATTGTCTAGACAGCGATTTGACGCACCGCGTCAATCTGAATATTCAAATATGCAGATGTTCACATGTGCGCAAGTCTGCAAGTAGCACGGATGCTACAGCACCAAAAGGTGCTTTGACGCGGTGCGCTGGCGGCCGCCGAATTGACGCACAGCGTCAAGGATCAGGTGCCATGATCGCACCATGCGTGGTCTGCTCGCGGGCGAGGCGCCAGGATGGGTGGCACGACGTATGGCACCGGCGAGCTCGCCCCAGGACGCAGCGGATACCCCTCAGGGGTATGACGCACCGCGTCATGATACCGCGGTATCGGACGCTGCGAATTGACGCACCGCGTATTGCGCGTGTGGCAGAGGCGTAAGACACTGGCATCCTCAGGGCACGACAGGCCCGCGTGGCGGGCAGAGAGGCGGGACGATGATTCTTCATGCGGATTGCGCGGCACCGGACGACGTGCGCGGCGCGTATCAGGTGATCGCGACGTGGATCGACGCGCAAGGCGGCAAGGTTGGCGACCTCCACGTGTTCACTGACGCTGCCGGCCTGGGGACTCTCGCTACCATGCTGGTAGAGGCGGCACGCAACGACGGGCCGGAGCATGGCGCGGTGCGCCTCTACATCGACGTGGCGCTGCCACGCTAGACGCACTCGCGTAACCGGGCGCTGTACCGGGCCCGGTAGCCCGCGAGAAGGGACGAAGCAAGGGGGGAGGAGCAGGATGCAAGGCTTCGAGACGACGTGCGACGCATCGCAAGCTACGCCGATGGCGCGCGATCCCGACGACAACAGACGTGGCAGACAGGACAGAGGCATGGCAACGGAGACGTTCACCAATGGGCCACGCATGGCCCAGCAGACGCACCCAGGTCAGGGCGGGGCGGCGGTAGGCGACCTGCTCGTACACGAGGAGCGCCAGGAGCCGGTCAGCGCTGGCTTGATCGTGACCACGCGCAAGGCCGTCCGCGCATGGGAGCGTGGCGACAGCCGCAACGCCAGCACGGCAATCCAGGGAGTGATCGCGCTGTACGCTGCCGGGGCTCTGCCCAAATCCGCGCGCAAGGGCGGAGCGCTGCTCGGCTTTCGCTCTGAGACGGGCGCCATCCGACCGCTCAAGGTGGCAGAGGCGGCCATGCGTGGCGTCACGCCGCTCGTGACTCCGCTACGCAAGCCGACTGACGCACCCAAGTCGATCCCGACCGCGATCCGATACGGCACCTGGCCGGATGCGGTCGCGGCCGAGGGTATCACGGCCTGCTACAACGCCGCTCGCGCGGCGCTCACGGAGGCAAAGGAGCTGCCGACGCGCCGCGAGGCGTTCGGCAAGGCCGTCTACGGGCGCGTGGACGGCCTTCGTCGGCTCATGCCAGTGGGAGACGTGGCACTCGTCATGCGCGCGCTGCTCGACGGCACGCTCATGTCCGCAACCGACATCGAGGCGTTCTACTCCGGCCCGGACGGGGATGCCCCGATGGAGCGAGGCGTGTCGTGGGACGACGTGGTCGCAGAGGCGGTTGCGGAGTCCGACGACGACGACGAGGCGTCAAGCTAGTAACGCGCCGCGTCAAGCCGAGGGGCGCCCGTGGCCCCTCGGCTCTCTTTGCGCCGTTTTGACGCATTGCGGCATTGGTGGCGCTTGATCCTGATACGGCGGTATCAGGCGTGGCACGCTGAAAGAAAGGGCGGCCAGCATGACAGAACACGAGATGAAAGAGCTCGCTGAGCTCGCCGCGCAGGACGAAGGCGACAATGAGCTCGTCGAGTGGACTGACCGCGATGGCGGGCGGTGGGTCATGGAGAGCGGCCGCGCGTTTCGCCTCGGAAAGTCACCGCGTGAATGCAACGCGCTTCGCGTTGCGCTCAAGCGCGGGATGACCTGGGTGTGGCCAGCACCGCCCAAGACGCACGTCGGCGGCCGCCCCAAACCGGATGACAAGCTCAGTCCGCAGCAAGAAAGCGCTCGTCGCGCGCAGCGCAAAGCGTTGCCAGGCGAGGCGTGGATGGGCGGCCGCATCTCCGAGAACCGGAGGTTCGAGGAGGGAGAGAAAGCCGAGGACCAGGGGTCCGAGGGGCCAGGGAAGCGGTTCGAGTGGCACGGGCCGACGTCGAAGTTCCTCAATCAAGAACGGGAGCGCATCGCCGCGTGCGAGACGCCCCAGCTGGCCGTCAGGCGGCTGGTCGAGCGCATGATCGCGTGGCAGCGTACGCTGAACATGCGTGCCGAACGTGAAGCGCGGAGGCAGCGCCTGAGAGCGCGTGGCTTCCAGCTCTCGTAAGGTGTGCCGACAAAATGCAAACACACCACCTGCGCAGGTTGCCGATAGGTATCGACCCGCAGCGTGCACTCTGCTGTTCGAGGGGACAATGACAGTGCAGCCTAACGAAACTGAAGCGCGCATCGTTGCCGCCCTAACGGGCAGCTGCCATGTCTGCGGCTTTGAAGAAGGGTGCACATGCCGCATGTGCAGGATAGGCGACTGGCTCGGAGAGATGGCGAACAGCGTTCTACAGCGTTGTATCGCGTGCAGACGACCTGGCGCCTCGGCGAGCTTCACGTCGACGCACATGGGCGAAGGACACGATGGTGTCGCGAGAACGTACCGAGGAACCGCACAGCGGCGTCTCCAGAACGGAGACGAGAAGGAGGACTGAGGTGGCACGAGAAGAAGAACGTGGCAACGCATGCACGATGAACGCCGAACATGAAAAGCAGCCAAGGAGCCGGAGCCGTTACGCAGTATCGTTGTCTCTTTCGTTGTACGAACGAGGCAACGGAAAGCAGTGGCAACTGTTCGCCGTGCTAGTCGGCGGACCGTACTGGATTTTCGTGCGCCTCGGGAAGTTTACGTTCAAGCTCGCATGAGAAAGGAGAGCTGATCTATGGCCAGCGGCGGCGACACGAACAAAAAGGGCGGGAAGGGAGCGCCGAAACTCAAGCGCTCCTCACGCAACAGGAGTGAGTACGCCGCGCAGTTCGCGCGCACGTTCAAGAACAAGCTGCGGCAAGAAGTAAAGTTCACCCGAAGGCCGGCGATCACGACGAGCGGTTGAAAGGGGATGATTGACACGATAAAAAAGAAACTGGGCTGTTGGATATGTTCAGGCGGCGCTAGGAAGGCGCCAGGCTTCCATCGTCTTCACGTCGCCGCCGCGAAGCCTCACGACGACTTGCTCAAAGCGCTCACTCGCGAAGGCGGCACGCTTCGCACAGGCCGCACCGCGAAGCTCGTCCGCGAAAGCGGCAGCGACTATGTCCACTTGCTCTGCCGTGTAGTGCATCGCAACGTTTCAACGTGGCAACACGTTGCCACGCTCAAACGTGACTGCGTCATCGTCCATCTCGACAGCGCATGGCAGCTGTCACAAGGCACACGCCAACGTGTTGCCAGCGTACTCGCCCACCGTGGTGGCGGTGCCGCTCTCTACAACGGTCGCGGCAGCCTGCTAGTCCACTTCGTGCCCAATGACATCAAGGTTCAGCGTGCGCTCGTCGAAGACACTGAACACAAAAGCAGCTGGGGCGATTGGTGGTACGCCGCACGCTGGGCCGTAGTGAGCCAGACGCTTACGTTCTTCACAGACCGCCGCGATCCCGTCGGAATAGCCCGGTGGAAGAAGAACGCACGAATGCCGACTGTCAATGCCCATGAGGAACAACCGTAATGCGATACCTGCGTTCTCCATACGACCGTATCACGCGCTATGCGCTCATTGCGCTCGCGCTGCTCGCGCTTTTCGCGAGCGGGCATTACAGCGGCCGCATCCAAGGTGAGCGCGACGAACGCATCCGAATGGAAAGTGCGCGCTCGCTTCGCGACGACATCACCGCAAAGAAGACAGGACTTGTCCGCTCCGCACGATGATGACGGCACGCAGAAGATCGCGGATGCCATCCTTGGCGTCTGTTTTCTCTGCGGGCGCAAGCCCGGCTGCGACTGCCATGTATGCGCCGCGGTGCAGCGAGCAGAAGAGACAACCTCTCTAGTCGCGTGCAAGGCATGTCATGTCCCCTGCGGGCATGGCCACTGGCCGCCAGGCGAGAACACGACCATAGGGACGGGCTGGACGAAAGGCGTATGACCCTGTCAGCGCGTGATGCGACGCGGAGGATCGCGGACGCCATACTCGGCGAATGCTCTCACTGTAAACGCAAGCTCGGCTGCGCATGCGGCGTCTGTATGTGGACGAACCATCATAGGGAAACACAGTTCGAGCTGTTCGTGTGTCCAGCGTGTTTCGCCCCCTGCGGGCATGGCCACTGGCCGGCCGACACTCTCAAACAGAAAGGCTGGAGGAGAGGAACATGACACAGCTCGTCGATCCCACGTACGGTGGCGTCTTCTACCTCGTCAAGAACGACGGCGCGAGCTCGTGGAGTATTGTCAAGCGACAAGGTGAGCACGTGTTCGCTGAGTACGTCGTGCATCGCAAGACGGGACATGGAAACTCTTGGCTTGAGTGCGACGTCGACTTGCACCCCACCGCTGTGTTCAACGGTGGTCCGACGCGCTGCAAGCACGTCAAGATCGTGCAAGCGCACATCGAAAGCGGCGCGCTGGAGAGCGCGGTGCGCTGGATCAAAGGAGGATAAGAGGTGAAAAGGCGTCTCGCGATTCTCGCGGCCACGTGGTGGTTTCTTTTCCGCGGAAAAGCCGCAATGACGCGCACGGCTAGCACGTTCGAGAGCGTTGTACGCTGGATAAAAGGAGGACGGTAATGCTGCGACGTCTCGTGTGGCGCATGCTCGGGCGCGCAGAGCACTTTGGCGTCTATTCGTTCTATTGCAATTGTGCGCATGTTTTTCACCCGGGCGAGAAGGTCGTCGCACTTTGCGGCGCAGATGCGTGGCAGACGTGGAAGCTCGCCAACAAAATCAAGCCACTGAAAGGAGGACGGGGATGATCGTGACTTGCGGTGACCACTACCACGATGCGTATCTCTGTGATGACGGCACGCTGGACACTGTCCTAGAGGTGGACGGACACGAAGTGCGGTTCGACACCGAGTATGCCTCGACGTGGCGCGACGTTCGCGACGGTACCATGTCCGTCGACGGCATCATCGCGCTGTCCAGAGAAGCCTGCGACGACGGCATGCTCACGACCGGCGTCATGGATGACGGCGGCGAAGCGTAACCGCCCATGTTCAAACGCGTCGGACGTGGGAATTGCGCGCTGCCAACGACGTGGCAAACCGCCGAGCAGTGGCTTGGCAACGAGAAGTTCGCCGCACTTCCGCAAGGCAACGGTGCACAACTGGAACGCCTGAATGCAAACCAGATCGCATTCATGTTCAGTCGACGGAAGGCGATTGTGTTCTATCGCCCCCACTTCGACGGCGCAAGCGACACGAAGCTCATCGTTTGTGGTCAAGTGTTCGTGCAGTCGCTTGCTGGCACGCTCATGGCAATCAACAGCATCATCGCGCACGTAGGAGCAGCTGGCGTCTACTTCGCCGTCCACCGATATGTTGCCGGCAAGTCCGGGGTACTCGTTCGCTCCCCAGGCGATGATGTCGGGCGTCCTGAGGGCGACGCATTCGTCTTGGACGCGACGCACAACTGTGTGCTCACGTACGGATCGCGTGATGTGATAGGAACGCCGTGGCGTCCGTTCGGGTGTGACGGGGCGGACGAGTGCGCATGCGGCTATTGTCGCGCTGTCAGGTCGAGGCGCCTCGACGCGATCGCGAGAGCGATCGCAGGTGAGCTTGACACGTGAAAGACAGTAAGTTGACAACGTGTAAGGACGTCCAGCACATGTGTGTCAACTACATTGAGCCGCGGTCTGCGCGCGGTTCGTTGTCTTGCATTGGTGGGCACAAAGCGCTGTGCGGCGCCCAATCCGAATATGCGTGGCATTCAGTTGTCTATCTTCGTGACAACGGTGACAGCGAAAGATGCAAAGAGTGCCTCGTACTGCTCGCGCTTGAGCGGTGACATGAAAGGCGGTATCAAGATGAGCACTGGGCGCAAGAGAGGCTTTGCGAAACCGCGCGGCACGTTGCCAGAGTGGGTGCGAGAAGGTGGGCTCGTTTACGAAGACACGGAATATCCGTTCCGCTACGTCTTTACGTCACCGACCCACGGTTACCTCGAAGTCCACAGTGAAGACGGATCGTGGACCAAGGCAAACGTCGAATTCAGGAAGTCTCGTCGACGTGAGCTCACGAACGTGCTCTCGACGTGCCGTGAAGACGGCGTAACGGCGCTCATAGGCTGGTTCGAGGTGCTCACGAAAGCGTGCGCTATTGCCGCGACTGGTGGGAAGGACGCCGCGCACATTCTCGATGACGATGGCAGGGCCACGTGGTGCGGGATTTCGCATTACTACGCGTTATCACAGAGCTACGGCGTCAGAAAGACAACGACAGACGTGACCAAGATCACGTGCCGCGAGTGTCGAACGAAAGTTATCAATGCCGTCAGCGCGATGCCCTTTTTGGTGGACGAGTCGACTTCATGAATTTCGTCGTTCTCCCTCACGCGATACCCCCCCCCTTATTTCTCCCTTCATGTAGTATATATAATCCCTGTCCCCCCCGCGAGGCGCAGAAGCCGTTCGACGGCGGCTTCAGCGCGACGAAATCGGGTATTGACACACATCTCGACCCGTCGTATGCTTCAGCTATGGAGGTTTACTAACCATGCTTGGGGGCAACACCATCGGACCGTTTCTCAACGTAGAGCTACAGGTAGCAGATAGGGTGAAGATGTACGCGTTCAATAAGAATTGCTCCATCAAGGACATCTTCATTCTAGCCGTCATGGCGTATATCGACGCAGATGTTGAGGAAGCACAGCGCGTTGACGCAGCGCTTCTGCACCGTTACGGTGGCACACTACCGCCACCGCGTATCTCAAAGCGCGATCTTCGCGACGAAGCCGTCATCCCAGTCAGCTGCGAAGACCACTGGGACTCCGGATACCGCGCTGAGCACGGTCTGCCGCCTTTGGAAACGAAGTAAATGCCAACGTTTCAGGTCACTTGCAGTGTGTGCAATGAAGAACGCTGGCCGATGCTACCAGAGCGGCCGGCGTCGTATGTATGCGTCCGGTGCAATTCCGTCACGTCCGAGCAGCGTACAGCAAGGCGAGAGGCAGCCCAGCAAGGCCGCACTACGCGTCACCGGCGCCGCGCTGCCACGAGTTTGGCTGGCGGGCCTGGTCCCTTACACGCAGAGAACAACAAAGTCTCGTCCCAGCGTCTCCTAGGTCGCCACAGAGAGGTGGGGCAGCAGTGATACCGCCGTATCAGCAGGACGAGGCCGAATTCGACGTGCATGAGCTGTCAAAGCGAAAGCGAACGCGGCGATCGAAGCTCGACACGCGCAGTCCAGCGGACTTCGTGTCGGAAGGCGAGCGTGTCAAGGCGGCCGCGTTCTACTGGCTTGTACGACAACAAAAGGGCCGCATTCCGTCGTACAAACTCATGCAGGAGTTCCTCTTCGCCAATCGAATTAGCGGATTATTCGAACGTCTACCGTTGCGACCGGCCGTGATTTACAGCGTGTACCGCGCGCTCTACCCGGGGCCGTGTGAAGTTGCCGCGTGCTGCTGGACCGTGAAAGCGAGCTCGACGTACCGCTTTGCATTCCTTTCGCACCTGAATAGCGCGGCGCATCTCGCGCAACACTTTCGCGTCGACACACGAGACGTCATTCACGAGGCGCGGGCACTAAAGGTTGCGATGGCGCTGGCGAATGATGAAGACGAAGCCTGACGCGGTATACCACTGGGGCGAGTACGATCATGACCTCGAAAAACTGCTCTTCCGCTGTGGCACGCCCTCTTCTGAAGAGGGGGCAACATGGTGGTTTATGGCGTCCAACTTCTTGAGCGCCGATCGTAAGCGGGACACACCGTGTCCACTATGCGCTGTGCTCGCTGCGCTCGCGCCGGAAGACGGGAGCGAATAAGCCGCGAAAGCCGCCGCCGTGCCGGCGAAAATAACACGGCAAGAGAGGGAGGAGAAAGATGAACTCGCTGGAGATCGTTCGAAAGTTCTGCCCGAAGGTCCAGGAAGTGCGAGATGCGACGCGTGACATCACGATCGAGGTGACGCCGAAAGACGTATCCGCGTCGCGAAAGCGTGAGCACGTCGAGTGTGCGATCGCGACAGCGTGCCGCCGGGCACAAGACCTCGATGGCGTCATCATTGCGCGTACGACGGCGTACCTGGTCAAGGGCGTTGTCGCAACGCGCTACCACATGCCGGTGAGTACGCGCACGGAGGCTGCCGTGTTCGACCGAGGCGGCGGCTTCACACCAGGAGAGTATCGGCTCGTGAAGCCGTTTCACCAGATGGGCGAGCCGAGTCGCAGGAACGGCAAGAACGGAAGCCTGGCGTCGCAGCACGGGACGCCGAAGCACTTCACGCACGGCATTCGCGCATCGCTTCAGGGCGGAACGCGGAAGGACGCCTGATCGCGTCCGAGAAAGGAGAGCTGAGAGATGAACCAGACGACCGTGACCACGCTCGCGCTCGCCATGCAAGCACAGCAACCTGTGCTCATGGTCGGCGACCCGGGAATCGGCAAGACCTCGATGGGCTACGCCGTCTCGCGGGCGCTCGAACGGAAGTTCCGCGTCATTCCCGCGCATGTGTACTCGCAGGAAGACATCGGCGGATTTCCCGCACCAGACTTCGATCGCGGCTTCGTCCGCATGCTGCCGAACGAGGCGCTGTTCTCCGGCCTCACGGACGACGAGGTCATCTTCTGGGACGAGATCAACCAGGCAGATGAGCACAAGCAAGGTGCGCTCATGCGCGTCATCCTCGAAAACCGCGCGGGCGTGCATAGCTTTCCGCCTGGCGTTTCGCACATCGCCGCGATGAACCCGCCTGAGCACAGCGCAGGCGGGACGGACATCGCACCGCCACTGGCGAACCGGTTCCTGTGGCTCGACTACCGTGTCGACGTCAAGGCGTGGTGCGAAGCCGCACTCAAGGGCTTCCCCGATCCCACCGTGCCCAAGTTGCATCCACTGTGGGAGAATCTCGTCGGCCCGCAGCTGAGCCTCGTCGTCGCGTACGTCCGCGCACGTCAAGACGTGCTCATCTCCTATCCGAAGGAGCATGCGCAAGCCTGTGGTCCGTGGCCCAGTCCACGGACGTGGACGTACGTAGCGAAGATGGATGCCGCATGTCAGAGCATCGAGGCCGACGACGACGTCCGCCTCTCGTGTTTCTCCGGCCTCATCGGAAACTCACGTGCCACGGAGTATCTCACCTATCTCAGGGAGCTCGATCTTCCCGACACGGAAGAGCTGCTCAGAAAGCCGGACAAGTTCAAGCTGCCGCCGCGTGGCGATCAGCGCTACGCCGTCTTGGCATCCGTCACAGGCGCGGTGGTCCGTCACTTCACGGATGACCGCTACCACGCGGCGTGGAAAATCTTCGACACCGCACGGGCAGGCGGAGCGGGTGACATTGCCGTGGCGTCCGCGTCGAGCTTGGCGGCGATGCACAAACACCTCAAAGGTCCGGGGCCGCGCAAGGAGATGGAAGCGTTCCTTCCGCTGCTCAAGAAGACCGGGCTGATTCCGGCTTAGAAGGACGAGATGGCAATACTTAGGCGCTGTGACAGATCGCTAGGAGGGTACATAGGACAACACGGAGGGTGTTCTGGCTGTGACGTCATGCAGGACGATGACACTGAGCACTACGTAACAGGAAACGGACGCATCGTGTGCGCAGCGTGCATGCCCGCGTACGTCTTGTCGGACGG
>ERZ1292644.1330-Hain-H14-01um-R2-1330-length-13041-cov-5_pt1 | contig 13041 bp, 14 predicted proteins | sample MGYA00564402_ERZ1292644 | MGnify/ENA primary metagenome ERZ1292644 (study PRJEB36523, sample SAMEA6512644) | groundwater metagenome | collected 2019-01-09 | study: AquaDiva: Metagenomics assemblies of 32 groundwater samples | reverse complement strand
CAAACTGTGCAAGTCACCTTCTGTGCTTACCTTTCCCGACTTTGCCAATATGTTTCTGGCTTTTTCAATTTCGAATGGGTCCTTAAACTCCATGTTGACAATATTTTAGACTAACTCCACACTGAAAATGTTATGCAATTTTCATTACGCATAGAAGATAAAAATATTTCGTAGTTTTCCCTGAAGACTACAAATCATTATTCGAAGTTTACCACTAGGGAAAGCATGTTGCACTTTACTTAAAGTAACTCTAAACTGAAATATATGGCTAATCCGGCTCCCAATGAGGAACCTCCTTTGGTAGATGTAAAAGTTACAAACCCCTTAACTTATATCAAAAGATGGTGGAATCGAATAATCGGCAATGAAGGGATTGACTTTCGCTTTAGAGTGCGCCCACTAACAGCAATTGCTATAGCCTTAATAATTACAACTGTTACATTTGGTTTAGGCAGTTTTGTCTTACCATTCAGTATTCCTTTTTTTAAATATAACCCCAAACCAATTACCCTTCCCACCCCTGACCCCTGGCGGGAAACAGCATTCACAGGTACGCTACAATATAGTTCACAAACCGGTAAGTTTTACCTCCTTACTTCTTCATCAGAAGCAATCACACTTGAAGTCCCTTCCAATGTCAAACTGGAAAACTCTGTAGGTAGAAGAATTTTTGCGGCAGGAAAATACAACAAAGTCACAAGAATACTAGTGGTGTCAGATGCAAAAGACCTTGAAGTTCTCCCTAAAAGTCCTGTTCCAATACCCACAACATCACCATCTCCTTCACCAACGCCTACGATTAATCCTACGCCTACCCCGACACCCGAAGAAACAGCATTTCCTGGCCCCTAACCCAGCCCTCAATAAAGTACCTCGTTGACCCATAAGCGATAGGCACTTGTTGCTTCGGACAAGGAAGCCACTTCAATTGGACAAGTCCTCTTTGCCAGAAAATAATCATTGCTAGTCCCATTACCAAAAGTAACACGCCAAACGCAAAAACAACTATCTGCCATAACTCCAAGCTTACTTGCCTCCTCATATAACCATTTTACCAGTAATATATAGGGGATGAGCCAAGAGCAGTTGGCTCACGCGGCCGGAAAATACAATAAGTCTACCTGAATTATTGTAGTTTCTGATGCCAGAAACACTGAGCTACTACCTAAAAGCCCGAACCCCATCCCAACACTAAGTCCGACTCCAACACCCACACCAGAATCAACAACAACTTCTAATCCTTCCCCTAGTCCACAATGGAACGTATCAGAAAATACGATAGACTATCTGAATTTAAATTTGTGGATGTTTAGCTGAAGGGGATAAAACCGACGGTTAGAAAATCCTTATCAAAGGTAAATACATACAGAAATTTTAAGCGTAACATCACTGCAAAATTGAGTGCATCTACAAAACTAATCTCTGTATTTTTATACTTCCGCAACATCTTTTCCGCTTCTCGCTCGTCTATCTCGTTAACTCGCTCTTTAATAATGTTACTGCTTGAAATGTCATCTAAAAACTCAATAGCTTTTTGCCAGTGAATGTCATAAAGTATTCTTGTATAAGCTTCAAAAATTGTAGTATTCGTTATCAAAAGATTTAATTTTTGACTTTTGATTTTTTGAAGAAGAGATTTAGCCTCGAAATGTTTTGAATCTCGACTATCAAGAAGGGAAAGAATAGCTCCTGTGTCTAAAAGGACAGTTTTTGTAGATACCTTTGGTAAATTTAAATATAGATTCATTCATTCTTTTTTAAGTTGTCTTAAATATACCCAAATCAGAATTAGAGCCCTCTTGTTGGACATGATTTTCGTCTATCTCAAACAGTTCACCATTAATTAACACTAGATTTGTTTTTACAGTTTCTTTACCTGAATAGTCTCCTAGTTCAAATCTGTCGGGTTCCTGAGATACATCGGGAATATAATCTGAAACACGAACCTCCATTGCTTTATCTGAAACAGACAACCTAGAGCTACTAAATTTCGTCTGAGTTCCGATAGCTAGGTTAGATACCGTATTCATATTAATATTATACTTTTTCCCACTGGGATGAAATCAAATCCACATTTATCGCTCTTGGTAAATTAGGTATTAAAGGGACTGGATTCCCAGGAGAGGCTTGTATGCTTACATTCGGTGGTAGCTGGGTTCTTTGTGAAGCTTTAAATTTTCTTTTAAAGACGTAGGTTGAGTGCTCGCTTTGAATATAAGCACCGTCAATATCGATAGTTTTCTCTAATTCATCACCCATAAACTCTCGTAAGTTAAAAATCTCGTTAATTTTCATAAGTTTAGTATATTCTTCGAAAAGCTGCAGCATTAATTTTTCATTACTTTCATCAGCCTTCTTAACAATCTGTCCACCAAAAATTTCTATTGCATCCTCTGCATATAGGCTATGTTGGTGAGAAAAATATTCTTCGACCAAAGCGTTAACAATCTTCCCGACCCTAGGGTCGGTCTTTGATAAGTGTTTACAAAGTAAAGTTTTGGCTAATAGACGAATCTGCGAATATATTCTGTAAACATTACCTAAAGCTAAAGGGTTTATATTTTTAGTCAATTCTTTGAATACTTCTAGCTTCGATTGCTCCCCCGATAAATGAGCAATCCTGCCTTTGTCTTCACTTGCATCTTTTTTGTTTCTGCCACCTTTCAGGGCAAACTTGAAATAGGATGCAACGTCTTCAACACTGATACCCTTAGGGGGTGAGTTTGGATCTTGAGGATTTGAAAGTGGGTTAAATAGATTGGCTGTTGTGGGGTCTATAGGGCTAATCTCTGCTATTCTAGTCATGACTACACTGTCTGCCCCAAGACATAAAAGTGTTCCCGCACTGTGTGCTCTAAACGGAATTAGAATATTAAATTTGCTTGAGAATTTTCTGAAAAGATTAACTAACGGAGCAACGGCATCAATTTCTCCACCTCTTGTGTATAAAAATAGCTCCAACTTCTCAATTCTTCCTCCGGCTTTTTCCTGAAGTTCACTTAATATTTTGAAGGTACTAAAAAATGAGTTGGAATGCAGAGGGGTGGAAAATGGTAGATTCTCGGGATTTGAGTATCGATCTCCTGTAAGATAGCAGACAATTTTGGAACTTCTTACCTCCTGCAATTGTTTTATCAGGTCAGCCATAGTAACTATTGGAGGTAGTATACCAAATTACTAATCTCACAGAAACTTTCCTTCATCCAGAGAATTTATTCTTTTTTACTTATATAAGAAAGGGCCATCTGTATATTATGATAATTTTATTTTTCACTAAAACAAAGTGTCTTGGTCAGCTTCTTTCTCTTGAGCTCTCTTAAACGGATTTACCATCGTATCAGAGGGTAGCTTAACCGTTCTTCCATCAAACCAGTCATTAATTGATAATATTTGTATCTTAGGGAAAGATGTTGATTCGGTGTATTTATATTCCCCGGCTAAAACAGCCTCTCGTTTCATTTCGGATGTCGGTTCTCGTAAGGTTATCAAGATTCCCATAGGCGCACCTTCCCTCTCAATATCCCCTTTTAATTTTGCTACATCTCCTCGATTTGTACCTCCACCCTTGACCTGTACAATAATTTTTCTAAGTTTTTGATTTTGTAAATCTACCCTGTCATAGAAAAGAACTAAACCATCAACCCCTCTATCTGCACCTTTTTTTGACTCTCCACTTGGAGGATTGGCGCTAACAAGAGTAATCGCCCAGTCTTGAAACGAAAATTTATCCCTCTCAGCTAACGCTTCCGCCGAAGCGAAGTCCATAGGTATTCCATCTATATCGATTTTTATTTTAGGAAAATGGCTTTTCATTCTATGTTTTATTACGTTTATTGCCTGCATACTAATATCAATTCCAATCCAATTTCTCTTTAGCCGTTCTGCAACTGCAACGGTGGTTCCACAACCACAAAATGGGTCAAGAACCCAGTCTCCTTCATTACTTGAGGCTTTTATTATTCTTTCAAGAAGTTCTTCTGGTTTTTGTGTCGGATAACCGAGTCTTTCTCTGGCGTTTCCTGCAATTGCTGGTATGTACCAATAATCTGGGATCGGCGTGCCCCTTGACTCATCCCCTTGATCCTTTGAAAATCTTTTACCTTCAATCATCACAGCCTGTTGTCGTTTCCCTTTATGGATTTTTACAGTAATGTCAGATAGTGGTTGATAAATCGTGTTGAAAGTATACAAGCTCTTATAATTTTTCGTATAGAAAAGCAGTATATCGTGCATTCTTTGGAAAGATTTCGTTTTTGATGGCCATCGCCGATAAGTCCAGACTATCTCGTTTTTAAAATTAGCCTTGTCAAAAACTACATCCATCAATATTTTTAAATAATGGCTAGCAGTAGGATCACAGTGCAGATAAATAGAACCTGTGTCTTTTAGAGCCCTTCTTAATGGAATAAGACGAGCGGTCATGTTTACTAAATAAGCCATCATTGGAGTTGCTTTAATAAACTCATACAAACTATTTATGAGTATCGATACTTGAGGATTAGAATTTTCTTTTAAAGCATTGAAAAGTTTCACTGTCGAATCGGTCCACTCCCAAGTATCTTCAAAAGCATGTATTTGAGCAGAGGAATCAATTTGCCCTTCCTTAAAAAGAACGTTATAGTTGCGATTAGAGTTGAATGGGGGATCAAGATATATCAGGTCGAAGAAATTGTCTGGTATTTTTTCTTCTAAAACTTCTAAGTTGTCGCCAAAGAAAAGGGTTCTATTTTTAATATTCATAGTAATTACGGATTGGCCTCATTTTTTTGTCGAGAGAGAAATAGTCCAGAAATTTTCGGGTATAGAAATTTATAGAAAATGGTGAAAACCACAAGCGTTATCGAAATCCAATAAAACCAGACGAATGGAGTAAACCTTGAATCGGTTCCCACTGCCCTTGCATGAACTGCCACAAGCAAAAAGGCAAAGTAATTAAAGATATGGAACTTTCTCCAATGATTCCTGAGCCAGGGTTGGGTTCGAAGTCGAGCTGCGGCAACCGCCACCGTGACTAACCAAAAAGCAACTCTTCCGAAATTATAAAAAAGTTCTGTATTGTTTCGGCAAAGTACACAAAGGTCGGTAAAAACATAAAAAGGATCGAACTTTCCTGTGGCTTTGAAGTTTAAAATAACGAAAAGAAGAGGATGAAGAAAAACGAATCCATAAGTAAAAGCACCCTCTGTTGTATGAAACCTAAATACCCAAGCCCCCAGTTTATCTATCCACTTATGCATAAAAGCGCCCAAAATTATTTGCCAAAAAAGTAAGGCGAATCCCAAAAGACCTACAATTCTTTGAAAAAAGTTAATGGTTAAGGTGGGAGTGCTTAATGCATAACTCAATGGAGTAACTTTTAAAACTGTCAATGGTCCGATTGAAATAACAAGAAGCCAGATGAGGTAGAAAAAAAACTTCTTCATTGTGGTCGCGCCTGGGATCGAACCAGGGACCTTACGGATGTGAACCGTACGCTCTAACCAGCTGAGCTACGCGACCAAGTAGTTAATCTAATATTTTAACATTTTTGCTAAGTAATATTTAGTCTTGATTTTTGTTTTCATGCTGTTACTCTTATTGTTGTGGGTGTAGATAACGAAAACCGGCTGGGCTTGGCCGGACAAACAAGTCAGGAAGAAGCTCTTCGAGAAAAAACTAAGGAGTGGCCAGCTAATCCCCAAACCACCGTTCAAGTTTCTGATGAAAATGGAGGAGTCCGAACGATTGCATTTAGCGAGTGGCTAAGAATGATAGGCAATAACAACAGGGCCGGGACGTAACTTCCCCAAACGCTACTTGTAAGTTTTCGAATCTCGAACATATAATCAAATTATGATTTTCCGTCGCTTGGGCGCGTTTTTTTTGGATATATTGGAGGTAATCGTATTTGCGGTTGCCATTTTCCTCTTTGTCTATTTACTAATTCTTCAGCCGCATAAAATCAAGGGCGCTTCGATGCATCCGAATTTTCCGGACGGGGAGTATCTTCTGACCGATAAAGTTTCCTACAGATTTGCAGAACCCAAGAGGGGAGACGTTATAGTTTTTAAAGCCCCGGTTAACGAAGGAGAAGAATTTATTAAAAGAATAATGGGCCTCCCTGGAGAAAAAATATCAATTAAAAATAGTAAAGTATTAATAAATGGTACTCCCCTAGAGGAATCCTACATCGCTTCCAACATAGAAACCGCGGGGGGTTATTTCCTACAGGAAGGTTCGCTTGTAACCGTTCCCGAAGACGAATACTTCGTTTTGGGAGACAATCGTCCCCACTCGTCAGATTCTCGCACTTGGGGGTTTGTTGGCAAAAAGAAAATTACCGGACGTGCATGGCTTGTTTACTGGCCTCCTAAATCTGCGGGGCTAATTGCCAAAGTGAAGTACAATCTTTAGCTTCCGGTTACGGCTTTAAATACCCTTTGCAGTCTATTTTCGGTCTCCTCTAGCCCTCCCTTAAAAATCATGGTAACTCTTGTTTCGCGTCTTGAGCGGACCAGTTTAACCTGACTTTTCCTGATTTCATCCACAATTCCATCATTAAGCGCGACCTGCATTTCTTCCTGCATCCTGTCCAGTTCTTCCGAAACAACCCTAAGCTGGTCTTTTCTTATTCCCGTTTTATCCATCGACTGCTTGCTCGATGCCTTCATGCGCCTGGCCAGCTCTTCGGCCCGCCTTACCGAACCGCTCTCCCTAAGAATTATTTTGTAAGCTTCGACCATTAATTGCTGGTCGTCAATTGCGGCCAATGCCCTTGCGTGTCCTTCGGAAATAAGTCCCGAAAGAAGCCCGTCTTTCAATGCATCCGGCAAAGTAAGAAGTCTAATCGAATTCGAAACATAAGCCACGGACTTTCCGATTCTTACGGCAATTTCGCTGGTGGTGAGACTGAATTCGTTCATCAATCTTTCGAACCCTTTTGCCCTATCCAGCGCATTTAAGTCGACCCTTTGAACATTCTCTACAAGGGCCATTTCAAGCATTCCTTTGGGTGAAGTTTCCCGAATAATTGCCGGAGCATGGCTCATACCGGCGAGTTTGGCAGCTCTCCAGCGCCTTTCCCCGGCTATTATCTGATATCCAGCAGGAGTCTTGGCAATAACCAGAGGCTCAAGGATCCCGTGCTCTCTTATCGAATCGACCAAGTCTACCAAGCTTTCCGGGGTTATTGAACCACGAGGCTGCAAAGGGTTGGGTTGAAGCTGGTTAACGTCGATTTGGATGATTTCTTCTGCCATGCTTATTTGCTGGTAACCGACACAAATTTTTTGCCTAATTTTTGCCCAAACTTAACCACTCCGGAAACTTTAGCATATAGAGTGTGGTCTCGGCCGACTTTTACACCGTCTCCGGCCTTAATCGGAGTTCCTCTTTGGCGAACCAAAATCATGCCCGGCGAAATTTTAGTTCCATCCGAAACTTTAACTCCCAACCTTTTCCCGGAAGGGCTAACGTGTTGAGAGATTGACCCGCCCGCTTTTTTCTTTGCCATATCTTCGTATGAGTCTAGACAATATTTTCACAGCTGTCAAGAGACCAAAAGTATATACTTTGATATCATTTGTTAGCTTACGGAGATTTTTTCTATGAGGACTCGGCTATAGACTGGTCTAAACCCGGTTTTTCGCCTATATCTTGACTTGGCTTTAAATTTAAAAATATGCAATTTTTCGCCTTTTTCTTCCCCTGCAACGACTTTGACCTTTACCTTGGCATCCTTTAGCGTAGGTTTTCCAACCGTTACCTTATCATCGTCAGCCACAAGCAGAACTTCCGGTTCGGACTGGCCCACTAATTTATCGACTAATAGCTCCTGCCCTTCGCTTACTTTATATTGATGTCCCTGGAATTTGATAACTGCGTATTTCATGACGGGCTATTTTAACCTTTTTCTTGCTCCAAAAGCAATCGCAAGCCCGATGAATGTAGCAAGCAGCGACGAGCCCCCGGCCGAAACCAGAGGAAAGGGCACCCCCGTAATAGGCAAAAGCCCGAGATTCATACCTATATGGACAAAAGTCTGCAGCAAAACGGTTAGGAAAAATCCGGAAACATAAGCCCTTGCAGAAGGCGAGGAGGCATTCTCTATAATCGAAACCAGGCGGGATAGAATGAAAAATCCTGCCAAAAGGAGAAGTCCGGCTCCGATGAATCCCAACTCTTCTCCCACCGCCGCAAAAATAAAGTCGGTATGCTTCTCCGGCAAGAAGGCGAGTTGTGTTTGTATTCCTTTCCCCAGTCCCCTCCCTAAAAACTTCCCCGAACCCACCGAAATCATTGATTGAATTGCATTATATCCGGCTCCATATGGATCACGGCCGGGGTCGACAAAAGTTAAGATTCTGTCTTTCTGATACGGTTCCATAATTCTCCAAAAAAGAGGGGTTAGGGCCATAAAAGCTAAAATTCCGTACAAAAAATACTTCTTTTTGAGGTCAGCCGCCAAAAGAACGCCGATAAATCCGACAACCGTTATGACGGCAACACCCAGAGAGGGCTGTACCAAAATTAGAAATGCCGGAAGGGCAAGAAGCAGTATCGCTTTAATAAATCGCTTGAGAGTCAGCTCCCTACTGGTAATGTAATTTGCGAAAAATACCAGGAGGAATGGCCTTACGATTTCTGCTGGCTGGATGGTTAAGGGGCCCAATGGAATCCACCTTATTGCTCCCCTCGTAACTTGTCCTATAAGAAGAGGCAGAATAAGAAATATGATGCTTCCGATGTAAAAATGATTCGAAAAGAGTGAGATAATTTCAAAATCAATTTGAAAGAGAATAAAAAAGACCAAAAAAGCAAGAATCAAATAAAGGAAGTAAAGAGGAAATAAAAAAGGAGCAATCGAGCGAAGTACTACCATGGAGAGAAGTACCAAAAACCCAATCCCCAGGAAAAAGGGGCCGTCAATGCCAACACCGGACTTAAACTTTTGCATCAGGCTGGGGTGACTTTAAACTCACCCATGGTCAAACTTGCAGCCAAAGTCTTACTTTTAACCCTTTGAACAAGTTCTTTGTTCGTCGGTAGCCATGGAGTTGAAACACTGATTTTCTGCGTAAGATTCATACCCAATCTCTTTCTTTCTTCCTGAATGTTTCGAATAAGTTCTCTTGCCTTAGCTTCCTCTTCAAGCTCGGCAGTAACTTTTATATCGAGTTTGTCCTTCTTTTGTCCCCATACAACCTCTTTTACATTAACTTCTTCTTTGACTAAAACTGCGAGCTCCTTTGACGGCATGGCAGAGGTAGTCGCCAAAGAAAGAAGTGGCTGCCGTACGGGAATTTTCAAAATTTTCCTCTCGGAGTGTGCTTTTTCTACGACTTGGCGTATCACTACCATATCTTGGGTAAGCTTCCCGTCAATTCCTCCCGCCTCCGGCCAGTCAGATAGATGAACCGAGTTTTTCTTGGTAAGGTTGGTATAAATCATATCAGACATAAATGGCGTAAAAGGGGCTAGAAGCCCAGAAAGATTGACCAGGACAAAATACATCGTTTCATAAAATGCTTTTTTGTCACCCTCACTCTCTCCCGCGGGTCCTACTCTGTCCCTCGACCTCCTAACATACCAGAGCGACAAATCATCGACGAAAGATTCGATTTCCCCGCTTGCTAGGTAAGCGTCATATTTTTCAAGTGAATTGCTAACTTCCTCTATGGTTTGATTAAGCCGAGAGACAATCCATCTATCAAGGGCGGACAATTTTGAATTTTTATTAGATTCAGGCTTCCACCCATCAATATTGGCATATGTCACAAAAAAGTTATAGACATTCCAAAGTTTCAGGTGGAATTGTCTGCGGGTCTCATCGGCTAAATGATATCCGAAAAGAAGATTTTCGGCCGGATTTTGCCTAGCGAACATAAAGCGCATTACATCTACCCCGATTTTGTCGGCTCCCTCATTAAACTCAATCGCATTTCCCCAGGACTTATGCATGGGCCGTCCGTCTTCGCCAAGAAGGGTGGCAAAACCCAAAACGGTTTTAAAGGGTTCGGAGTTTTCCAAAACAGTGCTCATTGCAAGAAGAGAATAAAACCAGTTTTTAAATTGTCCGGGAAAGCTCTCGGTGATAAAGTCGGCCGGATACCATCTCTCAAATTCTTTTTTATCTGTCTTATATAAAGGTTCGCTTTTATTATCGGAAGAGATGGTTGAGAAAGACACAATTCCTGCGTCCAGCCATGGATTGCCTACGTCGGGAATTCTAATCATTTCTTCCCCACACTCTTTGCATTTAATTTTTACCTCATCAATCCAAGGTCTATGTGGTGAGTTACCTTCAAATTCACTCCAACCGCTAATCGCTTTCTCCTTTAGTTCTTCCTTTCCACCGATTACTTCGAAGTGTCCATTTTTACAGGTCCAGATAGGAAGAGCTAGCCCCCAATATCTTTTCTTACTTATAAGCCAGTCGTGCATGTTCTTTAGCCAATCAAGTTCCCGCTTCAAACCAAATTTCGGAAGCCAGCTGATCTTTTTGGTCACTTTTTTCATAGGTTCCCTCAATGGATCCATAGCTATATACCATTCATCGACTACCCTCCAAACAAGTTCGGTTTTACATCTCCAACAAGCTGGGTATCTGTGGGCGTAAGGCACAATGTCAAAAAGATATTTGCCATTTTCTTTTTCTTTCAAAAAGTTAAAAATAAGGTCTGGGCTTTCTTTGGCATTTTCCCCAGAAAAATCGTCCATGCCGTTAAGATAATTTGCCCCCTCATCTATTAGTTCTATTACCGGAAGTTTCATTTTCTTTCCCAGTTGGAAGTCTTCGCTTCCTGCTCCGGGAGCAACGTGTACAAGTCCAGTCCCTTCTTCTTCGCTAACGGGAAGAATATTTGTATCGGAAGCAATTACGCTGTGCCCATACTCTCCTAACGCCTCCTTAATTCTGGGAAGGTTATCAAAGGGAGAAATATATTTAAGTCCGACAAGTTCCCGCCCTTTTATCTTTCTCTCTATCGTGAGTCCCAACCGCCTTGCGGCGTATTCATTTAGGAAGTATTTGTTTCCGGCCACCTCCCCTGTCGCTTCCACATAGTGACTGTCTTCATCTACGGCAACCGCAACGTTTCCGGGCAAGGTCCATGGCGTTGTGGTCCAAACCAGAAGAAACTCATTTTTCCTGCCTTTTATTGGATACTCGACATAAACGGAATCGTGGGTTACCTCTTTATAATCCTCGGTCAGCATCTCGTGTTGGGAAATGGCAGTTCCGCAGCGGGGACACCAGGGAACCGAGTCGTGGCCTTTATAAATAATCCCTTTTTCATGGCACTTTTTAAGAAAATGCCAGATTGTGTAGTTATTTTCGTCGGAAAGCGTGTAATAAGAATTGTCCCAATCCATGAAGTAGCCTAAGCGCTTGCTCTGTTCGGTTTGAATGTCGGAATACTTTTTGACGCGATCTTTGCAAAGCTGAACAAATTTGGCAACACCAAATTCTTCAATATCTTTTTTACTCTTAAAACCGAGTTCTTTCTCGACCTCAACTTCTACCCAAAGACCTTGGCAGTCAAAACCGTTTTGGAATCTTTGCCTAAACCCTTGCATGTTTTTAAATCTTTGCCAAAGGTCTTTATAAGTTCTTCCCCAAGCGTGGTGAATTCCCATGGGGTTATTTGCCCGTCCAAAAACGAGAAGTATTTGTTGGAGTTTTTATTTTTCCCAAGATATTTGGCTACAATCCCTTTTTTATACCAGTCGTCAAGAAGCCTCCGCTCCATAGCGGGGAAGTCAATTTTTGCGTTAACGGGATCAAAAAAATCCTTCTTGGCCATCTTGAAGCTTATTTTACAATAAACTTAGTGGATTTTGCGGAGGAATGCCGGAATTTCGAATTTCTCTCCAAAAACATCTTCTCCAGTGGCTTCTTCTCCCTCCTCGGCTTCCTCAAGTCTCCTCTCTTCTGCGTCGTCTTCAGGCTCTTGGGTCGGAGGCGGTTCGCTGACTACGCCTTGAATTGGGGGCATTATTGATTTGGAGATGCTTGCAAGTTTGGCCCTGGTTTCATCAAATCCCGTTGCGATAACAGTGATTCTTACTTGGTCCACCAGATCATCTCTAACTACAGCTCCAAAAATTATATTTGCATCGGGGTCGGCCGAAGAAGAAATAATCCTTGCGGCTTCGTCTACCTCAAACATTGTGAGGTCTGCCCCTCCGGCAATATTAAATAGTACTCCCCTAGCCCCTTCTATTGAGAGGTCAAGAAGCGGCGAGGAAATAGCGGCTCTTGCGGCCATCTGGGCTCTATTTTCACCAACTCCGGTCCCTATTCCCAGAAGCGCGGTTCCGGCGTTTTGCATAATGGCTTTAACGTCCGCAAAGTCTACGTTGACCAGACCCGCCGTAGTAATTATTTCGGCAATTCCTCCGACCGCTTGGCCCAAAACGGAGTCCACCACCCTAAATGCTTCAATTAGACTCATCTTTCTGTCGATAACATCCATCAGTCTTTGGTTGGGAATAACAATAAGGGTATCCACCTCCTGCCTTAGATTTTCTATCCCGTCGTCGGCTATAACCATCCTTCTCGTTCCTTCAAAAGCAAAAGGCCTTGTGACAATGGCTACGGTAAGGGCTCCTACTTCTTTGGCCAATTTTGCAATTACCGAAGATGCGCCGGTCCCCGTTCCTCCCCCCATTCCCGCAGTAATAAAAACCATGTCGCAATCGATAAGCAGTTCTTTCATTTTTTCTACCGATTCCTCCGCAGCCTGGGCTCCAAGTTCCGCATTTCCGCCGACACCCAATCCTTTTGTAATTTTTTCACCTATCTGGAGTTTCGTCGGGGCTTTATTGCCAAGAAGAACTTGTGCATCTGTATTAATGGCTATAAACTCCACCCCATCAACGTTATTGCCCTCAATCATTGAGGAAATGGCATTTCCCCCACCTCCACCGACACCAATTACCTTTATCTTGGCAATTCTTGCAGAGTCGGGTTTAACCAGTGCCATAAATTAGTACTCGGATTTTAGCGCGACAAAATCCATTTGACAAGAGGGCAAGTCTCAAGGCAGGAGATTTTTAATT
>ERZ1292644.1329-Hain-H14-01um-R2-1329-length-13044-cov-5_pt1 | contig 13044 bp, 15 predicted proteins | sample MGYA00564402_ERZ1292644 | MGnify/ENA primary metagenome ERZ1292644 (study PRJEB36523, sample SAMEA6512644) | groundwater metagenome | collected 2019-01-09 | study: AquaDiva: Metagenomics assemblies of 32 groundwater samples | reverse complement strand
AACGCCCGGTCGTAGAGATGGTCAAGGTCGGGTGTACTGATCTGATCCGTTAGCTGTTTCTTGAGGGCCCAGGTCTGATTGAGATGGTGGCCAAAGAGCGACAGATCAGCAGTTGGGTCCGTGAGATGTTCGAGCGCGGCAGAGAGCACACGGTCCATTGCCGCGAGCTGGGATGCCCGGTCTTTGGTCTGTCTGATCTGGTGCGCCGCAATCGCAGCGGCGGACCTCTGTTTGCCCGTATAGACTAGTAAGAGATGCCGTTCGAGGTCCTTGGACCGTCCGGGTGGGAGGACCACCCGTCTGACCTGGATCCACGACCGCTCCTCTGGACCGAACTCGATACACCGGAGACCGCCGTAGGCGGCGAACGTCTGATCCTGGGAGCCGACGGCCTCCTCGAGCACGTCTTGCTCCAAATGGACCGCATCGAGCGTCAACTGGTGGGGAGAGACCGCCTGGCCTTTGAGCGTGTATAACGCATGAAGCAGACTGACCGTAAACGTCGAACTCGATCCAAGACCGGCCATCGAGGGGAGGTCCGCATTGTAGGTGAGATCAATCCCCTCCTGAATATCGAGATACCGGAGTGATTCTCGAATCACCCGGTGATCGATCGCTTCCCGGGTATCGACATACTCCGATTTCGCATAGCGGAGGGTATAGGTGTGGGGGCTTAAGGGGGCCTGTCCCCGGCAGATACAGTAGCCATACTGCGCAATCGTCGTACCCAGGACACGGCCCCCATGATCGCAGTACCAGATGGGATAATCAGTACCCCCCCCGAAGAAGGAGATCCGGAAGGGCGTTCGGCTAATAATCACAGAGTGAGACTCCTGCCTCCTTATCCCCGGACGCTGTCCCGGTCAGAGAGAATGGGATGAGTAATGGGCCACGGAATCGCAAACCTGGGGTCATCCCAGGTATAGGTAAACTGACTGGCCTGGTCATAGTGCGACGACAGCTTGTAGTGAAAGATTGCCTGATCACTGGTGACCAGGTGGGCATTGCCGAACCCCGGGGGCACCACCACCTGTTTCTTGTTCTCCCCGGAGAGTTCGAGCATCATGAACTCGCCGAAGTGGCCACCGTGGACCCGGCAGTCGACCACGACGAAGACGATTGTCCCAGACAGGCATGTGATGACCTTGAAGGTCTGCCGGTCTCCGTGAATCCCCCGCAACACATCCCGCCGCGAGACGGAATAGTTGTCCTGCACAAAGGGAAAGTCCCCATAGTCTCGTTGGTCGAAGAGCACCACATTCTCGCCCCGCAGGTCGCCACATGAGTGGAGCGTATTGACGAGGACGCCGGGAAGACGATCAACGACCACGCTCGTATCCTTCCCGGGCGTGTTCGCAGATCACAGCCACGTCCGATTCCGTGAGGTGATGATGATTGGGAAGCAAGAAACTCCGGTCATGGACCGCATCCGCCATCGTCAGACGTTGTTCGCCATAGCGATCGATCCAGAATGGCTGACGACCCATGCTCCCACCTCCGACTGGACGAGTCTCGACGCCCTGAGACTGGATATGACGTGTCACACGATCCCGGTCCCCGGTCGTCGGCGCCAACGCGGCGAACGAGATGCTACAAATGACACTCCCAGGTGACTCCTGGATCGCAAAGTCAGGGAGATGGGACCTGAAGTACTGCTGGTACTGCTCATGATTCCGTTGTCTGACGCGTGCAACCTCGTCCATGTTCTCGAGTTGTGACACACCAAGACAGGCCCCAAGATCCGTCGGTCTGACGTTATAGCCCAACTGGTAGAACGTAAAGACCCGGTTAAACTCCGGGATCTGGTACCGGTCAGCCAAGTCGACCTGTCGATCGAGGGATACATCCTTGGCCCATCCGTGGCTGCGCATCATCAGCAGCTGCTCGTAGCCGATGACCGAATCGGTACACACTATCCCACCCTCAATCGTCGAACGGACATGTCCCATATACAGGGAGGTACTACTCATCTCTCCACACGTGCCGATTCGCCTGGGAATGGCACCATCCTCATCCACAAAGGTCGAGAGGGGTGACGCGCACGAGTCTTCCAGAATCCAGAACCCGTACCGGTTCTGGATCTCTTCGATCTGTTGAATCTGTGCCGGGACTCCCATCACGTGGACGACCAGAACGGCATGGACGTCCGTCGCCTTGCATATCTGTTCAAGGTGATCGGGATCAAGACCCCAGGTCGTCTCATCGGCATCACACAGGATGGGGTTGCACCCGAGTTGGATCACCGGCATCACCGTGGTAGCCCAACTCACCGCAGGCACTACCACCGTGGGGCGACGAGTCGAGGTCTTCGCTGACCGGTACGACTCTGCCATGACCGCAACCATGAGGAGATTCGCACTCGACCCCGAATTCACATACACAGCAAAGCGCGTGCCAATGATATCGGTCCATGCTCTCTCAAATCTCTTGGTCATCGCTCCCATCGAGAGCCACGGATCCGTCTTGAGCCATTCAGTCAGGTGATGGACATCACCCGCGTCAATCGTCTTCTCAGCCAGGTGATAGGTCATCTCGTCTCTCCAGAGTGCTTAATAGAACCATGATCGATCAGGAGTGTCCGGCACCCCACGGACCTTCCGCACTCGGCATCGGTGTTCATGTCACCCACCATCCAACACCGGTCGAGTTCAAGGCCCAGGTCATCCCGGGCCGCGAACAACATCCCTGGTCGTGGTTTCCGGCACGGGCACTGATCCACATTCCATTCAGCGTCAGCGCCCCCAGGACTCCTGTCGTAGTGAGGGCAATAGTACACTCCATCAATGAAGATTCCACGAACAGCCAGGAGTTCCAGGACTCGCTCATGGATGGTTGCCAGCTGGTCATGCGTGACGCCCCCCTTGACAGCCGACGCGCCTTTGTTCGTGACGATCACCTGCCGCCACCCATCGAGAGAGAGTGCGCGCATCCACTCTGTCACATCAGGAAGCAGCCGGACACGATCAGGATCGGTATTCCTGGGCACGTCTTGGATCAACGTGCCATCGAGATCCCAGAAGCACGCACGACCGCCAGACTGTGTGACAAGATGCCCAGACTGGTGCCGGTTCGGACAGGGGAGAAACATCAGAGACGTCCTTTCTGTCGGCAACGTCAGCGGAGGCACGACCGGAGGACCAAGATGATGAGCACGATGATGATTCCCATCACCACGGTCGGGATCGCTTTCTGCATAAACGTATAATACCACTCAGGCATGATACACCTCCGAACGTTCCAGGTACAGCCGCCGCAAGGGGATGGCGACCATCTGTGTGATATGATCCACTGCCGCAGGACCGAACGTCCGGTCAATCCGGGCAAGATAGCTGGGATCCGTAAAGTACCGGGTAAACGCATGATCTCTGAACCGGAGCACATCGGTTCCGCTGAGATACTTTGTGGGGGAGGGCCACGTCTCGTATCCATGTTGGGAATAACCCTCCCACGTGGGAGGAAGCGGGCACCCATCACGAGTCGCCTTGGTATACAAGGCACTCCCCGGGTATTGTTGAATTAGGTAGAAGTTGCTATACTCCCCCTCGATTGCGAGGGCTAGATCAAGTGTTTCATTCATCGTTAGAAGATCATCTTCTGGAAGACCAAAGATGTAGTTTGCTCCGACGTAGATCCCATGGGATCGACATCGCTCAACCGTGTCGAAGATGTCTTCCTGGTCGTAGCCCTTACTGACATCAGCTCTGACCCGTTCACTGGAGGCTTCGATCCCAAAGGCGAGCCAGTTGAATCCGGCCTTCTTGAGTTTCTCCAGCAACCGTTCTTTGGTCGTATCGACCCGGGCGTACGCCCAGATGTTCAGGTTGTAGCCCCGTTCAATGATCCCATCACAGATCGCCTCGACATGTTTCGGATTCAGGACGAACATCTCGTCGGCAAACTTGAGATGGCGAACGCCGTAGCGATTCACCAGAATGTCGAGCTGATCCAGGATCGTCTCTAGTTTCCACATCCTGTAACTGTTCGTGACAAGCTTATAGCCTGATGCGGCTTCTCCCTGCTTGAACGGACTCTGGATACAACAGTTATGGGAGAGGACCCGGCCTCCAAAGTAATTGTCGTACGGGGTGCACTGGAGATTATAGACATGAAACGTTCCGGTCTCCTCGACGACAGACGTCACTATCCTGTACTGGAATGTTGGGACGTTAGCATACACATCGACCATCCATACGCGATGACCTGCCATGAGATCACCAGCACACGTCCACCCACCCATTGTCGCCACCGGATGCTCTGGCGTGACAGACAAAACCATTCCATCCCCCACACTCACGCGCATAAGACGGTGGACCGTTCGCTCGACGGTTGCCACGACCGAGGTTTCGACGCTCTCCCCCTTCTCCAGGTCCCACCCTAGGATGACGTCACCAACCCGGACGTCCTGAACCATCTGGCCGTAGCCTGCCCCTGTCATAATCTCCGTATCCCTCAAATAACAGAAACTACATTTGAAGACACACCCCAGAGTGGTATACAGGGATGCATACGGAGTTCGCGGCTCCATAAATCCACTATGCCAGTTGTGGCAGCGGTACTTGCTCATCGGTAAGAGATCCCAGGCAAGTCCCGGCATGAGGGCATCCATCTCGGTGAAGAGCCTGGAACGGAGCGGGGACCGGACAGGCGTTCCATCGGTCCTACTCCTGAACCATATGTCGGGCACATGCCCGAACGTCGCGTCTCCGGGATGGGCCGTCTTCAACTCGGCTACCAGCGGAACGAGGGACCCCATCCCCTCACCGTCACACACAAAATCACACGGTTCCTCCCGGAGTGTCTGTTCGGGAAGGGCAGCCACGTGCCCCCCGATGAGCAAGATGTCTTGCGTCTGATCCAGGTTCTTGATGGCCTGACACACATCCCGCGTCGCCGGCATGTTCTGTGTCGAGGCGGACGGATGATGCCCATAGACGACAATCACGGTCAAGACAGGATCGAGATCGAAGACGATCTGGGCCGCCTCATCACAGGTCATCTCCCAGGCATCCATATCGATGATCTCAACACCCAGACCCTGCCGTCTGGCATACTCCGCCAACATCCCCGCCCAGACCGGGGGCTCGATCCCAGTGAGTGTCGCACCAAGCCCCTGGTACACCTGGTATCGGTTGCTGGGATGGATAAAGACAAGATCCGGTCGTGACACGTGCGCTCCTTTCCTACAGTAGTGGAGATCCAAAGGGGCCGTTCTTCGTCCCTGGATCATTCTCGGGGCCCTGATCGGGGCCGCCCCGTGGATCTGCGTGCATTGCCAGGAGAGAATCACTCCGTTCACCAAGAGACAGCATCGACTCAGTCCACAACCGTTCGAGACGTTCCAGGGCACACGTCACGTGTACCCACTTCCCCGACGCCATCTTCAACCATTCCCACCAGAGTGGCGGTGTATCCTCCTGGTGCATCGACCCACAGAATGCGCAAGGGTCATGTGCGCGGAGACCATTATGGTAATATGGGTCATCTAACGCGATCGCGACGTTATATGAGACACGTGGTGGTGCGTTCACCAGCGGAGTTCCCCCCACGAACGTCCCGGGAGACACGATCCCTAGTGGTGCGGTCGTCGTCGTCGAGAAATCGATCTTACAACTCCCTTGTGTGGATATCGTCTCCATTTGTCCTCCTGGTCCACGCGGGACCGAGTGTGATCTGCCCTCGTGCAATCGACGAGAAGATATGGCGCTGAACTTCCAGCAGCTCTTCACATGATAGGGTCCTGGACCAGGTCAACCCCCATAGAGTCGTAGGAGCGCACGAAGCCGGGCTACCCTCACCCATGGGGATTTCATCGAGTAACTCGTGTGCGGTCTTCGGTGGAGGGTCGAGTTCACTGTCAAAGTCATGCTCCCCCTTCCCGGCAAGACTAACCCAGAACTCGTCACTTCCCAGCATGGGAGACGTCATGAGTGCATCCTGGATGAATTCTTCGAACTGAGCTTCGCCGTCGTCGTCCATCTAGTCCTCCACGACCTTGAGACGTACTCGCATCCACGTAGGATCCGCCATGAATGAGACTGGGCCATCGTGGGTCTTGGGTCCTCGGATCCGACCGGAGACCGCATAGGGAAACTCCGTCTGGATCTCCCACTCAGCGCCACCAATGAGCTGTTCGGCCCGGAGCCGCTCGAACACCTGGGCGACGGAGGCCGCATACCGTGCAAACGCCCCACGACCTGAAACCGTTTCGAAGGCCCCGGGCATCACAAAGTGCGTGTACTCCCCCGCGAAACACCGCTGGACCTCCGCGTCGATCCGAACACACACCGGGCTCACGTCCGTCTGGACGACTTCCCCTGGCTGAGTGGTATGACGGGGCTGGAGCGCCTTCGGGTCGGGATGGCACCCCCGGCACCATACATACTGTACCGTCTCGTCCATCTCATCCACATACGACCACACGAACGACCCACAGACTGCGCAGTGACACGTCATGAGAAGAGCTCCAGGATGGTCAGGTTCGAGGGGTGTTTGAATCCTCCCTCACTATCGACCTGTTGATCATTCGTATCGGGGAAGACAAAGAGATGGGTTTCCCCAATTCCGGACAGCACCGTATGAGAAGCTCGTTCGTTCAGTTTCCAGGGATGCAGCTTCTCCCCCACTTCGTGATGGGTGGGCTTCTCAATCACGCAGGTTGTATCAATCGACACGCGGAGATCGGCACCAGGAAGCCGGGTTGACGCATGCAATGAGGCGAAATCGGCCAGAACCACCTGGCCAATCCGCGGGATCATCCTGACCGCGGTGTAGGACTCAGCAATCCCGGACCCATCCTGATAATTGGGTCTCGGCCCCAACCAGTCCTCCTGAAAGTCATCGGGCGGCGCATAGAAGGTGACGTGGTTCCTGGGGAGATCACCGAAGAGCGGGATGTGGACGGTGAGACTCTCAGAGGATTCACCCGCCCAACTATCGGAATGAATATGTTCGGTCGGGTGATGACGTTTCAAGTTCTCCGTGTCGGCTTCACCGTACTTCACCCTGACGTTCAAGGGGATATGCCAGGAGACGACGAAGGGAGCCAGCCCGATATGCGTCATCACATCCGCAAACGCTTTGACCAGGGTATTGTACGACAGCATCGTATGTCGTTTGGGTACCAACATCCCATTGGGCGTCATATTCGGAATGATCCCCCGGCTCTGGGTCAGGAGATCAACGAGATAACGATCTCCCAACGCCAGATACGGACCGGGACCAGGGAGACATTGGTTGATATACCGACAGGCCGCATCACGAAGAGACTCCATCCGGAGCGAATCGGGGAACAGGGTCAGAATCAACGGACTCGGTCTGGTATGAGGGGCAATGCCCTCGTCTAATTGGTCGAAGGCTTCAATCCGGGTTGCAAGGCTCATCAGGCTCTCCTAGAAGGCTCTCCCGAGTACATTCATCACATCATTCTCATCACAGGGCACTGGTGTGGTCCTGAGACAGTGATCCTTCATGGCACACTGCACAATCGCTGGCAGCTGCTCGACCGTCACTCCAACGTCCGACAATCTGGCCTCGAGATGCGCGTAGGAGAAGAGCCGCCTAATCCAGTCCGAGATCACCGCACCCGCCCCGTGAGATGTCTGGATCCACCCCAACTGACTGGTCATCTCAAGAGATACGCTTACATAGGCATCGAGACCCCGGCTCTTGTCATCGTTGTACTGAATCACGTGGGGAAGGACAATTCCAATGGCATAACCGTGGGGCACGTCCGTCACCGATCCGATGCCATGCGCAAGCGCATGAGCAAGCCCAAGACCTTTGGCAAACCCCATGGCCGCCATTGAGGAGGCGAGCATCAACTCTCGGGCCCCCTCCGCTCCGAATGACTCGTCCCACTCAGTCGCCGTGATGAACGGACGAGACCACCGAATGATTGTCGAGGCAGCCTGCCGGGCGAGGGGAACAGCCAATGGATGGCTCCCGGTACTGGCTAAGACCTCCAGTGCATGAGAAAAGGCATCGATCGTGGTGATCGCCCGGAGCGTCACCGGCATCGCTTTAAGCACCAGCGGATCTAAGATCGAGGCCGTTGCGACCATCCCGGGTCCGGCCAGGAGGCGTTTACGTCCAGTTGTCTGATCATAGATGACGGCGCCACGAGAGACCTCAGACCCGGACCCGGCCGTGGTGGGGAGACAGAGAAGCGGGATCTGGGTCTTTGGCATGGGGACGACCCCGCCCTCATCGAAGAACCGGGCGAGGAGGTCATCCGCATCATACTGGACCAGGGCTCGAATGACCTTGGCCAGATCGAGACGACCGCCGCCTCCAAACGCAACAATGCCGTCACAACCTTCGTCCCGGTACTGATCTGCTCCTGCCACCGCGCCACCAAACGTCGGTTCGTGAGAGTCGGTCACCCGGCATGGGCCATCGGGAGGGTCACCAAAGAGATGCGCAAACATCGCACTCTCGCGCAAGAGTGCGCCGGTTACCAGGAGCGGCCGGCTCATCCCCAAGGTTCTTGCGTGGTACTGCCAATGGCCGGCTTCTCCCTCACCCACGTGCAAGGGTCCCGGAAATGTGATGGTCATCGTTCTATCTCCTCTGTATGAGACGATGAATAGCTTCGACAATGCGTTCGACAGATGGCGTTCCGTTCTCGAGTCGCGGAGCTACTCCAGACGATCGATCCGCTTGTCCGAGCGCCATCACGGGATACCCGGTCAACTGCGTCAGCTCATAGGCAATGGAACGAGCAATCCCGCAGATCTCAAACCCCGCGTCGATGACAAGACCGCATCCGGTCGTTTCAAGAGAGCCTCGAATGTTCTCGGTGGCCACAAAGGGCTTCAATCTCCAGCAGTAGATGATATCAAGTTCAATCCCCTCGTCTGCACATTGCGCCCTGACCTCCTCCATACGGAATTGCGAGGCTGAGAGTGCAATCACGGTCACATGGCGCGTCGAGGAGTCGGCATCCTGCCAGGTCCTGGTATCGGCAAACTCCCGGTCACTCTGATAACTGGTCCGGTGCTCGCTCATCAGGACGGGGCCAGACCCAGATAACCACTCATCCCATGCCGTCCGGTATTGTGATGGGGTCATCGGCGCTAACACGGTGAGACCGGGCATATGCGCGAATACACTATGGAAACAATTGCTGTGGACCGGCCCAGCCCCATTCCCCTCCGTGGCAATCGCACGGATGAGCAGGGGACAGGGCACTCCCCAGATATCCATCGACTTGGCGGCGTAGTTGACGATCGGGCTGGCCGCCAGCCAGAGGAAACTCTGGAACCGCAAGACTAAGATCGGACGCCGACCCATCAGCGCGGCCCCAACCGCAATCCCAGGTCCGCTCACGTCGCTCATGGGCAGTTCAACCAGACCCGGACATCCGGGGGGCACCGTGTGCTGGATCCATCCCACTGCAGTGATACACTGCCCGAAGAGCAGGCCATACCCAGAGTCAAGATGCGTCTTCGTGAGTGACTGGATCGTCTCGGCAACGGTCATGGTGAACCCCACAGGTCAACCATCTCGCGGTGCGCTTCTTGCTCAACGCCATCCAGTACCGCCTGAAAATCAAGACCGAGACGGTCGATGAGATCTGCTTTCACGAGGGCATACCGATCCCACTCAGGCGGTCCGTCGATCCCAGCCCCGACATGCCAGCACATCCGGCAGGTTCTGATGTTCAACAGACAGGGACGGGGTAGTTCTTTTGCGTAGTAGTAGATCTGACAGGGGTCGTCGACGATATCAATGGCGGTCAACCCAAAGCCCCTCGTGACGTCCGACAGGTTCCACGACCGGCGAGCGTTGACCGGAGTCAGCACGGAGAGATCATTGTCCTCACACACAAAGACGACGTTTAACTGATGCGTCACGGCAAATCCCACCGCGCCGAGTACATAGTCTTCTTCTGCAGCGCCATCGCCGAAGAGGCAGACGACGGGAGTCTCGCGGTCTGCATAGGCCACACCGACAGCTACCGGCACGTGATCGCCGATCAGTCCGTTGTGCCCAATGATGCCTTTTGCGATCTCCGGAGACCAATCACAAATCGCGGGGGAACCGCCCATACCCTGACAACACCCAGAGGGAAGACCACGGAGCTCATCCCTGAGGGCTGGGAGGGAACCACCGAAGGCGAGATACGTGCCGTGTCCCCGGTGCTGTGCCAGTATCCACGATCCTGGAACGGCCACCGCCAGGGCGGCGGGGATACTCTCCTGTCCTGTCGAGAGGTAGACGAGTGGAATGCGTTTGGCCTCACTCGCCTGGTAGACCTCGGTCTCAAATGCTCGGATCCGGGCCATCGTGGTGAACATTTCAAGCAAGTGTCCAGGTGGGACCTGGACCTGCGCCAACGCGCGAAGGTCTGACTCCGTATGAATCCGGCTCATGGCTGCGCCTCCACAGCTCGTCTCAGTCCCTCACGAAGGTCAATCCTGGGAGTCCATCCCGTATGCTGTTGGAGCAACAGACTGTTCGAGACACAGGATCCGACATAGCCATCGGGAGCGGGGACATACACCGGATCACGATGGATCCCTGTGACCTCCTGCAACAGCTCATAGACGGTGTTGAAGCTCGTCCCTATTCCTGTTCCTACATTGTAGAGGGGAGCCAGGGTCGACAGCTGGACGACGTCTTGACCCGCGACCACGATATCACGAACCGCACGAGCTACATCATCCACATAGACAAAGTCCCGGACCTGTTCTCCGGTCCCATAGATCACGGGGGTCTCCCCCGCCGTGAGAGCGTCCAGGAATCGGCCGACTGGGCTGGCATAGACGCCCTTCAAGGTATCCCCAGGACCATACCCCGTGAAGACCCTGAGGACCGTGGCATGTCCCGTCATTTGGGTGTGAAGCGCGGCCAGCTCCTCACAATGCCTCTTTGCTCCCGCATACGCATTGGGAGCCACAACAGGCAGTGGAGCAGACTCGGAGACTGGAACGGCACTGTCCCCATAGAGTGTGCAGGTCGACAAGACAATTAGATGGGCCGCCGGAGCCACCGTCATCAAGGTTATCATCCCCCGGATCGTCTGAATCAAAGCCCAACGAGGCTTCTCCCGGAACATCAGGGCACTGCAGGGCGACGCACAGTGGACAATCGTGCTCACGTCGTGCAACCCCTCACTCCGGCACGATTCACTCTGACAGACGTCGTGACCAAACTGCGCATCGAACCGTCTGATATAGTGACCATCCTCCCGCAACATCCTGGTAATCGCACGACCCAGAAACCCCTGGGACCCGGTGACGGCGATCATGCGAATCTCCCGTGCTTCTCCTGGACGATCTCGAAGAGCCGGGACCAGATCGCCCGGGCACTGTACTTCTGCTGGGCAGTCTCGAGACCCTGTCTGGCGATCTGTTGCCGCGCGTCGTCGTGATCGAGATAGTACCGGAGACCATCGAGTAAATCCCCATAGGTCGTATACGGGACATAGTCGTACCCCGCCGAGAGGTACTGACTGGTCACGGACTTCGTTGTCTCGAACACCAAGGCACCACAGAGCATCCCTTCGAAGAGACGGCCCTTCCTGACATCCCCTGAGAAGTTGAGCACGATCTTCGACCGTCGATGCAAGGCGTAGTAGTCGTCTGGGGAGAGCGTCACCGCGATTCCATCAGCGTTCTCCGGGTTCTGGTTCCGGCAGGTCGTGACAATATGAATGGGAATCCCGTCCCGCTGTAAGTCAAAGACCCATTCCCGGTTGCCATCGCCTGGAATTGTCCCTACGAAACTCACCGGGATATCCTTCTCGCGATCGGGAATCGGATAGACGATCCGACTATCATAGGGGGCGGGAAGCTCCATCGTGAACTTCCTGCTGGGGACCCGTCCCGGAATCGGACGAGCATCCATCACCAGCACCGTGTCCACCATAGGATAGTACACATCGTATAAGTCGCAGGCACAGGGCCCCGTGTCATGGAGGAGTCCGACCATCGGAATCTTCAGCTCCCAGGCCAATCGTGCCAGGAGAATGCCTGGAGGACTGGGGGGGTTCTGGTTCTTCCACACGGGCTCATATAGAATCATGTCTGGACGGCGCTGTTGACACAAGGCGAGCGTAGCCTGGATCATCTGGTCTCGATCGGGTGCTTGATGCATCTCCCCATTCACAATCAGACGATTCGCATCGAAGTAGGCACAGGAGATATGAGCCAGCCCGGTCGACTCCAATGATCCCTTGAAGTAGAGATCATGACAGGCGATTCCACGATGCTCCTGACCATACCGCCAGAATTCGAACATCAGGAGGACGTGAGGTTTCCCGTTGATCATAGGCGCGCACACCCCTGACGGACGACGCACTCCTGATAGTATCCACAACGGACGCAGGTACGCCTCTGCCTGAGATCGGTCGCCGTTCGAGTGGCAAGGGACGGACTATCGAACATCACCTCATAGGAACGCTCAAACTGCGTCCATTTCGACCAGTCGTGCCTGAACAGACAACGCCACATCATGGGTATCCTCCAAGCGGAGAGGCATTGCCAAAGAGATGCCAGAACGCCTTTGTCCACCATCGTGTTGCCGTATAGGTCGATGTCGCTTTCTCATAGCCCGCCCGGGCAATCTGTTGTCGTTCTCCCTCATGATCGAGATAGTACCGGGCCTTCTCCGCAGCCTCCGCCCAATTCCCATACTCGTAAGTCACGTACTCCCGTCCAGGCACGAAGTACCGGTTCGTGACCGTACAAGCTGGTTCGAGAAGCAGCGATCCACAGAGCGTCGCCTCGAAGACCCGGTGTTTGGGTACCTTATCCGAGACATTGAACGTGATCTTCGCCCGTTTGTACAGATCATAAAACTCCTCGACGGGGACGTGGGTGGACGGCGTACTGATCTCGATGCCATGCGAGGCCATCTGGGTGACGATTTCTTGCAGTTCCGGTCCCATATGGGTCGGGAAGCTCACGTCGAGGGTCCGGGCGTATCCCGGATCGTTTACGATCCGGGAGTCCGTCGGGCACCACCAGTCCCAGGAAAACCGGCTGGGATTCACACTACACCCCGTGGGGTTGAAATTGTCAGAGAGGATTACGTGCTGAC
>ERZ1292644.1327-Hain-H14-01um-R2-1327-length-13066-cov-4_pt1 | contig 13066 bp, 13 predicted proteins | sample MGYA00564402_ERZ1292644 | MGnify/ENA primary metagenome ERZ1292644 (study PRJEB36523, sample SAMEA6512644) | groundwater metagenome | collected 2019-01-09 | study: AquaDiva: Metagenomics assemblies of 32 groundwater samples | reverse complement strand
AAAACCAATTTTCCTTTTTCATCTCTCAAAAACAAAGTGTCTCCTGTTCTTGTCCAGACATAATCTTGATTTGTCCAGAACAATTCGTTATTGCTGTTGGTTCCGTTTCCGACAATTATGCTCACGTCGGAATTTTCATCAAGGATAAACAAGGGAAAAACAAATTTCTTCCTTCCCTCGTCTTTTATTTCCCATTTTGTTAAGTCGCAGGAGAAATCGCATTTGTTGTAGAAAACAACTTTCTGGTTTTTGTAATCAAATTCTTTTAATTCAATGCATTCGGAACATTTGTTTTCTGATTTCTCGCACAAATTTCTATTTTCTTCAATGCATTTCTCCCATGCATTCTTGAAATCATTATAATATTCGTCTTTTCCAGAAGGAAAATAGAAATTTGCAAACCCATTTTTAATCTGATTAAGATTTATGTTTTCATTTCCAAGAAAAACATAAGCGAGCGTTCTTCCGTACAAATCTTTTTTGTCCTTTCCAAATTTAAGTTCAACACTTTTTTTAAAAATTTCTTTCTCAAGGAATTTTTTTGCTTCTTCGTGATATTTCTCGCCTCTTTCCGGCGTGTTTATTCCAAGCAGTCTTATGCTTCCATTGTTTGCAACTATTGTGTCTCCGTCGATAACCCTATCAACATGCACAACTTCATAATAACTTTCTGTTAAAAAACCAGTAAGTTTCTCGTCAAGAAAATTATAATTTATTGAAGCCAAGGCAAGAATAAAAATTATTAAAAGAAAAATTTGTTTTTGTTTTCCAGATTTCATATATTTGTTAACAATAATTATTTTAAATATTGATATAAGTCATATTTTTGCTGAGGCAATTGAAGGTTAATTAAATTCAGCTTCAATTTTATTTATTTCTTCTTCCCATTTTCCTGCTTTGTATGTTCTTATTTGGATGTCTGAATCGGATTCTGGAATTTCCCAGTAATCTGCATCAAAACGTTGGGCGTCATAAACCAAAACATTATTCTCTTCTACATAAATCAAATATGTATCCTGCACGGGCAATATACATTCTATTCTTAAGGAATCACGTTCAAAGATATCTGCCTTAAAACTTTCCAGTTCAGAACTTTCATCAATCCTTTTCAAAGGATGATTAACTGCAATATTAATCAAATTTTCAACTAATTTTCTGTGATTTGTCATTTTTCATTATTATGCGGGGGACAGGGTTCGGACCTGCGCAGGCACTAAGCCACAGGATTTCTTACTTAAGTCTTCTCGATTTTGTCTTGCGACTTCGTCGAGGTGTTTTTGAAGTCGCCCTTCAACTTTAAGGGAAAGGTGACTTGTGAGGAAAACGGCGTTTTCCTACGACTTAAGTCCTGCCCGTTTGACCACTCCGGCACCCCCGCGACATTTACGAAGTAAATGGAGCTCACGAAATCTTTGATTCCATTCTGCGTAAAAAAAGGAATAGAAACCGACTTAAAAACTTTTATAAACTATTTTTTCAAACAATTATTATATATATTTGCGGACTTTGTTTTGCTTTCTTAAGGGAAGTTGAAGGTCCAGAGAAATTAAATAGGAAGGTTAAGCGAAGGAAACCTTTGGTGTCCTCGCGTGTCTTACCATGGCTAAAGAAAGTACACTAGACAAAATCAAAAGGTTGATTTCAACCCAGAAAAATATCAGAAATGTAGCGACGAGCGCGCACATTCACCACGGCAAAACCGCATTCACAGATAACTTGCTCGCTGCGGCAGGAATGATGTCCGCGAAATCAGCGGGAAATTTGGACGCAGGCATGGCGACATGGCAGCATACCGACGAGCAGGAAAGATTGATGACTGTCGACGCTGCGAATGTTTCCATGGCTCACGAATACAAGGGAGAGGAATATCTGATTAATTTAATTGATACTCCCGGACACGTTGACTTCGGCGGAAATGTTACAAGAGCAATGAGAGCTATCGACGGAACTTTTGTCCTTGTCTGTGCCGTCGAGGGGATTATGCCGCAGACGGAAACTGTTTTAAGGCAGGCGTTAAGGGAAAGAGTAAAACCTGTGTTGTTCATTAACAAAGTCGACCGTCTTATCAAGGAAGTTAAGCTGACGCCGGAGGCGATGCAAAAAAGATTTGTAAAATTAATTGACGATTTCAATTCGCTGATTGAACAAATTGCCGAGCCGGAATTCAAGGAAAAATGGAAAGTTAATGTTAAGGACGGAAGCGTTGCATTCGGAAGTGCGAGGGAAAATTGGGCATTGTCAATTCCGTTTATGGAGAAAAAGAAAATAAGTTTTAAGGATATCTACGCGCTTTACGAAATGTCCGAAGAGGAAAAGAAAAAATGGGTTTGGGAAAAAGCGCCTCTTCATGAAGTTATTCTTGACATGGCTGTAAAGCATCTTCCAAATCCCATCGTTGCGCAAAAATACAGAATTCCAAAAATCTGGAAAGGGGATTCTGACAGCGAATTCGGAAAAGATTTAATTTCATGCAACAAGGAAGGAGAAATTGCATTTGTTGTAACAAGAATTGTAATAGACCCTCGTTCTGGAAAGGAAATTTCCGCGGGAAGATTATATTCGGGAACAATCGTAAATGGAATGGAAGTTTACGCAAATATTGCAAAAAAAACATCGAGGATTCAGCAGGTTTTGGTTTACAACGGAATAAAACCAGAGCAAATTGAAGCAGTGCCTGCGGGAAATGTTCTTGCGATATCCGGATTGAATGTTGACGTCGGTGAAACCCTTACAGTCAGAGAACAGACTCCATTCGAAGAAATCAAACATTTGTTTCAGCCAGTCATCACAAAATCAATCGACGTTGTCAGAAGCGCGGATTTGCCGAAGCTGATTGAAATTTTGAGGAAAGTCGCGAAAGAAGACCCGTCTGTTAAGGTTGAAATTAATGAGCAAACAGGGGAAAGTTTGATTTCCGGAATGGGCGAACTGCACTTGGAAGTTATCGAGGGAAGAATAAAAACAGAGAAGGGACTTGAAGTCAAAATGGGCGAGCCGATTGTTGTTTACAGAGAAACCGCCGTAAAACCCTCGAATGTTGAGGAAGGAAGAAGCCCGAACAAGCACAACGGTTTTTTCATTAAAGTTGAACCGTTGCAGGAAGAAGTTTATAGTGCCATCGAGAGAGGCGAACTTTCCGGAGGAAGAATCAAGAAAAAGAATCAGGTGCTCTTTGACAAGCTTTCAGAACTTGGTTGGAGCGGAGATGAAATAAGAGATGTCAGGGATATTTACAAGGGAAACATGTTTCTTGATGAAACTCGTGGCGAGGTTCACATAGGGGAAGTTATGGAAATGGTTCTTGATGCTTTTGAAATGGTTATGGACCAAGGTCCTATGGCAAGAGAGCCGTGCATTAAACTGAAAGTTTCTCTCACAGATATAAAACTTCACGAAGATGCAATTCATCGAGGTCCTGCGCAAGTTTATCCTGCTGTAAGGGAAGCGATAAAAGAAGCTATGAAATCTTCTGCTTCTTTGCTTGAGCCGTTGCAGATTCATGTGATTGAAGTTCCGGAGTCATTCATGGGTGCTGTTACAAAACTCGTCGGAAGCAAGAGGGGGCAGTTAATAGACATGAAACAGGAATCAGGAATTGCAGAGATAAAAGCAAAACTTCCCGTAGCTGAAATGATTGGATGGAGCAGCGATTTGCGTTCAGCGACGGAAGGAAGAGGAAATTCATCACTGCTTGATCAGCTGTTTGAAAGAATTCCGCAAAGTCTGCAGGCAGATGTTGTAAGAAGAATAAGAGACAGAAAGGGCTTAGCTGAGAATCAATAATTTTGTTTCATCACAACAATTTTTATAAACCATCTTTCTAATTTTTTATAATGAGTTTTAAAAAAGTTGTCGGATATGTCTTGGCTCCCGCAGTTGCTGCGTTGATGGGATTTAGTTTTGGGAGAGATACTGAAAGAATTGAAAATGCCCAAAATTTAGGGAGAATTTCAGACATGCATTATAGGGACAGTTATTCATCACGGATTTTTGATGACCCATGCCAAAGAGAAAGTATAGTTTCAATTATAAATGATAAGATAGTTGAAAGAACAATGCGAGCTTCTTCAGACACCGTTTATTTTGGAGTAAAAAATAGAAATTTTAAAGAAAGAGATAAGAAATTGCAGGATGAATTTTTTAATGATTTAGGTTTGGAAATATACTATTTATATTATGAACACTTTAGAAATTGCTCTTAGTTATTTTAGCGTCTAAGCACAACAATTCTTAAAAATAACCTTCTGTAATTATCTTTATGAGATACTTAAGTCCTATTGATACGCATGTGCATTTCCGCGGCGAGGAATACAAAACCCACACTTATAACGAAATGAGTTTTATGGAACTCGGATTTTGGGACGCTGTGGATGTGGGATTAATTGCTGTTATTGACATGCCTAATCCAACTCCAAATTTAACAACACAGAAGATAATTGACAAAAGAATTGAATTTGCCGATTTGCATAATCCTCGGGTAAATAATCTTAACTATGCAGTTCATGCAGGTTTGACGAATGATTTAAATCAAGTTAGAACAATCGCAACTTTTGTTCAACATTCAAGAGAAACTGGAATTGAAGTTGTTGCTCTGAAAGAATTTTTCGCTCATTCAACAGGAGACATGGGGATTACCGACCCTGAACAACAAAAAGCTATATGGAGAGAATTAGTTTCTGCAGGGTATACCGGACCTCTTGTAGGCCATCTTGAAGCAGAAGACAAATACACCGGAGAATTTGATTACAGAAATCCAATTTCCCATTCTTTAAGACAAAATCCAGAATCAGAATTAATTCAGGCAGAGAGACAAATTAGAAATGCAAGAGATGCAGGATTCAGAGGAACTTTTGTTTCTGCCCACACTTCAAATCCAAATACAATAGATTATGTTATTTCAGAAAGAGCAAAACTTCCTTTTGCAGTTGCAGTTGAAATGTCATGGCATCATATGCTTCTAAATACAAATGATTATGCAATTCATGGAAATCGTGTTAAGATGAATCCTCCATTAAGAAATCCTGAAATGCAGGAAAGAAATCTTGAACAGGTTTTAAGAGGAAATGTTACAATGATTGGAACAGACCATGCTCCGCATCCTCTTGAAAAAAAAGATTCTGAAAATCCTCCGTCGGGAATTCCCACAATTCCTGCTTGGCCTCTTGGAATTGCAATGTTAAGAAAACATAAAATAAATGAAGAGCTTCTTCAAAAAATTACTTTCTATAATGCAAATGAAATCTTTTTTAGTGGATTGCTAAAACCAAGAATGGTTGAAATTGAATACAATCCTGAATTATGGGATGCTTATGGTTGGAATCCTTTCTCAAGAATAGGAAAAGAGGCTGGAATTATTTAAATGATAATTTTAAGAAAAGGTTTTGATAATTTTTACGATTTAATAAAAAAACCTGTTTTCTATCTCACAAGTGAAGACCCGGAAACAGCACATGAGATTTTTGTCAGCTTTCTTAGAGTTTTGCATTACACAGGATTGGAGAAATCTGTTCTTGATTTCGGTAAAAGAAATAATATTGTAATTTCAAATGCTGCAGGTTTTAACAAAAACGGCTACATTTCTCCGACGACATTAAAATATCTTGGTTTTGATAGAGGTCTCGTCGGAACAGTTACAGGCGAATCTTATGAGGGGAGTCCAAGACCAAGAATAAAAAGATTTCCTGAAACAAATTCTTTGGTTAATTGGATGAAACTTCCGGGAATAGGTGCAGAGCAAGTTGCGAGAGAAATGGAAAGTTACGGAGAGCACGGAGTTCCCATCACAATTAATATTGCACCGACGCCAGAAGTAGTGGATTTTAAATCTGACTTGAAAAAAAGTATTTTAGCCACGAGGGATTTGCCTTGCGTTGACAGGTATGAACTAAATATTTCCTGCCCAAATACTGGAGAAAAGATAGAAGAATATCTTTCTAAATTATCTGGAATGTTGGAAGTTGTTTGCAATTCTAAAAAAAGTGAGCAGAAAGTTTATCTCAAAGTTTCTCCTGATTTAACCGAGGAAAATGTTGAATACATCATTTCTACTTCAAATAAATTTATTGTTGCAGGATTTACGACGACAAATACAACAACCAGACATAATTCAAAATACATTCCACAATCTCCGGGAAAAGGCGGAGCAAGCGGCGACGCTGTTTATGAAAAATCTCTTGCAGTTCAAACAATGTTTCATGAAAGAACCGGGAGAAAACTTATCGCTTGCGGAGGAATTGGTTCTTCTGAAAGAATGTTGGAAAGAATGTCTCACGGTGCAAGTGAAATCCAGATTTTTACTCCTTTGATTTTTGAAGGCACAAAATTGTTGAGAGAGCTAAAAATGTATGGAGTTTAAGTGCATTAATTTTATAATAGTCCATCACATAAATTCTTATAAATAATGTTGGAATAATTTTCCTATGGCTGAAGTTTATGAAAGGAATAGTTTTAGAGATGTTATGGATTTAAGAAGTGAACTTTCAAAGGTAAGGACTATTGTCGCGTCAATGCCTACTGAGATAAATGTCGTCGGTATAAGTATCTTAATTAGCCCGATTGTATCAAAATACAGAGAGATGCAGGATAGTAGAACATATGAAAGACTGGAAAAATATTATGAACGCATTAGTCGTGTTATTGAAAAAAGTGAAGAATCAAATTTTGATAATCAGCCGCAAATGTTAAGAGAACTGGATGCAATTCTAGAAAATTAAAAACAAGAGAAAATTTCCCGCCCAAAAACTTTATAAATACTATTTCTCATTAAAATTTACTTTTGATTTATAAAAAATGAATAAAAAAATTAGGAATGTAGGGGCTTTGACAGGGCTTGCATTAGCTGTAACTCTGTCTGGTTGCGGAAGTTTGAAGAATTTTACTAATGATGTATCAAGAAATATATCCCCAAGAGAGTATCATTTAACACTTTATGCTGCAGATGGCAGTAAAATATTAGATAAAGGGATTTATACATACATAAACATTCATGAAAATGGTTCTGGGCTTAGATATTTGGAACATGGAAAATTAGTGATGATAAACGGAACTTATACTTTGGAGGAAAGATAAATTATCATGGCAAAAGAAAAACAAAATATGAATATTGTTTTTGTCGGGCACGTCGACGCTGGAAAGTCGACAACAGTCGGAAGACTTCTTTATGATACCGGCGCTGTTTCAGAACAGGAAATGGTAAAATTAAAGGCAGAGGCTCAAAAACATGGCAAAGCGGGTTTTGAATTTGCTTATGTTATGGATAAGATAAAGGAAGAAAGAGAAAGAGGAGTTACAATAGATTTGGCTTACAGAAAAGTTATGACTCCAAAATTTCAGATAACAATCATCGACGCGCCGGGGCACAAAGATTTTGTTAAAAACATGATTACAGGAGCAAGCCAAGCAGATGCCGCATTTTTGGTAATCGCTGCTCCGTCAGGCGTTCAACCGCAGACAACAGAACACCTCTGGCTTTTGAGAACAGCAGGCGTGAAAAATATTGCAATTGCAATTAATAAGATGGACGAAGTTGGGTATAAGGAAGAAAGTTATAATAAGGTTAAGGAAGATGTTTCAAAATTGCTGAAAACCGTCGGTGTTAATCCTGAAAAAACAATTTTCATTGCATGTGCCGGACTGAAAGGGGACAACATAGCAAAGAAATCAGCGAACATGTCTTGGTATAAGGGACCGACAATTATGGAACAGTTCGATTTGTTCCCTCAGCCAGACTTCCCTGTTAATCTGCCGATGAGAATGCCTGTGCAGGATGTTTATGAAATTACAGGAATTGGGACAGTTCCCGTCGGAAAAATTGTTACAGGCGTTATGAAAAAAGGAATGAAGGTTTTTGTCCTTCCTGGAAGAACAGGCAAGGGTTCTGAAGGGGAATTAAAAACAATTGAAATGCATCATGAGCAGCTTGACGAGGCGCAGGCGGGAGATAATGTCGGAATAAACATAAGAGGAATAGGAAAGAAAGATATTGCAAGAGGCGACGTTGTATGCGAGGTTTCAAGACCTGTTCCGATAGTTGAAGAATTCATCGCCACAATCACGGTTATAAATCACCCGACTGTAATTGCAAAAGGCTACACTCCGGTTTTCCACGTGCATACAGCGCAGGTTCCATGCCAGATTGTTGAATTAATAGAAAAAATTGACCCAAGAACAGGAGAAGTTACGCAGAAAAATCCTGATTTCCTAAAGAATAATGATGTGGCAAGGGTAAGAATACAGCCAAAAGGACATCTTGCGCTTGAAACGCAAAAAGACAATCCATTTATGTCAAAGTTTTCAATAAGGGACGCAGGCGCGACAGTCGCCGCAGGCATGTGCACAGAAATTACAAAAAAGAAAAACTAAAGTTAATTTTAATTAAATTAGGAGAAAAAACTCTTATATAAAATGAAAAAATACGAAGAAGACGAAGAAGAGATTGACAGCGACGAAGAAGAAGAGGAAGAAGAGGAAGAAGTGGAGGAAGAAGTGAAAAAGAAAGGATACGAAGAAGACGAAGAATATTAGTTTCCCCCTATAAAACCTATCTCTTTTTTATTTTATTTATAAAAAAGCATGAAAATCTGTGATTTTCTTTTTTATTTTTTAAAAAATTATAATTCTGACATTTCATTAATTAACTTCTGATAATATTCAGAGGTTAGCTTAAATTTTTTCCGACATCCATTACAACTAAAATTAATTGAATCTCTGTCCACTGATTCTCCGTTTAAAAATCCCAACCAAGATTCAATAACTGTTATGTTAATATAGAAGGTATGTTCTGAATTGAATAATCTTGTTGAAGAAAGAAGACGATAATCTCTGTTTCTGTCTTTATCCATAATCTCAATTCCTTTTTCCAAATTTCCGCAGGCGCAATCAAAAATAAAATGCCCGTTTTCCCGCGCATATGTTCCTTCTTATCTTGTTGTTGACGCCATTTTCAATTTGAATTTTTGCAATTTATAAAACTTTATATAATTGTTTTATTATTTCTGATGATGAAATTGGGCGTGATTTTCGGTTTTGTCTTTTGTGTAATCGTCATAAATCTTCTTTTATTTTACTGGCTTTTCCCGTTAGACACAATTGAATTCTCCTTAAAGCCCGGAGAAAGAAATTATAATTTTACAATTAACAGCACGGGAGCAATGCAGTTTTATGAAAATATGAGATACTCCTCGTCAAATATTTCATACAGCATCAAGGATGCCTGCACATTGAAGAAAAAAGAAGATATGCAAAGGGCTTTTGATATCGTCGCAAATTTAAGCGTCCTGAATTTTTATCCCGTAGGCAGCAACGAGGAAATCTCGGTAACTTGCAAGGATGAAATTGAGGTTAATGAGAGGTTTTTCGTAGCAGGTGAAGGCGGTCCAGTGAATATAACTTCTGCGGGAAATTTTAATGTGATATTAAAAGGGAGCGTTCTTCTTTTAAAAGAATCCGAATGTCCAAATCCAAACATTGCAATTCATGAACTTTTTCACGCGCTGGGCTTTGATCATTCTTTAAATAAAAACAATATCATGTACAATGTAAGCAAATGCAGTCAGGAAATCGGCGACGATATTATGGATTCTATAAACAAAATTTATTCCTATCCAAGTCAACCTGATTTGTCTCTTGAAAACGCAACTGCATTAATGCACGGGAGATATCTTGATACAAACATAAGCATCAGGAATACGGGGCTCGCGGATTCAGGAGAATCAAAAATCATAATTTATGCCGACGGCGACGAGATAGAGGAAATTCCGATAGATAAAATAAAAACCGGATTCGGCTTGACATTGCGGCTTGGAAATATTTTTGTCAGCAAATTTAATGTTGAAGAACTTACGTTTGAGATAAGAACAAATTTTGAAGAACTTAACAAAGAAAATAATAAAATAAAATTGGAAATAAAAAGTAATTAATCATCAAGATCTAAAGATTCAATATCATCCCCAAAATCATCTTCTTCTTTTGGGAACTCGTCAAATTCCTCATCCATTTTTTAACCTCTTTTTGAGTTCTTTATTTAGTTTTTAAAGAAATTAATCCTTTATAAATACTTCTATGAAAGAAGTTTTGTTTGGAAAATAATTTTTACTGATTAAACATGTGCGTTCACTTAGTTCACAATTGATGTAATATTAATAACCAATAAATATTATTTTACATTAATAATTTAAATAAACCCGAGTGCAGCAGCTATCGTCCAAGCGTGGCCGACGACGAGGCAAATTAAACAAGAATTATTTTTTAAACAAATTCTGTGAACTGATGTTTCTGAAAACTTAAAAACAAACACCATTTCTTTTGTTGATGTGTGGTATTATCGGTTACATAGGAAAAAAAGAGGCGGTTCCTTTGCTGATTAACGGACTGAAGCAGCTTGAATACAGGGGATATGATAGTGCGGGAGTTTGCATTGCGAATAACGGAATTTTGAAAGTCGTAAAAAAACAGGGAAGAATATCAGAACTTGAACAAAGTCCGGAATTAAAAAACCTCGTCGGAAGAATGGGGATAGCTCATACGCGTTGGGCGACGCACGGAGAGCCGAATCAAATCAACGCGCATCCGCATCTCTCATGCAACGGCGAAATTGCAATTGTCCACAACGGAATAATTGAAAACTATTACTCATTGAAAAAACTTTTGGAAAAAGAAGGACACAAAATAATTTCAGACACCGATTCAGAGATTTTTTCCCACTTGATTGAAAAATTCTACTCGGGAAATCTTGAAGATGCTGTTTTGAAAACTCTGGGATTTGTTGAAGGTGCATTTGGTTTGGCGGTGATTCATAACGGGGAAGAAAGGATTATTGTTGCAAAAAGAGGTTCTCCTCTTATAATCGGCGTTGGCGACGGAGAAATGTTTGTAACTTCTGACGCGACGGGAATACTCAAACATACAAAAAAAGTCATTTATCTCAACGATGACGAAATTGCATCAATAGAAAAAGACAATTTTTTTGTCAGGGATTTAAAGGGAAACAATGTTGACAAAAAAATCCACGAAATAAAATGGGAAGTTGAGCAGATAGAAAAATCCGGATTCAAGCATTTTATGCTGAAAGAAATTTTTGAACAGCCGAAGGCAATAGAAAATGTTTTGAGGGGAAGAGTTAAGAACGGGATAAAGCTCTCGCTTAATCTTGATTTGAAATCTATAAAAAAAATAATAATTGTTGCATGCGGAACAAGCTGGCATTCAGGTTTGATTGGGAAATACATCATTGAGGGAATAACGCGAATTCCCGTAGAGGTTGATTACGCTTCCGAGTTCAGATACAGAAATCCCGTGGTAAACAAAAATGACATCATAATCGCAATTTCCCAATCAGGAGAAACCGCAGACACTTTGGCGGCGCTGAAAGAAGCGAAACTTAAAGGTGCAAAAACAATAGGAATAATTAATGTCGTCGGCTCGACAATTTCAAGAGAAGTTGATTCGGGGATTTATCTTCACGCAGGTCCTGAAATAGGCGTTGCATCAACAAAAGCTTTCACATCGCAGATAGTTGCTATCCTGTTGTTTGCTTTGCTGATAAAACAGGAAAATTCTGGAACAGAAAACATTAAAGAACTGACAGACGAAATTCTTCTTCTGCCAAAAAAAATTGAATCGGTTTTGGTTAATGATAAATACATAAAAGAAGTGGCGGCTAAATTCAAGGACAGCAAAAATTTCCTTTATCTCGGCAGGGGAATTAATTTTCCCGTTGCTTTGGAAGGCGCATTGAAAATGAAGGAAATTTCCTACATTCATGCAGAAGGTTATCCTGCGGCTGAAATGAAGCACGGCCCGATTGCCCTTATTGACAAAAACATGCCTGTTATTTTTCTCGCGCCGAAAGACAGCACTTACGGAAAAATATTAAGCAACATGGAGGAAGTTAAGTCAAGGGGCGGGAGAATTATAGCAATAACAACAGAGGAAGATGAAAAGTTAAGTGAACTTGCAGAGCATGTTTTTATTGTTCCTAAAACCGACTCGGAACTTTCACCGATAATAAATGTGATTCCTTTGCAGCTTCTCGCATATCACATTGCTGATTTGAAAGGAATTGACGTCGATAAACCGAGAAATCTTGCGAAGAGTGTGACGGTGGAGTAGAAGATGGAAAGGTGGAGAGGATTAAAGAAGTGTAATTTTTATTTCATAAGTTTTTGTTTCATCAGGATTTAATCTTTCAAAATTTTCAGGTTTCTTAAAATGAACACCTTTTGTAAGTGGCAATTGACTTGTATGTTCAATGCAAAACATTCCTTCCTCTCTCCCAGGGCTCCATAACATTACATTTCCAAAATCCTCGCTTGAAACTCTAACTCCTCTTTCTTTATTTCTATACTCTACTGAGTTAATTCCTTCAATAGTTAATGCTTCTTCAGGGGGGATACTTGAGATGTTTATTACACCTTCCAATGATGCAATTATCCTATTACTATCAAAAAATAAACCTTCTTCAATTTCTCCAATGGTTCTAAATGCAGGATGCCACCCAATCATATATGGCATTTCAATATTTGATTTATTTGTTATAGTTAATTTGCATACCAAACCATCTTCTGTTAATTCAAAATTTTTTTCAAGTTGATAAGGAAGCCAAGTCAAATTTTCAGGATGCTCATTGCCTTGTTTATGTTTTGGATTTATCACTTTTCTCCCATCATAAATTTGCATTAAAGAAATTAAACCCCCTTCTCTTCTAATAACTTTAAAACCCAAGTACCTTGAAATTCCGTGTTGTTCAAGATTAAAAGTTCTGCCGCCAACAATTACTTTTTGATTCTGCGCAGGGCCAAAAATTGGATATGGAACGATTTCAGAATTTTTCCACCCTTTTCCGTCATAAGAATCAACTCTTCCGTCATGAAGATATTCAGTTCCTTCTAAACTAAGTCCCACTAATTGTCCATTTACAGGGTTCACTCTTGCATGAACATCTCCTTTCTGCAATCTAATTAATTCGGTCATAAAAAATTCAGAAGATATTCCTTTTAAATGTTATGAAAAATAAAGCTTTGTTTAATAAGTAATTTCTGTTTAAAATTTGCCTCGCTTCGCTCGCAAT
>ERZ1292644.1326-Hain-H14-01um-R2-1326-length-13067-cov-4_pt1 | contig 13067 bp, 20 predicted proteins | sample MGYA00564402_ERZ1292644 | MGnify/ENA primary metagenome ERZ1292644 (study PRJEB36523, sample SAMEA6512644) | groundwater metagenome | collected 2019-01-09 | study: AquaDiva: Metagenomics assemblies of 32 groundwater samples | reverse complement strand
GTCACCGGAGCTTGCTAAGCAGTGGAAGGCGGCTCATCAACCTACTCAGGAAGAAGTTAACAAAGCCAGAGAAGCACGGCTACGTCTTACTGGCTGGATAGATTAAATAGGGGGTAAAGACCCTTGACTAGAACATCAACCACTTCAGAGGGCTTTCAGGAGTATCGTCTAGCCTCAGGTGCTAACGGAACCGCCCTTACAACTACGGCAGCGCTTATTTCTTTGCTGCCAGGTACGGACTGGTATCGGCTAGTCCCGCGTAACTTTGTCACAGCGGTAGTTGCTCGTTGGATATTGAATCCTTACCTGATTATCTTCCTGACTCAAGACCTCATGGCTTCTGATCCTGGTTGGTCTGGAATTATAGAACTCTCAGATGAACTGCAGGACGGTGATACTACTGCGGTTATCACCTTCGGTGGCATGAATACTTCCGCTAACGGAGACTATATATTTGTAGGTTCGCATCTGCCATTTCGAGGAGTGGCAGTAGATATTGGTACTGTTAATTCTGTAACAAATACTCTTACTGTTGAATATTGGAACGGCTCTTCGTGGCCGAGTATATCTGCTACTGACGGCACAACTTCTGGTGGCGCTACCTTTGCTGTTGACGGTAACGTTACCTGGACGATACCAGGCGCTTGGCAGAGCGGCAATCTGCACGATGCTATGAATACTCGCTACAGCGGGGGGGTACATAGCCCTTCCTACTTCTGGACGAGGTGGAGCGTCTCTGCTCAGTTGACGGCAGGGACAACCGTTCTTCAGATGCGTCCCCTGAACCGTGCTACGACTTACGACGAACTGGTTACTGGCGATAACAACCACTCTGCTCAGGTCTATTTCGGCCCTGGGGGACACTCTACTATTGAGGCTCTTACAGACGCTGGTACTGGGAACCTGCTAGTCAGTGTTGCCACGCGAGGATCATTCCGCTAGGAGGCGTTTATGGAAATCAGCCTTGACCTCCTGTTCCAGTGGTACGGGGAAGCTATGGTAAGGGTCAGGTTCCTTGAGCAGGAGATAGATCGGCTTCGAAGCTCCATTAGGGAAATAGCTCTAGCTGCTGAGGATCATCCATTGACAGAAGAGGATTATGGACAAGATACCAGAGAGCTTTGATGATCTGGAAGGCTTTATCGAGCGTAACCGTAGGGTACTTGAGGAGCGGCTACAAAAGGGTCGTAGTCTTCAGGCAGTCCGTAAGCGTCTACGGGAGTTTCTAAGTGGAACTTTTTCTACCAGGGATCGCTCTTCAGAAGGATGAAAGGGCCTGGCTCCTCGCTGAGATAAATCTTGTCAGTCAGAAGCCAGGTGGTGGCCTGCGCCGTATACAGCAGATTATCGTTAACCGCGATGACCGCTTGGTAGAGTTCCGTCGTGATCTTGGCCCTGCAAGTGCTTTCCAGGCATCACAGTTCCGAATCCCTAGCCTATGGGAGCATACCGTAGAAGAGCTTATGGCTCTGGCTGAGCATGAACGTCTGGGTAACGAGCGGGCGGTTAAACAGCTTGAGGAACAAGCTGCGGAGAGCACCCTGATACCTGATTTTCTTCGCCAGTATGAAAGAGCCTATCGACATCTCAAGGGCATCTCTACCTTTGGGCCAGGAATCACAATCCAGAATAATCCTTAAAGGAAGGTTATGCAACAAACTATAGAAGCTATTGAAGCCGTACCGGAGAATGTAGAGTTTACTGGTGATCCGAGTGTTGATGAAGCCTTGCTAGAAGCGGCTCTGGCGGAGGTTGAACAGCTAAACAAGCGGTTCAGCAAGCCAACACTGCAAACAAATACAGATGGCTTGCCCGCAATGGCTGTGACTCGCACCCATGATGGCATGATCACTATCTTCGCTACTGATACAGGTATGCCGTCCACGATTATGCGCTATATGCTTCCTAACGCTCTAAAGAAGACTCGTGAGGACGGCAAGGCTGCCTTTAGCCTACACCAGCAGGTAGTGTATCACACAGGTCAAGTATTGTGTATGCTTAATCCTGAGCATCCTTTACGGCCCCTGCTGAACTCTATCGGGTTACGGTATCGTACTTGCCGCAAGAAGACTATAGCTTCTGAAGGCGATCTACGCTTCCATATGCAGCATCGCCATAAGCAGGAGTGGGAAATCTACCAAGTCCATATCAAGGATGAGGAAACTAGGCTTCAGCGGGAGCTAATGGAAGCTCAGCTAGCCGCGCTCAAAGCACAGATGGCAGGGCAGTCGTTCCCAGAGCGGATGAGAGTCGCTAAAGAATCCAAGCGGAGTAAAAAGGTTTAAGGAGATGCTCGTGGATCATAACCACCATAGTTGTAACCATAATCTTATTCTCTGCCGACGCTGCGATGTGGTGTATTGCCGAAGCTGTTCACGAGAGTGGGGGCGACAGGTTTTTACCTATCTAACATACCCAGGCAGTAATACCACCTATCATACTACCACTGCCGATCCTCCTACTTTACGCTGTAATCATACTACCACTAGCGATACTACCACTAGCTATACTACCACTAGCTATGCCACTACGTAACGTCCGCTACGGCGTAAAACGTACTTCTAAAGGGAATATTCGCCTAGCTTTCAGGGGTAACAAAGTCGTAGAGGCGAAGAAGCTCCCTAAGAAACGAAAAGCATGATCCTTGAGGGCGTTCCCTTATGCGCTGGCTACGCAAGCGGAGGGCCATGCACCTGCTGATTGACGGACAGGGGCCTTGTCCGAAAGATGTGCGGAAGTTCCTTATGGAAGCCTGCCGTTGGCTGGACATGGTACTTGTGCTTAGTCCCTTTATCTTTACTGATATACAAGAACATATCCGTGCTGTTACAATGGGAGTAGAGGGACATGTTTTTTTGCACCACCGTCATCCTGAGAGCTTCTTTATAGACTTCTTCAGCTTCAAGCCTTTCGATAGCGGCGACATTACAGCCAAGACGATTAACTACTTGCAGTTTACAAGCCATATAAGCCAAGTTCTGAGGCGTGAATCCTGATGTTTAAGATTGTGATGTTCTTATTCGTTGCCTTTCTTCTTCTGGCCTGTAGTCAAGGCATCGAGCGTCCTTACCGTATTGCTCTGTCAGGGGGCCAAGTAGTGGAGAGTCGTTGCCCTCCGCGCTTGGAACGGCCTATAATCATGGGGCTCACTCAAGAAGGGGACTGGATTCTGTCTATAGGAAACCCTTATAATAGTAGTGCTATAATTACAGTCTCAGGGCCACAGCAGAATCCCTCTTGGTATGAAGCCGAATGTCTGGAGTTTGTGGAGAATTGAAGCAAAGACGTTATTGGCGTTATTGGTTTCCTTGGCCTATCAGAATAGCGCAGTACGATGGCGAGTCTTGGGAAGCTGTTTGTGCTTGGCGATATAGCTCCGCTAACGGATTTAGTAGATTTCGCGGCTTAGCCATACTGAAAGCATTATGGAACGTATTCATATTAGGCATGGGCTTTCATAACTTTCGCTTCTGGTGGTATTAATGCCTCTCTATATTTACCGCTGTCATAACTGTCACACGGATCATGAGCGCCGTGAGGACTATAACGCCAGGCCTCTACTGGTCTGCTCCTGTGGTAATGAGGCCACACGCATCTTTACTGTACCGACTGTGATCTACAAAGGGTCAGGATTTTATACAACAGATAGTAGAGAGACCGGAAGTGCAGGGTGAGAATGAAACGTCTGACTCTTACAGCACAAGACGATGGGACGCTAACGCTTCCTAAGCCTCTTCCTTTAGTAGCTTTTATTTCTGACCGTGACTGCAAACGTCTGCAGTTCAAGCCTATGGATTATGGTTATCGCCCATTTAAGTATATTCCGTATATGGCTGCTGGCGGCTACCTCTACGCTCGGCCCTGGGTTATATGGGTCTTACTGTACGCTAAGGAACAGTGCGCGAATCGCTTCTGGCAGGTTATGACCTGGCTTTACCGGAAAGGCGTTTTACACGTGTACGGGGACGACTGTCGAGTCTTCCGATGGCGCGATATTCGTCTAGGGCCAGAGAAGGAGAGAAAGACTTGAGCATCTGGGATAACCTACCTACGTGGGCACGGTGGGGGCGCAAGTATCAGGAACTTGAGTATCAGGAACCTTCGTCTCTGCCATCTTTTCCCAAGATAGTAACCTTTGTTTACGTGCACTTTGCTGGGCAAGGTCATAACGAAGCTTACTTTAAGGCACTACCTGATGCTTTTGTGATAGTCAATACATGGCTTCGTAGCCAAGGTGCCTCTATAACGCGCTGGAACTTTAAGAGAGTAGAGCTTGGCCCTATCAATTTCTATGATGGCTATACCCCTATCATGAGTGAGCTAATAGATAGAGGTGAAGTCTTCTTTGATGGCCGCCATGCCTGGTATTTGTTTGTCTCTGATAACCGTTCTCTGAACCTCTACGGAACTATTGGGGGTGACTATTGGGGTCAGGCTTCAAATGTTCCTGGGGTTTCCTTCTTTGATGAGACCGGCTTATTTGCTCTAGCCTATGACGAGGCCTGGCCTGGCACTAATTGGACACGGAATATGGCCTGTGGCGCTATCGCCCATGAACTGATGCATAACCTGGCCTTAATACCCGATGATCCTAGCCTTGAGCATCCTGAAGCTCCGAAGCATGGGGCAGGCTGTATTATGACAGGAGCCTACGGCCTCTTTCCTGACTGTATCTTAGAACGTGACGGGCTAATTTACGGCGGTATGCGGGGAGACGAGATAGAGGCTCTTATCAGCTATGGCTTTGCGAAGCCTGTCGTTTAATGGCCTACTATAACGAGTTTGCTACCCGTAAGCCTGGCGGCTGGATAATGATCGATAACCGCGCCTCAGGCGGGACGCTGCTAGAGATGGACACCTTCCAGTGTCCACACTGCCAGCGTATCGTTGTCAAGCATCCAGAGAGAACTCGGCCCCGTAATACCTGCCGCAAGTGTATGAAGGTCACTTGTGATTCCGCTCCCTGTAGGCTAGAATGTGATCACTGGGAGAAGAAGCTAGAGCAGGGCCGTCCTTGGCTGCTGCCTCAGCAAGTGCCTGACGATAAGGCCGAGGAGTGGTTCCCAAAGGCCATTCGCGGCAAGACACCAAATATCTGGCTTCCCAGGAGGCTCAGGGGGCAAGGTATATGACTGTGTGGTGTAGCGGCTAACATGCTGCCCTGTCACGGCTGAGAACGCGGGTTCGAGTCCCGTCATGGTCGCTAAGACTTGAGAACCTACAATGAGGAGCCAAGTGGTGCCTGAGGAATATCTCTGGCCTTATTCGCCCTGTGAGCATGACTGGAAGAATGGGGATGTCGTAGTGCTTACTTACCCTGCAGGCTATCATCGTAGTTGCGCAAAATGTAATCGTGTAGAGATTACCAATGATCATCAAACTTGGCGAGAGTGTTTTGAGTCGCGTGATCCCTACGGTAAATACGCTAAAAAGGAACCAATCTGTTGAGCAGAAATAATACAGGGGGAAAGATATGATTGCTCGCTGTGACTACAAAGTAGCCCGCTATCGGGTAATCTTCCGCTGTATGACCCGTGACCCTGAAACGTTTGAGGTAATTGACGGCGGCCCTTCCATGAAACTTATGATGCATCAGCACTCGTTCGATGTTGAGACCCGTGATGGTAGCCCTATCCTCAGCACTATGGAGCCATTTGAGGGAGAGCTATGCGGCCATGAGGTCGAGTGGTTACGCGGCTACCCAGGCAAGACCTTTAACTTCCAATGGCGGTTTGACGTAGAACTGCTCAGTCTATCAAATCGGTAAGCCTTACGCCCCTTCGGGGGCGTTTTCATTTTAAGGAGATAATCAATGGGATTCCAATATGCAGTAGCTCGTGAGGGCGTGACCCCAGTCGCTAACGATACTCTCTTGGCGCTTATGACAAACGCTGCGGCTGTTAGCGTGATAGCGCGTGTCAATGAGATATTCGTAGGTGGTGAGGCTACAGCTTCGGCGGTTAACCGTTACGTGCTACGGCGTGCCACTGGTGTAGGAGCTACTCCAACAGCGCAAGTAGCCGCTGAGCTATCTTCAAGCGGCCCAGCCGCTCAAGTAACAGCAGCCACGACCTTTACTACCCAGCCTACTACAGCGGCTGCGCCCGCTATCTGGACAGGGGCCATGAACGCCTTTGGTGGCGTTATCCGCTGGGTGGCGGCTCCTGGACAGGAGATGCTTGTAACTGGTGCGGTTGCCGCTGACTCGCAGGTGTCCTTCGAGAGCGGTTCTGGCACGAGCGTTATATCTTGCCAGATAATTTTTGAGGAACTCTAGGAGTTAGTAAATATCCCTTTGGAGAATGATCCAGATTAGGAGATAGAGGCATGACTTAAAATGGCTATTACGGTTGTTTCTGAAGGCACTATAAGTAGCAAAACCACAGGAGCAAGCATGAGTGTAGGCGACCTTGCTGCTGTGGTAGGTGATTCCTTGGTTGCTGTTGTGGCAGAAAAAGATACAGGGACAACTACCGTCACGTACAAGCCGCAGGGACAGCCAACCGTTTCCTTGACAAAAGATATTGAGATCATAAGTGTAGCCCATGTCCGCTGTTCGATTTGGTCAATACATAATATTATAGATAATCCTGGGACAGGCACAGTGGAGTATGCTAATTCTACCAATACTGCTAAGAATATGGCAGTTTATACTGTAACGGGACTTGCTACCTCAGCTACTTTTGATAAGTCTGCTTCTAGTACCGGTACTTCCGCCACACCAAGCTCTACACAGACCGCTACACTTGCTCAGACTGATGAGGTACTTATTGGAGGTATTGGAACAGAAGGGCCAGATGGTGATGCAGCAGGAACCTGGAATGCAGGAGCTAATCAGACTACTGATAACAACCAGAGGCTTGGCACGACAGGAGGGAATCCCGCTTCAAATACTACTGTTGCAGCTACTACCAAGATAGTTAGTGCAACGACTGGCGGCATTGCTTCCAAAACGGGTATTACCAGCAGCAAATGGGCAGCAGCAATTGCGACCTATAAGGCTGCGGCAGCGGATATTCCACCTGGCCTCGGCCCCAACCTAGATATGGATACTATGAGCCAACTAGGGCCTGTACTGTGGAGATACTAGGTTGCCAATTGATCCTAATACCCAGCGACAGCGCCAGTATCGTCGTGCTATTGAAGACAGTGCCTGGGGAACACAATATAGCCTTATCCAGGTAGGGCAAGACAGGTTATATGGCGATCCTGGACAGGGAATTACGCCTGATTGGAGACAGCAAGGTAATTCCCCACGTGGTTTGAGGGAACGCCCTTACGTTCATGCAGGTGCAGATGTCTGGCAAGATGTTAGACCACTCTTCACTCTTGAGTATGAGACAGAAGTCCTGAGCGATGCACCTGTAGGATATTGGCGATTAGGAGAGCCTTCAGGCGGCACTGCTTACGACTCTTCAGGCAATCAGCGCAACGGTACAAACACTAATAGTCCTACCCTGGGCCAAGGTGGGGCCATTATAGATGATGCCGATACTGCTTACGCCTTTGACGGCGTAGGAGCTTTTGTTAACTGCCAGAATCCTGGCGGGGTGTTTGACTTTACTAACGCTTTTACCCTTGAGTGTTGGGTACGTGGCGATACTGACGTAGGAACCTTTGACCGTTTTGTTGCTAAGGGACAAGCCTCTGGTGGCGTACCTGGGACTGAAGTCTACGGGATGCTTACGGACGGCTCCTTTCAGCCTTACTCCTTTATCCGCATCGGCGGCACAGAATATAACTCTGCGAGCGGCACTCGCCCCAGCCTCCGCGATAACCTCTGGCATCATGTCGTAACAACTTATGATGGCGAGACTCTACTGCTATACGTAGACGGAGTACAAACTTCAAGTAATACGACTCCTACTGGTAGCTGCGATACTAGCACAGAGACACTAAAGGCGGGCGTCGCTCGTGACGGCTATTTCAAGGGCCGCATTGATGAGTTTGCCGTCTATAATACAGTCCTTACAGCGGCCCGCATTCAGGCTCACCACACAGCAGGTATCCGAAATCTTCTGCTATTGTCCCCACCTGACTGGCGAGAGTTCGGTACGGCTCCTTGGCGTCCCAAGGAGAAGCCCTATATACATGGGGTTGCCGATTCTAAGACTAACCTGAGCATCCTTCCTGTTGAGGAAGCGACTATTCCTGAAGGTGTTAATAGAATCACGGAACGCTACCGCTCCTTGTGGCGTCTTAATCAGCATCATGCCTTTACTGATCCTCTGCTGAATACCCTTGAATCTCAAGACACGTTTTATAGTGATCCTGGTCAGGCTATAACCTTCGGCGTAACTGAACGCTACCGCCCGAAGTGGCTCCTTAACAAGCCGCATATCTGGACTGATCCTCTTCTCAATACTCTTGAGAGCCAGGATACCTTTTATTCTGCTCCTGGACAAGCTATTACATTCGGTATCACGCAACGTTATCGTCCCCTGTGGCGTCTCCTGCAACAGCATATCTGGCCTGATGTCTCCCTTAACGTGTTGGATGGACAGGATGCTCTCTACGGAGCGCCAGGGCAAGTCAATACCTTTGGCGTCACGGAACGCTATCGCCCTAAGTGGATTCCTAATTGGCAGCACGCTTGGAAGTATCTTCCCGTCTTAGAATCTCAGGACTCCTTCTATGGAGCTATTGGGCAAGCGATTACCTTCGGGATAACAGAACGCTATCGTTCCCGCTGGCTTCCTAATTGGGGTAGTCTAGCGAAGATACTACCTGTCCTTGAGGGCCAGGACACCTTTTATGGCGACATTGGGCAGGCTATTACGTTCGGGATTACTGAGCGTTACCGACCCAGGTGGCTACTTAATCAGCACCATAGATGGGCAGTTCTACCTGTTCTGGAAGCTGCTGATTCCTTCTATGGTGATCCTGGACAGGCCGTTACCTTTGGTGTAACGCAGAAATATCGACCTCTCTGGCTTCTAAATAAGCAGCACATTCTTACTGACCCGCTACTTAACGTCCTTGAGGCCCAAGATAGCTTTTATGGAGATCAGGGCCAAGCTATTACCTTTGGGGTTACTCAACGCTATCGACCCTTATGGCTTCTGAATAAGCACTATATCTGGACTGACCCTTCGCTAAACGTCTTATCAGGCCAGGACATTGTATACGGAGACCCTGGACAAGTGCCAGGAATAGCCCTCCAGCCCTATACACTAGGCCGCTTCCACTTACGAGACGCTATCTGGTTCAATAGCCTGACTAACACTCTCGCTGAGGAAGCATTACCTGGTATTCAGAGGCTTCTTGATTACTACTTTATAACCCCTCGGCTATATCAGGGGCATACGGAACTTGCTCCCTTACTAGGGGTTCTTGGGGGACAGGATACATTCTACGGTGATACAGGCCAGGTAATCACGTTTGGGATTACTCAACGCTACCGGTCTCTCTGGATACCCAATCGTCAATACTTGAAGTATGCGCTCCCAATCATGGAGGGCCAGGACACCTTCTACGGTGACGCAGGGCAAGCTATCACCTACGGCATCACTGAGCAATACCGCTCTGATTGGAGGCTTAACCAGCACCATATATGGTTAGACCCTTCCCTTAACGTTCTTAGTGATCAAGATACTATCTATGGCGCTCCTGGGCAAGTAAATACTTTCGGAGTCACTGAGAAGTACCGTCCTCTATGGTTGCTCAATAAGTTCCATATTTGGACTGATCCCCCCCTGAACGTTCTAGTAGCTCAGGACTCCTTCTACGGAGACCCAGGCCAAGTAGTGACTTTCGGTGTTACTCAGAGATACAGACCTCTGTGGATACCTAATTGGCAACACCTCTGGACTGATCCTGTCCTGAATCTCTTGGCAGAGCAGGATAGCTTCTATGGAGCGCCTGGTCAGTCCATTACTCCCGACTGGACACAGCAGGGCAGCCAGCTAGCCCTTATGAGGAAGATCGCTCAGGCAGAAAAGTCTGAAATCCATTCTCAGAATGATCTAGTACAGGCTCTTCTGAACTGGACGCTCCTGGGGCAGGACATCATATATGGCGACCCAGGATTAATCTGGCCTCCTGACTGGAAGCAGTTCGGGCTATATGGTCGGCCTAAAGAGCAGCAGCATCGACATAGTGAGAACGATGTCTGGCAGAATTGGAACCCGATTGAGGAAGCTATTGAAGCCCTGTTGCTTCATATGTCCCCTGATTGGCGAATGTTTGGCCCGCCAGAAAAGGGTTATCCGCTACTCCGCTCGCGAGAACTCTGGACGTGGATTTATCTGCTCCTCAACAGTACGCTCCTACCAGGGCCACCCCTTTATGTTGCTGGTGTTCGCGTAACAACGGTTTACCATGATGGTAGACGAACCACAACACTTTACAAGCGTGGAGAGCGCTTGCCGCTAGGAGAGGCCTAATGCCTTTCAAGATCAAAGATGTAAACGAACCCTTTAATAATATCCAGTCTATATTGTTTGAGACTGATATTGATGCCCTGGTAGCAGCCTATAACGGCACGGGTGTGGAATCTGGCTGTGCAGTATCGGCCCAAGGTACTCCCGATATGACTGTTGCTGTGGCTTTAGGAGCCGTTTGGGTAACGTCTACTAGAGCTACAGTTACAGCAGGCAATGTAACGATTACCGCCGCTGCCTCTAATCCCCGTATTGACCTGGTAGTTTCCAATAGCTCAGGGGTTCTGAGTGCTACCGCAGGTACAGCCGCTGCTGAACCTGTTGCGCCTGATATTCCTGCTAGTAGCACTCTTTTAGCGATGGTCTTTGTACCAGCGAACGCTACCAGTATCCAGAGTAACTACATTACCGATAAGCGGGTAGTAGTGGGATTCCCCAGGATAGCAAGCACGGAGACGATCTCTGGCACCTGGACATTCAGTAATCTTATCACTGCTAACGGTGGCGTCACCCTAACAAATACAGCAGTTAACTTCGATACAGCTACCGTAGGGCCATACCTGATCAAGCACGGCACAGATGCCAACGCCCTCTTTCTAGCCCTGCGAGATAACAACACCTATCCTCAGCTTTATATGTCCAAGCGCGGTACTCCGACAGGAGACATCGCGGCCAAGATCGCACTATTCGCTACTGACATTAACGCTAGCTTCGTAAACTATGAGTACATTCACCTAGACGCTCAGCAGAATCTTAGCGGTAACTCAGACTTCCAGTGGATATATACTCTTGAGTCCAGTATCGCGGGAACAGGTAGCTATCGGTCTTTCCACCTCTGGGGCTTTCCTGCTGTGATCTTTGACGGTGGGAACCAAGCCTCTCCTGTCGGAAACATGACTGTCCTCTTGCTAAGGGACACCCGCACAACGGCAGGTACGCTAGACTCCCCGATATTGATGTTCCGAGGAAGGGCCTATGATACGGCTAACCATGCCGCTGACTGGCAGGTATATATCAATCCTACTACGAACGCGGGCGTCTCTAACCTACTCGTCCGCAGCCGTATTGACGCTGCCGCTTATGGTACGCGGCTTACTCTAGGCGATAACGGCGATCTGACCATAGCTAATAACCTGCTTTTAAGCGCTACGGGCCAGGTACAGTTCGGTACTGCCGCAGAGCTACACCAATGGTCACAGGATGCTCGTTTCCTAGTCCTTAGACATCAAACTGCTACTACCCGTACTGGGCTGTTTATCATCCCCAACGGTTCCCCTGCTAGTATTGCCTCACAGTTAACACTAGAGGGCCTTGATACTAATTCATCTACAACGAATCTTGAGAGGCTTCAGTTTGTCGCTAATGTAGGCGACAGTTTCTCTATAGACTCTTCTGCTGCTGGCACAGGAACTTTACGCTCGATACGGTTTACTACTGGTACTACCCAAGCACTACGTCTCACTACAAGCTCTATTCCTAGCGTGGTAATCAGCAGCGAGGCAGCCCTAGCGACCACTGCTACAGATGGCTTTCTCTACATACCGACGATGGCAGGAGCGCCTACAGGAACTCCTACCAGCATCACAGGTAAAGTTCCGATAGTCTTCGACACTACAAACAACAGAATCTACGCTTACGATACCGCTTGGCTCTCTGTAACTCTTACTTAGGAGTAGATTAGGAGTAACTGATGGACATTGAAGAAATTTGTGCCCTGGTAAATCCTCAGGAGTATATCGCCGCCTTGCAGGACGGCCAGCAGAAGCTCCGCGAGCGACGGGCCGCTCTAGCAGTAGATTATCAGCTTACAAGAGATAGTCCTGAACTCAATGTTGAGCAGCGGACTATGGTACTGAAGACTTTGGAGCAGGCTCTACGGGACTGCCACTGGCGTATTACTGAGATTGATACCCGTGTAGAGAAGGCCCGTAACGGAGCGATGGGGCGTTGATTGTCCGCTATGGGCTTCGCATCGGCCAGGGGGCAGTTGGCTACGATGAAGTGGGTGCTTACTCTGTTACCTATGTTACCCCGCCAGACTGGAGACAGCTAGGGCCACCTGAGAGGGGCTACCCCCTACGCCGCTCTCAGGAGATGAGGACTTGGTTCTACTCCCTTATAAACAGTACCTTCCTGCCAACGCCAGCCCTTTATACTCGTGGAGTACGACATACAGCAATCTACCGTATTGGTTCCAGAATCGCTAGCCTCTACGAACAGGGTGAATACAAGCCACCGCCAGGAACACGCTAATGAGGGGAGCAAATATGTCTGACGCAATAGAAGGACAGAACTGGCTATTAGGCAAGGTAGAGATGGCAGATAAATACGCTATGGCCGAGTTGAGACAGCTCTATAACCAAGAGTATAGGAAACTTGTGCGAGACAATTTAATACGTGCCTGGACTGAAGAGCATTTCAGGCATACGCCTCCACGATTCTTCACAGACTCATCTGTTATTGCCCTAATGCGTGACCTTATAAAGGCCTACAGTTAGGAATTGAAAAGCTAAATGCCTGTCCATACAACAATTAACTATAAGGCGCTTAAACTTCCAGAACCTCAGGATTTGGGAATCTTTCGCGGCGATGACCGCGACATCATCTTCGATATAGACGACGGAGACGGCTCCTCTGTAAACATTACAGGAGCGACTATTACCTTTCGTGTCCGTAACGAAGTAG